>Ga0307515_10014719_pt1 | contig 14474 bp, 11 predicted proteins | sample 17_EM_MG_FD_194513 | JGI IMG/M metagenome (GOLD analysis project Ga0307515, IMG submission 194513) | Populus trichocarpa ectomycorrhiza microbial communities from riparian zone in the Pacific Northwest, United States - 17_EM | ecosystem: Host-associated > Plants > Roots > Unclassified | place...
GGATGCAAGGGTCCACATGCAGACGGAAGCGGAGGAGCTACAGTTGTGAATGGAGGAGGCTTGGTAGTGAGCAGAGGGTCTTGTTTGTTTGTATGTTATCATGTTTGTATTATAGTATCGCCGTGCGCAGTGCGCAGAGCTAGACTGCAGGGCCCTACAGTCTTTTCGTCCGTGGCTCTGCTGCCCTAGTCCTAAACAGTCCTTAGTTTGCTTGCCCCGAAAATTGTCGTCTGGTCCGGGGCTTACTTTTGCCCGGACGGGACGGACTATTGGGAAGCCTGCTCTACATATATCAGCCCAACAGTGATGCTTTGACTGGAATGATATCCAAGGACAATGATTTCCATAGAGGATACTATCCGAGGAGTCTGAGTTCCGAGGAGAAGCCGCTCTGATACCGTTGGTCAGGTATTACGCATATTGTTAGCACTGGACTGGTCCGCACTGCATCAGTCTAGTGCAACACCCTAAATTCCCAGTCCAGTCCAGTGCAACTATTTTTCGCACTGGACTGCACTGATCCCTACAATGGACTGGGACCGTCTGGACTACTGGCAACACTGATCGTGCCGCATAAGCGTAGAAGAAGCGGCTGGAAAATGTCGACAGTATAGCCGAAATTATTTGAAAGCCGTATGTCGGTGACGCAAAGAGCCGGGGAACAAGCTCCGAAAGCGTCATTGATTAGCCAGACAGCTCGCGAGAAAGTTGGATATACAGAATGAAATTCTAATGACAGATGACGAGTTGACAGCGTAATGAATTGCGGACTCGGGGAAGCGAGAGTAGTAGACGGTATATAGTTAAGTGCTTCATGCTATTGTAATATCACAGCGGCGATGGGATAGAACGTGAGAATAATTTGCTTGACTTCCAACGACTGGAGATGTTGTAGAGTGGATCATCCAATTATTGCAACACAAGAGGTTATGGGAGAGAATAAAGAGTACGCGACCGGCCGAAAGCGGGCAACAGATCAGCCAGTGATAACGACAAATTATAATAAGAGTACGCGATGATTGTAGATATGAATCGATGCGATAGCTCGAACTCTGATGGCACGGAAGAAGAAAAAATGATGAACGGTGAACTTGCAGTGTTGCAAATGGTAGATTGGCAGGGGAGATCCAATAACCAGTGTAAATTGATTGGTAAAGGCACAATAAAGGTCTGGCCTGCATGTAGTCGGCCTGAGACATACACGTTTCGTGACCGCTTCCGAGTATTTCATCCGGGAATGTGCGGAGGTGACGCTGTAAAGTATCACACTAAGAAAGCAAATGCACGATCCTTTAAGTACACAAAGTTGGGAAGACCGTTGTACTTGGCATCCGAACTGAAGCGCGGTCACTCGTACATGTGGGGTCAGCCGTGAAAGAGTCTAGCGCGGCCGGGTACAATCAGAGGTGATAATGTCACGCGCATTTGAAATGGAAGGCAACTGGAACCAAATTCACTTGGAAACCACCTAATATTACGTGCACAATGATAAATGCATAATGCAGTAATCACTCGGAAGATAACCGCCACACTGTTGCATGTATCCTCAAATCATCTACTTCCAGTGCTCCCAAAGGGCCCAGTTGGCCAGGGATGGGAACGGTCCGTCCAGACTGTTGTCATTCTAGGGACCAGCATGCAGTCTAGCCTTGGCTAATTCTTTTGTTGCCTAAGTGCATTCAGTACTTAAATATTTAGAATTAGGATAGTGTTGATTGGACTGTTGAATAAATAGATTTCAGCCTTCGTATGGTTGGAGATGATAGCTTGTATGGGAGACTGGGAGATTGCTGTTGAATGCGTGGTATTTAGCTGTATTTATATATAGATGATTATGTATGTATATGCACTTATATGACCATATAGATACGACTGTGTGGCTCTTTTAGATAGCATATAATCAAGCTTTCTCAATCTCTACTTTTAACATGGACTGTTGCTATAGTACTTAGGGGAAAACCGTGTGTAGGTTCTATGATACAGTGAAGAGAAGCAGAGAAGGAGAGAGACTCGATTTATACAGAGAATCATTAGAGAAAATTTTGATGTTTCGCCACTCGCCACTCTGAATCTCTTGCGACAGGATATGTAACATGGACTGTAAGTACCTTCCGAGTGACATCTCATGTAGTGCTATCGGTTGGTGCCTTTGTTAGCTCTAATCGCACGGTAGCGCGTACCAAACAACTGTACTGTATTTTATGGAGATAGCGCGTAATATTTTGATTTTTTCAACCTTGCTGTGGGGGTTCTTCGGTAGTCACTTCTTCACTCGCAATCACCGTTCCATCGCTCGAAGTCACCGACAAATCACTCGATGGCCTGCTGGGCTCCTGTTACAGATTTACATGATGTTACAGGTCTGATACACGGTCACTGCTGCAGGGGCTGATGCCTCCTGTATATATCTCGAGTCTTTTCTCCTTTTCTCTATTCTGTACCATAGAATACACGCACACGGCTCTCCCCAACTGCCATATCGTAACAGCTCCAAGGCTCTATAGGTTGATGGTTTTACTTTCCAGAAGACAGAAACCCCCAGTCCAAGTTGAAGGCGACCCGAAATGCGCATCCCAGGCAAGGGCGAATCTTCGACAGGACGGATGGACTTTTGCCATCCCGGCAGACGGTCAACCATTTCCAGCCACAAATGGCTAAATCCGGCGGGTGCTCTACAAATCCCTCTGAAGCCAGGCTTTACCTACAATAGCCGGCGGTATTTACGGATGCCGGTGAATATGTACAAATTCCTGTGGCTTATATGGATGCCGCCTATATGAGTACTAGCTTATATTTACTAACCGGTGCATAAAAGCCGCTAATTCTTAATCCAGCCTGACGGCATGTCTGAACCTCGTAAATCCGCCAGGCCCTACAGTCCAATAGTTGGCCCCCACAGAAATTGGGATCCAACTTAATGAAGCTTAAAATCCTTGATTTTGATACAAGTTCATCTCGCCCGAAGATTTGTTGCGGGATACACAGTCTCAAAATCCTCATTCCCGAGTTAGATATACTAGTTGTTGTTAGCCCAGTGCTGGAATTGGTTGTGGGCCGGTTGGGGTCCACTGAAGGGGGGTAGAGGACACACACACCTTCCCAGCGTTCTAGTGCCAATCCAGTGACAATGTGAAATTAATCTGCATATAGTATAGCTACTCTGTGCCAAATGAAGTCGAATTTTACTGAGCAGTGGCGGTGCGATGGGGTTGGCTGGTAAGGGGGAGAAAGGGGCAGATTTACCGCCTCCATAATTCCACCCATTCTCGGTCAAATGGGACTTACTTTCGTACAAAGTAGCTACATTATGTCAATGGTTTCTGCGTGGTAGTGAACCATGTATACAGACAGGCTGTGGAGCGGTAGGGGCAGCCCGTTGTGGGGCAAGGTGGACGAAACACCCCCTCTCATCGATCTACCAGTGCCAGTACCAGGCTAACGACAACGCGGGATCCATCCACATCTAGTCAGCTTACTCTGCACTGAAGTGCTTCAAACGTGACCAAGAATTGGTGGTCATATGGTGGTGGCTGATAGCGGAGAAGGTGGAAGCGGAGAGCTACCTACCACACTCGATTCCTCTACCAATTGTGGTTACAATGCAGTGCCCTCACTGCAGAGTCTCTTTAGCATGCTAAGAGAGTATTCAGGGGTAGCTTGGCAGTTTCTAGACTATGTAAAATGACACTCGTACGAAAATTTCTTGAGTTATGCTACTATACATGAAAACGTTCTCCCACTTTAGGAACCTAGAAATGGTATATATCTTAACAACCACTTGTCTGAATCTGCCAAGACTGGTCCCAATAGACAGCCAGTAATCTCTATGTGCCCTGATAGTGTTTCCGGCTCATTTTGTTTTCGATTAGTAGCGAAACAGGAGGGGTTGAAGATATGAGAAAACCCCGCCAACTTCACAGTCTCTCACTCACATTTGCCGACTTCCTCAATGTTACATTGGACGTTAGAATGACTTGACTGATTGACTTAACTGATCTTTTGAGGGCCAAAGGCCCGTATATGTACAAGCTCCAAAATGCGTACGCGTATGCACTATCTGACATGAGACACATCACCCTGGTCCTGATGCAATCCTCATACAGCCACCATCTCCGTACAAGTCTTCATTCTCATACATGATATCAGACGGTGCTGAGACTCACGATCCAAGTACACTTGCAACACTCAAATCTTGTTCAATTGACTAGATCTTTTTATCAAATGTCGCCATTGGAGTTATCAATTATACTGCGGGCTTCGATCTTCTCTCTATTGCCTAGTTGAGTAATTTCCGAAAACATTCCCGGGTTTGCTAGGACGGTTGCATCCATACCGATGCCCCTCCGGACCATCCGTCCTGACATCCTTCCAAGTCTTTTTGCCCCATTGACGCGCGGGTAATCCTTTAGACAAATATCTGAAGTAGCTACATCACCGTTAAACCAGTATTAAATTGTGTTGGCAGGCCGTAATGCCGTAGTAGAGGAATTAGTGAAGTTGGTATATATGGTGGTGCATTAAAAACGATCTTTCGCTTGAGTGTCCACTGTTACTAATGAGATTAACCGCTGCAAACAGGCCACCAAATGAGTCAATGACACAAGGAAGAACTTGTACTCAGATATTTGGTATACGAGGGGGAACACGCGGCTGCACCAGGTTCTAGTGACATACAGAAGAGAATGACACTGAACATCGAAACAACTCTCAGCACATTCATCACGAACGCGGAAGCCTGTCGCTAGCCTATGAAACTGTTTTGACTGTACAACTAAATAGCTCTCTGGCAAAAGCTACTGGATGTGCTATTATTCCTGAAGAAGCAATCGTAGATAGCATGCTGAGTTGATTCCTGCTATCACATCTTCACCGGCTCGCGGGCAAATGCACACCCAACACCAAAACATGTTATTATTGGAAATCCGCTCAACCCCGGACCCGAGTCCGCCCGACGGCGGAGCGGCCAGTGTGGCCTTGTCATTCTGTATATAGAGAGACCGCTAGAGTAGAGAGAACGATATCGCTTTTAGACTTTCTCACAGCGCCCGCTACCATTTCCAACAGTTATGTATAGTACAAAATCACCATAAGATGCGTTGCATAATGACAATAATTCTTGTGCATTTTGAAGGTATACCACAATGCTCCCTAGGCCTCGCGCTTCAGCGTGATAAAAAGTCTTGGAAGGATGTCAGGACGGATGGTGCGGAGGGGCGTCAATCCATACCCCTACACCGGTGTGTGTTTGCACGGTATTCCCGTCCTGTTTGCATCCCGTTGTTCACACTACTTGTCTGGCAGTCAAGTTTGTATTTTGGAGCGGGGACACTTCTGGGGGAGCGACGATGAGTGCAGCGGGAGCATGGAGCCAGGTGCACCTGGAACCTGTCTATGGTCCAGTTTCTAAACTTTGTACATGATATGCACACTGATTTTGATGAGATTTGTATTTGATATACTACCGCCATTCCACCTTTTAGTTATTGCAACATCTGCCACTATTTCCTCTATTTCGTTTTTTTATTAACTACTACCTCTTACAACAATTCCAACCACTACTACAACCTTAAAGATATCTAATAATATCTTATACTTATATTTAACTACCCAATATATCGATTTACTAATCTTTTTCATTCTTGAACATTGACATTTTATTTTTCATTTAACTTAGCGCTGGAATATTTGCAGTTAAGAAGCTATAGGCTGCCGCATGAACAGTCGCTGCGGCACAACCACTAGCGGTTATGCATAATTCGATTCTTCACAGCCAACCAGCAGGGTTCTGGTTCATATTTGGTGGCAGCGCTTAATGGAAAATATTGTTCCGTCATTCGTTTGTACTTGCACAGCCCCATCCGCAGCGTGCGTTAATACCGCAGTTGAGTCACGCCAACAAAAACATCCAGGGATCATTTATCTATATTTACCATATCACCCCACGCACACTCCTGGGTCTGCATGCTGGCGCAGACCAAATCAATAAGATCGCGCTCATTTATTAAAATTTTGCCTACTTCCTGCACTCGGCTTGTTGTAACTCTTGCTCTCCACTCACCATACATCATGTTTTCCAACTATAACTCTGTACTCGTGTCGCATTCCGATGGAATGTTTACCCGCTACTCCGCTTCGACAGACCGCACCAGCGGCGATCTCCAGAGTGACCTGATCGACTTTCTATCGATTGTTCAAAAGTATGATGTCGATTATCTTCCAATTACGTGGCAGCCTGCACTCGGGAATATTGGACATGGTGGCTCTGGGATGATAAGCCAGTCTACGTTTAGCACCGACAAGCCCCTTGCATTCAAGCGGTTTCACGTATCAGAATCTGATGAATCAGACTCAGTCTTCGACTATTTACCATTGATATCAGAGGTAATGATTTTGAGTCAACTCCCTATTCGAAATCACCCAAACATAATCAATCTACAAGGAATCTGCTGGGAAGTCAAACCGAGAACGGGGAAAGCCATCCCTGTACTGGTGTTTGAAAAAGCCGCGTGGGATCTACAACAATTCATGAATGTGTATGAGGGAAGGAACATGTCAATCGATGGCCGGCTGAAGCTCTGTGCTGACATTGGAAGTGCAATCATGGCACTGCATGATTATGGTCTGTTTATTAAAGCTGATTTTCATATTCAAAAGGCTAACATTGAAACAGATGTAATTCATGGAGATATCAAGCCACAAAACGTGCTAGTTTTCAAGGACACTGCCGGAAAAATCACCGTAAAGGTGACAGACTTCGGATATTCCACTTTTACCACTCCCGAAACTTCTTCCGTTGGTAGGACAGGAAGTGTTTTTCTACCGAAGTCCAGACCATGGAATGCCCCGAACATCACTTCGGCGATTTCACAGCGCTAGAAGCGAAAAAGGCAGATGTGTACTCATTCGGAATGCTGTGCTTTTGGATTTTGTTTGGAAACATTTGTATGCAGCAGAATATGGAGTACACATTTGACACATCCACCGGCCCCCGCACATCGCTTGAACAGATTAAGTACGATGATAAGATGGAATATGTTGCTAATCAACTTATGGAATCAGTGTCAGTGGGTGCGGGCTTGAATGCAAAGCATAAGAGTCGGCTGCAAATCTTTTTCAGCCTGACGGTTCCACTGAATCCAGAAAAACGGACGACTGATATTGCAAAATTACTAAGTCTTCTCGGCCAAGAACAGTGGTTTCATTTAAAATATTATGTCAACACTGTTGCAAAGATGTTCAGAACCGAACCGCAACCTTTTAGCGAAGGCCTAGGAATAATGGTGACAAATACCGAACTTTCAAGGCATGCCCATTTTCGAGTAAGCATTAAATCTATATACGTATTATATAACATTGCTGATAACCGATTAGATTGCTGAGAATCTTGTCGATTTCATAGCAGCAGACTATCGTGTTCGGACACAAATTAGAGAGAGCCTAGAAACAAAGTATTTCCATGTTCGCAACCAAACCTCCGCAAGCCAGATCGCGTTCCAAATCGCGTTTTGTTATCAGATTGGATTTGGGATTAAGTCAGATGATAGCAAGTGTCATATGTGGCTGGAGAAGAGCAATACGCAACCTTATGTTTTAAAGATTGAAAAAGAAGCTATACGACCTGCAAGGGGGCAGCGTGGGAGGATGCTTGGAATCGAGGGGCTTCTGACTGTCGACCTGATTCATGAATATCAATCATCTGGGCGCAGCCAACTCGAAAAAGCGCTGAATGAGTACAGAAGAGAGGCTGATGACATGGCGCGAGAGCTAGGGGAGCTTCATTTCGTACCACTGGCCTTATATGAAATCCTAGGAGATCTATTGGATGAATTGGGAGAATTTGGGGAATCAAAAACATTACGAATGAAGATCAGAGACCAAATAGGAGCAACTGATGGAATTGTTCATCCTTATTACATTGGATCAATCTGCAATGTAGTCAAGTCGCACACAAGGCTGGGGGAGTGGATAGAAGCACTAGTTTTACAAGAAAATGTTCTACAGCACACGGCAAACACCTATGGAGCAAGGAGCTCGGTCGCTACATCAACCATGAACAACTTCGCATTAACATTCATCAACCTGGGGAAATGGAAGGAGGCAGAGGTGCTGCAAGTGCAAGTTATGGAATCGAAAAAGTTGGTGCTAGGCACTGAACATCCAAATACCCTGACCAGCATGGTAAACCTCGCATCAACTCTTTGGAAGCAGGGGCGGTGGAAGGAGGCGGAGGTGTTAGAGATACAAGTCATAGAGACATATAAAAAGATACTGGGCCAAGAACATCTCACTACTTTGACCGGCATGAATAACCTGGCATCGACATATTGTGACCAAGGGCGATGGAAGGAGGCTGAAGTGCTGAAGGTGAAAGTCATGAAGACGTTCAAGAGCGTGTTCGGCCAAGAGCACCCAAATACCTTGACCAGTATGAATAACCTCGCGGTGACATACCAGAAGCAGGGGCGATGCAACGAGGCCGAGGAGTTGGAGGAGGTAGTGATGGAGACAAGAAAGAGGATATTTGGCGAAGAGCATCCAGATACATTGGCTAGTTTCGGTAGTCTCGCCGCAATATTTTGGAAACAGGGACGACTGAAGGAAGCTGAAGAGTTGGAGCTGCAAGGCATGGAGACGTCCAAGAGGGTACTTGGCCAAGAGCATCCAGATACCTTAACCGTCACAGCTCACCTTGCATTGACGTTGCTGGGGCAGGGACGATGGTCAGAAGCTGAGGTGCTATGTGCGCAAGTAATGGAGACGAGAAAGAGGGTACTTGGCCAAGAGCATCCAGATACATTAACCAGCATGAACTGCCTTGCGTCGATATACCACAAACAAGGGCGATGGAAGGAGGCTGAGGTGCTAAAAGTGAAGACCGTCGAGAAGAGAAAGAGGGTACTCGGCCAAGCGCATCCAGATACCATGGGAAGCATGAACAGCCTTGCATCAATTTATAGGAGCCAGGGGCGATGGAAGGAGGCAGAGGATGTTGAGCTGCCTGTGGTGGAGATACGTAAGCGGGTATTGGGTAAAGAGCATCCTGATACTTTGGCTAGTATGCTCAGCCTCGCATCGACATTTTCCAAACAGGAGAGACTGAAGGAAGCCGAAGAGTTGGAGGTGCAGGTGATGGAAATATCCAAAAGAATACTCGGACCCGAACATCCAGATACCTTGACCTGCATAAATAACCTCGCATTGACTTTAGGGAGCCAGGGACGGTGGATAGACGCTGAAATGTTATGTATGGAGGTTTTGCAGACGAGAAGGAGGATACTTGGGCAAGAGCATCCAGATACATTGACCAGTATCGGCCACGTCGCATTGACATGCTGGAACCAGGGGCGCTGGAAAGATGCTGAAGTACTATACTTGCAGGAAACTGAGACATCAATGAGGGTTCTTGGCCAAGAACATCCAGAGACCTTGATTAGCATGGGAAATCTCGCATCGACTTACAAACGACAGGGTCGATGGCAGGAGGCTGAGGTGATTGATTTGAACGCAATGGAGAAGGCGAAGAGCATACTTGGCCGTGAGCATCCAGATACCTTGGTCATGATGGGTAACCTCGCATCGACATACGTGGGCCAAGGGCGACTACAGGAGGCTAAAGAACTGTTTGTGAAGGTCATGGAGACATCTTCGAGGGTACTCGGCCCAGAACATCCTATAGCCTTAGGTTGTTTAGACAACCTTGCGTCGATATATATCAATCAGAGGTGATAGAAGGATACGGCACAGATCCAGATGTCGGAAGGACATCCAATTTACATGATTCTTAGGCGGTAATGAATAAAGTGCACCATATGTAATAATATTATAATCTCGTAGTCCTTGACGGGATTTAACGTGAAGACAATTTGCAGGACTTGCGAAGGCAGGCGTTGATGTAGAGTGGATCATACAATTAGGACTGTCCGTATCAATCAAGCACAAAGCAAGAGGTTGTATTGTGCAGGCTTCCCAACGGTCCGGAGCGACTGGCATCCTTCGGGGCTCCAAATCGGCGTCCCGTCCAGGGCATGCATTTCGGAGGCCTGGCCCTTCCTGATGCGAGATCTCAATACTTAGGGCCCGATATAGATGCATGTAGTTATTGGATACGGTTTCAGGATACGAAGCTGGGGCCGGTACGAACTCCAAACCATGAATGTGCCTGAATGCGGCGGCTGGATGCCTGAAGATAAAAGGTTCGCATGCAAAACTGTGGGCTGCCTAAACGCTATTTATGATGAAAATGCGATGATTTCGATAAAACAAGCCAATGAATACGAATGGAAATACGAAAGCTCCATGGTCTGAACGTTCACCTCTATCGGTAGCCAGCTAAAGTCCCTGAGAGAATTCAAGTACACGTAATCATGAGGATAAGAAGTACGCTGTGTCCCCTGCGAAACTGCAATTGAACTTCATACTCTAATTCAGCGACCATACCCTTCACAGTGCATTTCAGATCATCTCAACTCCACTACAATTTGCATAGAGCTTTGTCACATCTGTAACCTTCTCCACTTGCTTCAATTTGCTTGTGAGATCAAACGCTGATATCCTGAGAAATAGTGAACCCTACACAATCTCAGATCAGTGAGCTCGCTTCGGGGACGATATTATCTAGGGTAGTGAGTGTCTGTTATTGTGGTTCGGGAGGAGATATCTTGTGGAGATTCGAAGAATATTGCAGAAGCAGAGAAGATATTGGTAGTCATGCAGATGAGGGTGGAAGTGCAGCGGTTGTGAGTGGAGAAGGTTGGGTAGTGAGCAAAGAGTCTTGTTTTTTTGAACGTTATCATGTTTGCATTTCAGCATCGCTGTGCACAGTGCGCAGAGCTAGACTGTAGGGCCCTATAGTCTTTAGTCCGAGGTTCTGCTGCCCTAGGGCAAAACAGTCCTTATTTTTCCTACCCAAAAAATTATCATCTGGTCTGGGGCTTACTTTTGCCCGGATGGGACGGACGATTGGGAAGCCTGGCATTGTGTATCTTACACAAGTGATTGTTGGGCGAACTATCTAAGGTAAAATCTATGCCATTTTATACGTAAACTTCGCAGAGATAATGAAGTAGCACTTGCAGTGACAAGCAGTGTTGCGAAATGGAATGGAGAATCGTTTGAATATACTGCAGATAGGATAGAAGGTGAAAGACGCAACATATATACAAGGTAGTTGGATGTCTTATGCCCTACCGGCTGGATGCTTGCCATCAGCTCACCTGAAACATCGGCGCTGGTATTCATTCTTAGGGTGGTTACTGCGGCAATGCCCTTCAAGCAGCATTACATAAGGGCAATGAGGCTGTGGCGAATCAGTTGGTCATGTGGGGTGCCAAACCGAACACCGAAGCTGTTATCGATTAGCGCTACCACGAATACTCCCAGTCTCCTCCAATGTAGTTTGTTCTAGTCCAGTCACGGAGGATGTCCCTCCGCGGAGAGACCGGTCGATTCACGGAGTGTACCCCTGCACCCCACCTCCGTGACTGGACTGGTTCATTCGCGGAGCATACATACAAGTGCTAATTATACTCAACGTCGTGGTGCAACTACAATTACACTGTGCTCCATATCCTGACTTGAAACCAGCTCTTCTTCCTCGTTGGCCTCTTCCTCTACATCGTCCTCTTCCTCCTCCTCCTCCTCCTCCTCCTCGTTGTCCACATCCTTGTACTCCTCGAGACCCTCTCTTTCCTCAATATCCAGTTCTGTCAAATCACTTATGTCGTTTTCCTCTACGCTCTTGTTGACATCATCAACAGAAGTGGAGTATGTCTGTGCTGTTGCCTCTCCCTGTGTATTTGCTCGAAGTCACTGTTGATTGTGACTGGGTCCAGGTGGTGTAGTCTTCCGTTTAAGATTGAAAGTACAAGATGGCGCTGCAGAAACACCATTGTTTGTGCATTGAACTCCATCATTTCGCTGGGCTGAAGGTGCATAGTTGCACTGGGCTGAAGGCACGTAGTTGCGCTGGGCTGAATGCCATTAGTTGCGTTGATTGATTCAGCTGGATATGGCCAGCTGATTACGCATACATGCGTGGGCATATATGCGTGTAGAGCATTCACCGAGTGTACACGGAGGTGGGGTGCAGGGGTACACTCCGCGAAAGAACCAGTCCAGTCACGGAGGGTGGGACTCCGTGAATGGACCGGTCTCTCCGAGGAGGGATATCCTCCGTGGCTGGACTAGAACATAGTTCATCTCAATATATGTTAGTTTTGGTAATTTGTCGAGGTCTGGAATAATTAATAATTAGGTCTTGAGGATGCTGGGAGTGGACCGTACTCTTCAACATATTGTATTACTCGAACTGTTATTCTGATGACCTGTTGAATGTAGGGGACGCGGCGAGCGGATGGTAGATGGTATAGTAGTGGTGATTACGTGATGTCTAACGGAATTGGAGCGCCCGGATCCTTATATAAGCAACATGGCCAATCTGAATTTCCACCTCATTGTGGCAGTTTCTTTGAAATGCCGAGTACGTTTCTTTGCGAGGTACGGGAATGAACGATTCATTATTTGGATGCATTTCTTTTAGTACGATTTTAAGTTCAGGTTGTGTTGCATACAGTTTTTCCCTGAAATTATGAATGGACCTACATTGGGTACACATGGTGTGGCAACTGTTACGTTCTGTGTTCCTTGTTTCTAGTTATATGACTTTGGAGTGTGAAACCTCTGTTCTTGGAATGCTTTCAATTTGTTGTAGGCTGTGTTGTCAGAACCAAACATGTTAGGTTAAATCAGCCATGGGTGATTCTAAGACTTGCTTGAGTTTCAATTTTCTCTCGTCGCCAGGTTTCTAGCCGAGCGAGCTTGCGAGCTAGGCTAGAAATTTATTTTCGCAGTCTGGGTACGAGATTAGTTTCAATTTCACATTCACGATTAGGAACAGCAACGCAGCGATTATAAGCACAGTACTGCTGGACGAAACATAATCAGTGCTGAATGGTGTGGGGGCTGTAGTGATCGGAGCGGATTGTAACAACGATCAGAATAACAAGAAAGAGCGAAGAAAAAGAACGCGACGTTGAGGTTGAGTTATGAAAATTAGCCTGAACGGAAGTGATGGCATGAATAGTCCACCGCAGCACCTCTTCTAGGTCCCAAGACCTCGCCTCGCAACGAGAGAAAAGAAATTCTCAACGATCGAAAAACAAATGGGCAGATTGCCGCAGTAATTTACTATGTATATCATTACATGGAAGTAAAAGTAGGTCATAACCGGATCGTTAATAAGGATGTTCCAATTCGCCCAACTAAGCTGAAGTGGTGCCCTATTAGTTCGTCTCGTGCCCAGCCTCAAGTTGTGTTTGCCACAACCTCATGCATACGGCCCAGGCGCCCTATTAGGGGTGTGGGGACGCCCAGTGCCCACACCCAACAAGCCGTTAGCGGGGCGCCTTGCACTAAGAATCCCCGGTATTTCTTCAAAATTGCAAGTTACTCAACAACAACACAATGGAGAGAAGATCGGAGACTGCATTATGATAGGTAACTGCAAGGCCTACATATGCATCCAAAAATCAAGTCAAATGGACCAATTTTGAGCAAGTTGAAAATGTGAGTGAGAGTCCATGCAACGGGCGGATTTTTTGTCTTTCTTTGAACTCCCCTGTTTTATCACCAATTGTAAATCAAATTTGGTCATGATGATATCAGAGCATATATGGCTTGCTGGCTGTCAATTGGTACTGCTCTTGGCATATTTGGATTGGTGGTTGTTGTAATAGATAGAAGTTTGAAGTTTCTATACTAGGAGTCACCCTAGAGTAGCATAAGTCAGGGAATTTTCACCCAAGTCTCATTTTACACTATTTAAAAATTGCCAAGCAGACCCTGAATAGTCTTCTGCTATGCATAAGAGACGCTGACAGCAAGGGCACTGAATTCCAACTTGCATTGGTGGAGAAATCAAGTGGGGTAGATAGTCCTCCTTCTTTCCATCTGCCCACCTACCAACCTCCCCCATAAGTCTGCCAATTGGGGGTCAAATTCCATGGCCTTTTGTATAGAGTAGCTCTGCAATATATAGATAGATTCTGTACTATCCTTCAGCAGATACTAGAACTGTCTGTGACCTGGTTCAGGTCACTACATTTGAGTCATGAGCTGTCACTCATCACAGGTGCACTTTTCAGTCAGGTAGAAAAGATTTACCTGATGGTATACAACATGTATCTAAGCATCAGGTAGAGAAGATATACCTGATGGTATACAATGTAACGGGCGGGGTTGGGCGTACGTGATATTGGTAGCAGCATCAGCAACGGCCCTAATTTCCGTCTGAAACACCCGGGTGTTCCGGACGGCTCTGACGGCTCTGACGGAACCTCGTACGCTCTGGCGGAGAATTACACGCTGCCCGTCGCCCAGGCGACGGGTCGCGTTGCATACGTACCTCCTTTACTTTGTGGTGACGTATACGCATCATCAGAACGACACGTGTGTTACACTCTTCGCAGGGGCTGCAG
>Ga0307515_10014721_pt1 | contig 14473 bp, 18 predicted proteins | sample 17_EM_MG_FD_194513 | JGI IMG/M metagenome (GOLD analysis project Ga0307515, IMG submission 194513) | Populus trichocarpa ectomycorrhiza microbial communities from riparian zone in the Pacific Northwest, United States - 17_EM | ecosystem: Host-associated > Plants > Roots > Unclassified | place...
CATATACACCTATTTACTATCACTCGAGTCCACGTTTGCAACCGTATACCATAATTACCATACGTATGCCTATAAGGCCGAACGCTGGCGTACGTGCCCTTACACCAGGCCGGATCCTCCAACAGCGCTGAACCTTCTGCCAACACCTCACCCGATCATGCACATGATCCAATGCAATTTACCGAGTCCTTGGTCCTTGCCATTGGAAACAAGAGGAAGCTGATGCCACTTCCGGGAGCCATAGCTTCCCAATGCTTTGGAGGAGCAGACATCATAAATTTCATTGAAGCGGAGGAGAGCATCTCCTCTCGCACCCGGATTGCCAGGGCGGCCGAACTTGGAATCACAACATTCCCGTACTACTGCTCGGAAATGATCAAGGGCACTATCAAGATGATGAATGCCAAGCTCAGGATGGACTGGGTGCAAGTGAAAGAGTAGCTGAAGTACCCCTTCCGGCATGCCGACAGCCCAGTCAACATGTATATCAGGTCTTACTTAGCGCGACTATGCCGAGAACACCTCGAAAGTGGGAACATCAGCCTGAAAGACTTTATCCTTGACTACGACAACATCAGCCACAGTATAATCAGCAAGGGAACCTTGGCCGAGTACTCACAAGTGGACGTGTTGATTGGAGCCCTTCCAAGATATTGGAGAGCAAAAGTGGTCATGAAATTCGAACTAGATCCCAGAGCACCCTCGATGTTCAAATACAACAAACTCCAAAAGCATGTCCTCGACAAATGTGGAACTGCTGATGCTGTTGCCCTCCTGGATCCGGAAGGAGCATGTGTGGCACTGGGAGTCACTCCTGAGACAATCCCAGCTGGAGTTCTGCTCCCGAAGATGCCAGTAGGGGTGAACCTTCTGGCATTTCCCAATAAAGAGACCACCGGCAGCACCAAAAGCCACGGTTGACATCCCCATCGCTAGAGCCAAAAATATGATCGACACAAAGAAGGGCAATATGATGAAGTCTGTTGAGGCTTGTACCATCCAGCTGAGCAAAGCAAATCAACCCTGATACAGAGGCTAACAGACTGCCAGGGCATAAGCCATCCAAGCCGAACATCGACCTCCGCACATACCAATCAACATTCAACCTCTGAGTGCACCTTCGCGACCTGCTTTCTACTGACCGTGACCCAAACAACAGCAGTATACACAGACAGGAGTAGGACTGTGTGTGTATTGTGATGGGCTAAAACACATCAGTACATTCTGTCCCGATGTGTGCACAGAGCAGGAAACTGAGATAGTCCACCTCATTGATCTTGGAAGATCAACCTTAAACCCAAGAGGAGGAGATGGAGGGGAGATATCCGGATATTGACCAGTGAGAAGGGTTTTGTCAATGCTGGAGTATGCCCGGAAGGTAGCTCGGCAAGGGCAGCAGGGAGGGGGAGTAGCCACTTCAGGTGCAGCATGTTACAAGATCTCAGCTGTTTCAGAGGGCCAGTGTTCAGGTGACTTCATTTCCCTCAGGGATTGCACGACAGCTGTCGGAAATCAACGGGCACTACTCTGGTCGGTCACCAGGTACGGAGGGAAGGCTCATTGTAACAAAGATTGTATCCATGAGTTGAGAGCCGAAGGTGAAGAGATTGAAGAGCAGCAACCTGACAGCAGTGCGGAGGAACAGGATGTGAATGAGACCGAGGAGGAGAGTGCCACACATTTAGATGAGGAAAAGAGTGAAACAATATCAGTAGTCATGCGCACAGACGCAGGATATGCCTTCGTGGACGGGAGATGGAAGAGTACAGATGATGTGATGAAGTGTGATGATAAGTGGGGACGTATCAAGGAAGAGGTCCCGGAAGTCTCAATGAGTACCAGTAACCAGGAAATGCAAATTATCAGGAAAACAGTAGTATTGATCAAGCAGGCGGCCAAGGTGGACCCTATTGAAAACACGACTCCAAGACCCCAATGGCTTCAAAGGTGCAGCGAAACACAGCACCAGCCGTGGATACTGGAAATTTCCAAGTCCTCGGAAGCGGCCAACGTGATTAGATGATGCTCGCCTATCGGGAGGGAGAGACTCGAGACTTGACCTTTTGACCCCTGCCACATGTTCAAATGGTGTCAGTGGCCAAGGACAAACGAGTTACTGCCAGGACCCTGGCTGCACCAAAGAAAATTGGAATCGTTCACCTTTCTGCCTTCTCCGGTGTGAAAGATCACTATTGATGCACAGATGTCCGGTACGGCAAGGCTTCTCCAACTGTTCTCGGAATGATTCATGGCCACAAACTTCTCATGTTCATCAATGGCGGATCTGTGATCTGGATCATGAGTGATGAGGTCGCCAGAGAGCTGAACATCAGGTGGAAACGTGTCGACTGGAAGATGTTCACTGCCGATGGCAATCCGTCTGATTTGTGCAAGGTGGCAGAGTCCATGGCTGTCAACATCCATGGTATCGCCATTCCCCTGCGTGTTGTCTGGCAAAACTCGGATCCGAACAGGTCATCTTGAGCCGGCGCTCCGAGACATACGCTTGTATGGGTGAGAGGAATCTCGACAATGGCAGTTGCGAGATCACCAGTTCAACCGTCGGAGGGACAGACCAGGTGGCGTTTGTCGCATCCTTTCCGGGAGACAGGAGGGACAGATACCCCAGTTGCTGGGCAAACTTTTACGACGAGTGTAAGTCAGGGCAACAAGGAAAGCTAGGGCCCAGCACTACAAAAGAAAGAGGTTGGAGAGTTGTGGGAAGAATGATGGGAATAAAAAGGTCTCGAGTGGTAGAGAAGGCACAGAGAAGGAGATGGTTGATAGTAAGATGGAGCTCACAGGGAAAGTGGAAGGAATATACAGCGGGAAAGAGCAGGAAACGTTCAAAAAAGAAGGAAAATAGTCAGTCAAATAAGCGGGGCTATCGAAGGCAGTGAGGAAGGTAATGGGAAGAGGCGTCAATTAGGAGGATGAGTGGGAAGAGGAGGAAGAATTGGGAGTCAGAGAGTTAGGTAGGAGTATGGTAGCAGAACAGTGGCCAACGGGAGAAGAGGCTCTGGTGAAGGAAAAGAGGGTTACAGGGAGATAATCCATGGCGTTTACAGGGGTTGTTAAAAATAACATTGCTCCGGAACTTATTCATATACGACCGTTTTCCTCCTATCTGGATTGGCAAAATGAAACTTCGACGAAAAGACAAACGCAGTATGGGAACGTGCCCTCTACAAATATGGTGCCCGAAAAGTGAAGCCTGTCCCCTTGCCGGATGGAAGTATTCACGTGGCGGGCCTTGACTCGAGAGAATGAGTGATCACTCATGCTGTACCATTATCAGGCCCCTGTGACGAGTGGTTGATTCGTAAATCCTCCCATGGAGCCAGAGGCGGAAGATTGTCACCTGAGGGATTAGAAGAGCGATGAATAGGGTGCAAATAATAGCCGAAGGAGAAGGAAGTGCTCCTGGGTATGCTCTCCAATAGAGAATATGCTTACTCATCGACATCGAAGGAACTGGGAACAATCAGCAATGAGGTCGAGCCACCCCACAGTATCGAGCTGGAGTCTGGTCATCAAGTCTGGAAGGATCGTGTATTCCGTATACAGAATAAAGTCATTCCTGTCGAATGGCGGCCTGGAGTGCGAAGGTTTGTCACGGAACATGTCCAGAACCTCGATAATGTAATTGCGAATGTGGTGAGAGCCGGAGCGACGATTGCTGGAGAGATATTTGACTGGTGCTAGATCCGGGTAAAAATAGTTGGGTTTGTCTGTGGGGAAGCAGGAAGGTGGTCGCAAGCATCCAAAGTCGACAAGATATGGAATTGGCCACGGTGCAAGCACCGCGCTGAGTGCAGGGCAGTTTTAGGACTTTACACATTCTACCGAATATGGATCCCCGAATATGCATGTGTTGTAGGCCCCCTTTTCCGAATCTTTTCGGAGGATGTCGAGTTTCAATCGGAGACTGAGCGAAAGGAAGCTACGGCAATCTTGAAGGAGGCACCCTGCAACCCTCCTTCATTGAACAAGCTAGACCATAGCGATGGAGCTGGGGAAATAGTTGTGTGAGTTTACACCAGCTTAGAGGGGTGGGGGGAAATCTTACAGCAGGAAGATGAAAAAAAGGACCGGCACCCATGTCGCAAAGAAAGTAGACTTTTGAACCAAGCCGAGAAGAGATGTGACGCGAGGAAACATGAGTGCCGTGGACTACTGGAGGCACTTGAAGAGTTCCGCAACAATGTATAAGGGGTCAGATTCCGCATGGAGACAGACGCTGACACATTACTGCACCAACTACACATTCCCGCCAAGGACCTGCCTAGAGCACTAGTTACTTGTTGGATAGTGTGGATACGACTATTCGATTTCGACGTGAAACACGTTCCATGGAGACTTAATGTAGGTCCTGATGGCCTCCCACGACAGCCTGGAGGGCCACGGGAGCCTGAGCCAGAAGAGGAACATGGTCTAGACAAAACAATTGATGCCAGCCTATGGGGAATACGGGTGGAACAAGAACTGAATCAAAAGAGCAGGGAGAGAGCATAGAAACCATTTGTTGGGGTAAGACTGGCGGAGTGATACAAAGGAAGATGGAAGGAGATTGGTGAGTTTCTGGGGAACCAGAAGCGACAGGAAGAAAAGACTACGAAGGAAATGAAGCAATTTTGCCCGAAAGCTACCAAATACCTGGTATCAGATGGAATACTCTACCGGAGGCAAAATACCACTGAACCGCTGGCAAAGATCTCAGTGAGCACTAGGCAGAAAAGGAAAGCAATGGAAGTTGCACATGAAATATGCGCACACCGTGCAAGACAAGGAACTTTATGAAGCCTAGTGGAACAGTACTTGTGGCTGGAAGTGTATGTCGACATCGAAGACGGGGTGACAAAGTGCGAGCACAGAGGGAAGAGAGCTCCTCTACAGTATGATGAACCCCAGCAACACCTAACTGTCAGTTACCTATTGCAGCGAGTAGGGATGGATATTTGGTAAGTGCCCAAAACCGAGGACAGATATCATGTATTAGTTGTAGTGCAGGAATATCTTAGTGGGTGGGCAGAGGCATGACCAGTAAAACCGGGAACATAAGAGAATGCAGCAGACTTCTATAACGGAGAGGTAATTAGGCTGTTTGGAACCTCGGAAAGTGTGGTAGTGGATGCAGGAGCCGAGAACAAGAAATCCACCGACCTCCTCCTCAACAGCAATAATATCTGAAAGATCACCATAACCATGTACCATGCCGGTGCGAATGGAGTCATCGAACAAGGATACAGACCCATCCCAGATGTACTATCCAAACTGACGGCCTGCTCTGATAAAATAACAGAGATGTCAATCGACAACCTACTGGCAGTGCTTTGGGACAACTGAATTATCGTCAGATATACAACTGGATATTTGCCATTCCGCCTTATGTTCGGCCATGATGCAGTACTCACGATAGAGCTGGAGAACTTCAAATGCAATGCCGCCAACCAGACTCCAGAAATCGACGATACAGCATCACTGTTCCCGGCTACAGCTAGACAGCTGGAAGGGCAACAGGAGGATCTCGATGTTGCCATACAAAACCTACTGGAGTCGAGAGGTGCCAACAAACGTTGCTTTGACCAAGCCGCCAACCTCCGAGCTGAAGATCTCCAACGTGGTGACCTGGCCCTCATGCATGAAACCTTGATAGAGCAGTATCAGCGTACCAAACTGCATGGTCAGAGGTGAGAACTCCACTGAGTCACTGAAATTGCCCAGAGCTTGGGGACTGATCCACTGGCAGAACGAAATCAAGCAGAGCTAGCGTGCTGCATCGATGGTAGTCCACTAAGGATATTCTTCCCTCGCAATGAAGGCGTACACGGTACTTGACAGATCAGTATGCCTAGCACCGCGAACCAACAGAGATTCGAGGACATTGAGCAATTTGAGGTGGAGACAGTAGCAGGTCGGAAATATATAGGACGATGATGGATGTATTTAGTTCAGTGGGAAGACTGGCCAAAATGATGATGGGTACGGGCGGAGGATATGGCAGTGAGTCAGAATCTAGTGGATAAGTTGAACACTGCACAGCTGGTGCAGGCAGACCACCAGTCCAAACAATGATGGGAAAGACGGATGGAGGGGGAAGGAAGAGGGGGGTAGAAGGAGGGGAGTGAGGACATCCAATACATGGACCATAACAAAAAGAGTTGAGGATTCTGCAACCACACAATCGGGTGGAGTCGCGAGATGCATGGAAAATATTGCATCCACCCAATTGCGTGAATTTGCGTGATGGAGGGAGAGGATCAATTCTTAATGGCTGAGTTGCACCCACATTACACTGAAAATTCATACCATTCTCCCTAAACTCACTAGTAACCTCGAGACAAGAGAGACAATAACTATTGCAGGAGTGCGCAGAAAATTCACCACCAACAACAGGAATGACTAGCAAGCTATGCAAAACCACCGAGTACATGTGGAGAAAGAGAAGAGAAGGCGAAGAGGTGAAGAAGTTGTTACGAGATACATGCTGAGCATACTACAGATATTGGGAACTACATAAAAACTGGAAAAAGAAGGCTCTGGTACAAAGCACCCCTCCAGGTATATAAAGAGCCTCCCCCCCCCCTGTACATTCCAAAGGAAAGACAACCACCGGCTGTACGATTCATCTCTCTCTGTGCACTGAGAACTGTGTCCAATATCGACATCTCAACCATAACCGACGACCAATATGCTGTGTACATCAATCAAAGACATTCCCGTAGTACTCAACGATGCCATAGAGTTTGAAGTGTCCTTAACCACTACCACTGCCGCTATGAGCCTCGACTACACAACTACTGTAGCCACCACCACCACACCCACGACCACCGCCGGTACTATATATAACCTCTCCTCAGATATCACTACTATTCCTAGTCAACCCTCTTCTGTAACTGTATCGTCGGGGACACTATCACACCATGCAAACGACATCTCCCCCAATAGACCAGTCAGATCACTACGAGAAGAGGTAGAGATCATCGCATCGTGACTTGCCCCCCGTAGTCTACCGAATGTCATCCTTGATATCTATGATCTCTTTAGTAACATTACTGATGCCGCCAACACCCTGGTTGCTTCGCTGTTGAACTTCTCGGAGAGAAACCTTGACTTGCAGCAGTTGAAGTACGAGCGATACAATGACTTCCCTAAGGCTCATGACAGAGTTGGCAGGCATAGGGATGTGTTAAAGCAACATCACACTGCGCAGCGGAGGAAGCCAGGGGCAATGAAGTAGCTGGAAGACCTCTAGCAACACAATCACGAACTCCACGAATTCCTAAGCAACTCCAGGGGAAGTGAGAAGTGGATGCGACCAACTGCGACCGGCAACCAAATTTCCAGAGATCCCATGTTAGTGAAGAGATTCCTCAATCTTGCATACGTCAACAGTCTCACCAAGCTACATCGGAAGACGAAAGCGAACAAGTGGTATACTTCCGGCGACATTCAGGCAGCTACAATGCTGTAAGACAATGAGTGCCATCTGCAGGAAGACGTGATAGGCTGTGAAGCTATGGGTCTGAAATGTTATTGGGGATTGGTAATGCCATGTAGTTGTTACCCTGGCATGGATGACCGCAATCACCCAAATCGACTCCGTACAATCTGACCATCAGTTCCTCCGGCCAACCATGCGATACCCGTAACACATCAATCCCCTGATAAGAGCATGATGCTTCCGCCACCAACACCATCAACCAAGGGACAACAAAAGGAAAAAGATGACAGCAACTTTGGAGGGCTTTTGATGGACCTGGCCAAGGATGGATCTGAGGATGTAACCAGCACTCCCACCATGAAAGACACTGGTAGGGTTCCGCCAGCACCCACAGAGAAGGAGCCTGGTACGGTCCCAGTAACTCCAACCGGGGAAAGAGGTCGGTACGACCCCAGACCAGCCTACCGATCGTAAGCAGAAGAGCACCGCAAAACCTGACCACCCTGCTACTCCCAGCTGCCAAAGTAGCAGTTCTGACCATGACGACACCGATGATGAAAAATACATGAGCTGCTTTGTCGAGTGGCTCGGCCTTGTCCCGGACTCCAAGAGAATGTTGGATGATAAGACGAAGATTTTGGCACACCACGAGAGAACAATGGGCAACTGTGCTGTACCTATCTTCCAACAAGCAGTAAACGAAGATCCTTAGTTGATCGCAGACGCCCGGGAGCGAATCACAGCAGCCGTGCACGCTATGTGTTAGTCGAGGGTTGGATTCGATACTCGGCTTCGCTACATCCCGCATATGGCAAGTACTAAACGAAAATCGAACTCAGATACAGACGGTGGCAAAGCAAAGCAGGTGTACAAAGAGTGAAAGTCTTGATTTTTGTTCTTTGCTGTTATGGTTATTCTTTTGAGTTTATGTTGGCATTATTCCTTTGAGTCCGCGTGGGTGTTTTTCGTTTGAAGATTGCGTCTGTGTCTTGCCTTTGGGTTCATGGGATTCTGATGTTCTTGCGAGTTTGCGTATACAGTTATACGGAAGAGCAGTTGTGGCCATTGCATGAAGGGCCCGGGACAAGCTGTGGCGGGAAATTCCGTTTCTCACCACCACAGCCACTACGCTTGGCAGAGGACTGAACTACAGTGTTTTCACTGAGATATAGTGTTAATGGAGATGGACTGGGTGACCGGGGGCTACGGGGATAACCGGGTGGCGGATATGAATGGAGAGACGGGGGGTATATATTTGGGAGACGCCAGGGTAGATAGCCTGCATCACATCTTGTATATTGTCTCGTATCATCTCATCTCATCTCATTATACAACGAATTACACCCTACAGCTGTCACATCTTTTGATTTCACTCGATTTGTCCGACATTTTGTTGATCCAGGCTCCTGCATGGATCTTCACAGCCGGGTAGTATAATACCATCTCTGCCTCGACCTATGCTCCTCGAGCCAGAACCGATCGGTCTCACGAAATCCCTTTGGCATGCCATGAGAGGTGCGGTGGAGCGTTGAAGATGGGCTCTCTGGCCTCTAGGTCCGCCATTTCACCACACCGTGATTGAGCGAGTTTGGAAATGAAATTTGCGACCGCTTTTAAGTCCACTCGCAGATGCAGTTGGATGCCGTGCTAGAGCGAGTATCGAGATGCATTGGAAGGCTGTGATCGAACAGGTTTGGAGATGCACTGGCAGCAGGCTATGATCGAGCGAGTTTGGAGGAGTACTTGGCTGTGGTCGATCTCGAGGTAGAAGATGGGATGCACGCCAGGTGCCGAGACTCAATTCATTGGTTAGTTCACTCGAAACCATGGGAATGTGACGAAGTGACTTCACCATTGAAGATTTTATGGACAACTGGCCCGTCGCGGTTGGTCAGTAGTGAGGAATGCCGGAAACTGAACTGAGACTCAGGGGTCAACTCGAAAGTGTGAGAATGATGGGACGACAGACATCCTTAGGTGTATGCTGAACACAGTGTATGCTGTACTCAGTGTATGCTGTACTGGGTGTATGCTGTACTCGGTGTATGTGGTACTCGATGTATGTGGTACTCCGTGTATGTGGTACTTGGTGTATGTGGTACTCGGTGTATACTGCACTCTGTATTAACTCATGATGATGGCATGGAGCGATAGGGAGGGATGATTTAGCATCGTGTTCTTGCGATGATGATAGCATTGTGGATGAGAAAGAGAGAGATGGAGGATGAAGATGAGAATGATATGGATGAGACCAGTGGCTCTGGGACATCAGGAGGACGACATGCCTGATTGGGTTTAGAATACCATTTATTGGTGTAATTACCTGCCAGATGGGGACTTTCACCTGCTGTATCGGGCATGGTAAATTGATTCGCACACGAAATTCTCTATGTCCCAGTTTCTCATGATGCTTTCCCCCATCTCCTCTAATCTCTCTTTTTCTTGTGCGCAACTCTAGCATCATCTAAAAACACGAAGTTAAGTCATCCCTCTCTATCTCTCTGTGCCTTAATCATGAGTTAACACCCAGTACAGCGTACACCAAGTACAGCATCAGCTCAAGATCGACAGTCTCGCGTTCCCAGACAGTTTCTCATCTATTGGCGCATGTTGTACTCAACTCTGTACATTCCCAGAGTTGAATTTTAACCAGTGTGTAGAGTCTCAGCTGCCGTCGTGCCTCCCTCCAACTCGACTGCGTCCTACTACTCCTCCAATCATGCTGGGTCATAGCCTCCCAGTGCTTCCCCAAACTCGATTGATCTCAGTCTGCCAATATATCTATGAGTGGACTCAATCACTGCCTCCAAGTGCATCTCCAAAGTCACTCGATCACGGCCTCCAAGGAAATCATTAAGAGCTGTGGTGGGTGTATAGATGCGCAGGGGACACGGAGATGGAACGAGTCACGCGGAGCATACATTCGGGAGACCCTGGGGTGGATAGTCAGCATCTCATTTTCTTCTCATCTTGTCATAAAATTAAAATACAGACACTATCTTCCAAACATGTGGTTTCACTAGCTCTTTCCAAGATTTCTTGGATCGACATGATTGCGTGGATCCTCATGGCCGGGCTGTGTCCAATCATCTCACCTTCTGCTTACGCTCCTCAAGCCAGAACCGCTGGCCCTGACCAGTTCTGTTTGGATGTCGGGAGAGGTGTGTGTGTATCCAATCAACCCATTCCGACGTATGGTTGCAGTTAGAAACTACGCCAGAGTGTTTGATTAACATAGGAGATCAACAGGGCGAGAAGCAACAGTGCAACTGCGATTGGATGGCCATATGCAAAATGACGCTGGGTATTTCCGCCGGGCACAGAGTAATCCACCACTCGGGTTTCTGTCATGGCTCTGACAGCCCGGGTCACCTCTGATGAACCCATTCTGACCGGACGGAAATGATTTTTGATGATGTTAATACTTGGTGTCGTTGCACATTGGTACAGTCAGTCTTGTAGTATAATTTTCGGTTGTTGGAATGATACTTTGGGTCGTGATAATACCGATACTGCTGTGTGGTGAGTTTTCGCAATGGGGTCCTTAAGACGATACTGTACTGACCATACTACATATCGTAGCCAGAGAATGGAACAGTTACTCCTTGTTCTATTCAGCAGATAATCTTTATATGCATCATGTTGAAGTCTTAGGCCTCTTCTTGTTTATCAACTGCGATTTCAGTACTGGCTTTTGATTGATTTGGACATAGGGTGAATCTCCCAGTGTTACAAATGGCAAGGGAGTGTATACATCATAAGTTTAGTATTTGATGCTCTTTCACCTCATTATGATTAATGTAGCATGTCCTCCATCTTGACAGCAGTGTGGTGGAAAAATAATAATTTGTAGCATTCTTATGTGATTTTCAAGCACTTTGTTGAAGTTACTCCATCAATGTTGAAGTTATAGTAAATTAGAGATATTGAGGGGAAACAGCATCAAATAGTGGCAAATGCATGACCATATTACTCTATCATTATAGTTAAAACTTCACGTTGTATATTTTTCCACTCAGCTGGCAAGTTTGACCTTGACTTTTACATGAAAAAGTGCAGCTCATAATGGGGCAGAGTTAGAAAGTGAATCATTAGGACAGGATTGATTGGTGAGTGCTGGTAGACTATGCTGATGAACATTCGAATCAACGATCAAGCAATCATCTGTTTTGAGTTCCAATGTAGCAACTGGTGTTAGAAATGCTGTTAGTTCGCTGCCTCATTCTCAGTTACAACAGCATTGGTGACAGATATGGTGGATCTGTTTTGCAATACACTATCATGGATCATCTGGCTGATTCCGTATTATACCCATATTGGGACAAAATCAACACACCATGGAGTATTGATTTTATGGGTTTGTGTGTTGTATACATGATGAAATGGTCAAGTTGGTAATTGCCCAGTTTGATGTTCAATACTATTGGATAATGAAAGGGTTGGTTTGGATGCTCAAAAGTCTTCTAGTGTTGGAGTTTCACAAAATTGCATTCAGCAGACCATCTCCTGCCAGCTACAAGCTAATTCATTCAAGTCATATTCAGCCAGCCAACTCAGTTCTGCAAGATTGACTCATGCCACCTGAGAACTCACCAGATGTGATTGGTTGCAGCCAGATATTGAATAGCCTACCCACAATATCCCTAGCTTGCTGAGATATAACCTGCACATACTATCTCCAACCAGCTGAATGCTCACAACTGAAGATTGTGTTTCGGCAAACAATACCTAATATGTGCAGATCATATATCGCCAGCTTTTAGTTTTCCTGTCACAATCATCTCTAACCAGCTATTATGTAACTGTTAGGGGTTCTCCCCGAATAGTGATACTGATACTTGCTTTGTTCATGAGTATGCATACATAACAATGTTATGCATAACACCTATGCTAGTGATAAGGAAGTGATCAGTAATATGCTCTTTAGCGGGAGTTCATATTAGTCGCGCAAACACTTAGCTGTTTGTTCACGACTGGATGCTCTAAAGGACATGTATGGTTATCATACACGGCAGTTAATAGTCAATATGCGATTAAGAGGACTCTCCACTCCAAAACCTGTAACGGACTAGGGCCGGTGGGGCATGTTCCGGTCAAAGTGCAGTTTCAACCTGAGCATGACATAACTGATGGTATTAAATCGTTGGTTGTGAGCCCAGAGCGATCGCCATGCATTGAGTTGAATGGTCTGGATCACAATGTAACCTCGTATCGAATACGAGCTTACACGTCTAAATTCCACGTTGGCATAGTATCGGTTGCTCGCCCATTAAATCTATCACTCAATTAAATAACTCACTCGCATGAGGGCTTTACGAGGCAATAAGAAATACCCAGCTAATTGGTGGTTGTTCCAACTACCGACTCATACGATTGTAAGATATCTAAGTTCGAGTTGGGAATAAGCTGACATCGTAGGACGGATGGCCTGTTGAGATCAATCGAGTACGAATAGAGATATTGAATTGACTATCGTACAAAAGTGATTGTCTAAAGAGCAAAGAGAGAGACAGACAGGCAAATATATATGGGAAAGGAGGGCATACTCGGCAAAGCCGAGTATCACATCCGGAGACCAATGCCAGGTATCACTGCCGGGGCTAGCCCTACTGCTCAGCATGGGGGCAGGCGAGGCCGATGGGGGCTGGCGAGGCCAGTGGGGGCCGTAAGCCACCGGCCTCACGCCCGAGCCTTAGGCCAAACGCCACAAAAGCCACCGGGCCAAATCCCGTGCCAACACTCCCCCTTTGGCCCAAGGCGTTCCAAACAAAGTGGACAAACCAATTAGAAAGGGCGGAAGAGAAGAGAAAACAAACAAAGGCCCTGAAATCCTCCAAGTCCCAAATAACCTGTTGACGAAAGAGAAGAAGAGAGAAGGGAAGGAAAGACCCAAAACGCAGTAAAGAAACACTCCCCGGAGACCAAATTCAAATCCAAGTCCTAGTCCTAAGAAAACACACACATCAAATGAAGTCCTGCTCAAATCCCATATCCGAAACAATCTACCCAAGACACATCCTTCGCAAACTCTCCAAGTTAAAATCAATGTACACATCCTAAAGGTCATAAATCGCTGTCGTCATCTAAGTCGCAGGGTCGAAGGTACCCAACGTACGGCTCACAATAGAGCTTCCTATCCTCGCCATGAGGAGTCTAGACTTCGGGGATGCATGGCCAAAATTGCCACCGCCGGTCTCTTGGGGTCCACTGTCCTGAATCGCATAACTGTGCGTCGGCCGACATCGCCCAAGTATCCGCGGTCCATAACCCGCTCCTTGAAGATATTTTGAACAGCATACTGTATTTCCAAAAGATGTTGATATAAGGAGTAGTTGACATCAACAAGAGGAGAGGTGGTCGACACGAACGAGTAGTCGACACAAAGAGAGTAGAAGGAGGAGTAGTCGATACGAGGAGGGATCGTAGACACGCTGTTCGAGGTTGCATGGTACTCGAGACTTCGAAGGTGCTCGAGGCTTTGGTAATACTCGTGGCCGGACGGTATAGTTGACAGTACGAGAGGGAGTTGACGCGATGTCGGCCCAAGGAGAGGTAGTCGACACAAAGCCGACGGAAGAAGGTAGGGGCACGAAGTCAGCCCAAGGAAGGTAGAGGACACGCAGTCGACTCAAGAAAGAGAGGGGACACGCAGTCACCCCAATGCTCGTGGACGATGTTCGATGCTTTTGGAGGCGGCGGAGTTTCGGAAACAATAAAGGTACTACTATTAGGCGTCGATTCAGTCCAATGCAACACAAGGCAGAGGAGAAACGATAAACAAAGAGAGATGTTGGCTCCATCCACTGGAACAGGGGCAGAGGAGAGGCAGTAACAAATACTAATAGTAGGCGTCGATTCGAATAGAACGTAACATGGTGGGCTCCAAAAGGACAAACTCGAAGTACGAGACTTTAATAGCTGGCGGCGCTTCAGAAATGATAAAACTAATAGATGTTGATTCCAAAGAACTGAAAGCGCCGGGCTCATAACCTGTTGAGATCAATCGAGTACGAATAGAGATATTGAATT
>Ga0307515_10014722_pt1 | contig 14473 bp, 5 predicted proteins | sample 17_EM_MG_FD_194513 | JGI IMG/M metagenome (GOLD analysis project Ga0307515, IMG submission 194513) | Populus trichocarpa ectomycorrhiza microbial communities from riparian zone in the Pacific Northwest, United States - 17_EM | ecosystem: Host-associated > Plants > Roots > Unclassified | place...
GGAGGAGCAAAGGTAGAAGCAGAGAGGCCGTTCTTTAGCTTTTCTGCATATGTTTTTGGAGCTACCTCTTTACGGAGGGCTCTTACTTCTTCTACTAGTCCTTTTAGGACATCTCTCTCCTTTCTTTCTTTTTCTTTAGTAAAGGGATTATCTCCTACTAGGACGCTCTGTACGTAGTCCCCTAGTAGTTTAACTTGCTCTCTATGTTCTTCTTCTTCTTTTAGCCCTATATAGGCCTGGTTTAGGTTATTAAGCGCTTTTTGTAGGTGGTATCTTAGAGAGAAAGAGGAAGGAGGTATACTAGCCGTAATAGGCTTAGGTATTACTGTCTTTCTTCTTTGGTTTTGGCTCTCTTTTGTAGAAGGAGATTGTATATAGTGTCTTTTTCTTATATTCTCTTTTTCTACGTCTTTCCTAGATGGGCAAGGGGAAGACGGAAGAGAAGAAGAAGAGGTAGATAAGTGTTCGTTATCACTTGTCTCTGTATTTCTACCTCTAAGAGGCCTTTGTTTAGGCCTAGTAGGCCTTTTCATCTTATAGGGGGGGTTCCTAGTTTTTACAGTAGATAATAACCTCCTTAGGTCTCTTATCTCCTAGTATAGAGGTGAAAAGCTAGGTAAAAAGCCTTCCTAGTTTTTACTATCCTTCTATATCCTTTTTCCTTACTAACTCTACTAGAGAGTTTCTGGGGAGATTAGACTAAAAGGTAGTAGAAAAAACTACTAGAAAAAAGGACTTGTTAGGCTTTTACTAGCAAAAAAGCCCGAAAAGGCAATCCTTCTCTTACTAAAGAAACTCTGACTAAAGGAGATATAGAAAAAATACCTACACCCCCTATTTTATTAGGCTTTTACTTTCTATAGAAGAAAAACCTAGGAAAAGTCTATGTTTTGGTATTTTGGTGTTCCTACCCCTGCCTCGCTTATAAGCTAGGACCACCCCTTAGAGAATTTTCTCTTGGGTAAAAAAGGGGGTAAAAGGGCAAATAAATCCACCTCTAGCTTGCTAGGCAGTAGGAATTAGGTCTTGAGAGTTGGAAAATCGATTGTTTTTGATAGGAAGATGGGTATGCGTAAGTTTTGAAGTGCGGCGCCACCTTTTAGTAAGGTTGCATATGCGGTGTTCTCGTGAATTAGATTCGGCATCTTAAAACATAGCTATAATTACGTCCTCGTCCTAATTATTAATTTCTCTATTAAGAAGTATATTGGGCCAAAGCACGCTAATACCTCTAGACTGTTTCCCTTTACTTTATCGGTCTATATCTCTTCTAATATACTTAGGGCAAGCTAATAGTTCCGATCCCTAAAAGTACTTTAGGTTAAAAAAATAAGCGCTATTTATACTTATAGCAGATTATCCTATCTAGTTAACCGTGGAGTTCTATTGTCTTTACTTATAGGCCCTTTCTAGTTAGAGGAGAGTCTAAAGATAATAACTAAAATTTATTATAAAGTCCGTTAATATTTTATATAAAGTATTAAAGAATACGCTTGTTATTTTCATTTATAAGTTAGTAAAAGTTAATAAGTATAGTATAGAAAGCTAGCTTATTTATAATGCAAAAGCCCCTATATATATTTTAAGTTAAATAATTATTATTATAATTATTAATGTTAAATAGGCTATGTTTAGACTAGTGCCTAGAAAATATAAGGTTTTAGAGGGTATAAACAACATTCTTATAATTAAGTTAGTAGGAGTTAGTAAAAACGGCACAAGAGGCTTTCTTATTTATAATGCAAACATCACTATATATATTTTTAGTAGAATTATTATTATTATAATTACTAATCTTAAATAGGCTATGTCTAGATTAGTATCTATAAAGCGTATAAAAGTTAGGAACTATAAGTATTAAGAGTTAAAAAAGTGGCTCTCTACGGTTTCTAATACACAAGACTTACTTTTCACAGCTACTAAAATGCTAGCACCGCTTAAGATAATAATCTTCTTCTTTACCATAAACACCTTCTTAAAATCCTTAAGCAAGATCTCTTTAACGGATTTCGGTTTAGAATAAGGCTTACTATCTTTAATAAAATATAGTTGCCTTTTAGGGAGAATTAATTTAGGCATTTTAGTTTAGATAAATTAACTATATAAAGAAAGAAGTAAGGACAAAAGGTATATAGAGTAGGTAGTAGGGGTACTAGTAGTTATACTTTATTTTGCACTAACAGAGGTACTAAAAAGGGGCAAGTTAGTATAAGGTAGATATAAAGTGTATTCTAGGAACAGAGCTTCGCTATATTCCTATTATACACCCTATAGTCTAATTAATACCATTATAATATATAATAAGCCGTCTAAGTAAAACCATCTAGGGGTACTATATAAACTGGTAAGGCAGAGTATAAATAACCTTACTACAATCGCCTTGGTTACCCAAATATCTATAAGTAGTAGGCGCTAATTAGGGGTTATCTACTAAGCAAAACCTTAGGTGGGCGCAGTAGTTTTATTTAAGTAAGCAGGTTAGTGTTTCGTGCTAGGGCCTTAGGCATATAAGCGGATAATTTTAATAGCAGAACTTAAGAATATTAAAAGTAAGAAGGCTAAGCAGGCTTATAGCGGTTTAAGCTATCTACTGCGGTACAGCATCCTAAGTCTTACTCATTCTAGTTATTTCACTTCGTTTTGAAATTAAGGGCCTATTAACCACAAATCTAGTATATAGGCTGGATATTTAAGACTTAGCATTACTAAGGGTTCTTAAACTAAGGTAGTATAGTACTTTAGTAACCTATTAGCTCTATTAGAGCATCTACCTTTCTAAGATTAGAATTTATGCAGTTACGGCGAACAAAGATAAGGCAGAGCTACAGTACCGCCTTTTAGGGTATTGTCTTAGGTCTTACGTAAAGGTTAGCTTTTTAAATATAAATAGGCATCCCCTAGGCCCTTTAGTCGAAGAAACTCTCCTACACTAAGACGTTAAAAAGACAGCATACCTATTTTTAATGGCTTTTATCTACAGCTTTATTAACGTTACCCTTTTAAGGGATCCTTTTTTCGGCTTAACCCCAGCAGAAATATTTAAGAATTCCATAATTAGTAACTAGGTAAGAGGTACGGCATTTCTAAATAACCAGAAGGGCCAGTCCTAAGCTAGATAACAGTAGTATTAAAGCAAAGCATAATTACAGGCACTTAGTTTATAGCAATTAACAGTATAACTAGAACTAAAGGGGACTTAATTAATAAATCTAGCTAGGTGTTACAGAGTAAGTATAAGTGGTAATAATATATAACGAAGTAGATATTATTAAGCTATATATATAAACTATATAATAAGGTCAAGACGTTGTGTAAGGAGAGAAGGTAAGAAAACGGGGTAAAAGGGTATATATTGTTAGCTCGGTTACTTAGTCAACACATACACGGAGCAGAATAGGATTCGGGTAGTAGTCCTAGTAGAACTTAGCAGGATTTAGTAAAACTTAGCAGAATATAGCAGAATATAGCAGAATATAGCAGATTACCGTTAGGTTGCTGCAGATTGCTATCAAATTGCCGTCTCATGGTCAGTCTTTAATTATTAAGTCGGTAGAAACAGGTGGACGTATATAAGGTGTTATAGGGGTATCCTATAACAGTACCCCCCCTTTAAACTCAAGCTTCTGCGAGATAGGGCTGTGGTAGTTCTAGGTAAAGTTTGTAAAAGTCTTCTGTGGCTTATATAAGTCCTATAGAGTCAACGGGTTCCTATAAGGGCTTAGTATAGCCTCTCCACTTTATAAGATACATATATTGGCGTTTCCGTTTATTATACTTAATATTATTAATTCTTTCAATAAAGTACTCATCCTCACCGTCCACCTTAACTGGTGGGGGAGGGTCCTATATCTATCTAGGCAGGGCGTCTAATACGGGGGCAGTAGGGCGGAGGACTGACGTATAGAATACGGGGTGGATTTTAACCATATTAGGGAGCTTCAGTCGGTAGGCATAAGGAGAGATAACCTTTTTAACCTTATAAGGGCCGGCGTTCTTCTAATTAAGTTTCTTAGTAGGTCGTTTTATATTTAGATTTCTTATATCTAGCCAGACAAAATCACTAACTTAATAGGCTAGTGCTAGAGTTCGTTTCTTATTTACTGCGGCTTTATAGACAGATTAAGCCCATATTATTTCATTAGTAAGGAACTATTATAATTCCTCTATCTTCTCTACGAATTTATTTGCTTCTATAACTTATAAGGCATAATAAGCGGGGCGAGGGATATTACTAAAGGGTTTAAACCCTATTTATAGATGCTAACTGTAGTTAGCCAGGAACGGGGAGACCTTTATAGTTTCCGAGACGGAATTATTTGCGGTAAACTTAGTAAATGTAAGCCAGTTAATCCAGTTATCCTATAAATATAACGTGTATATCCAAATATATTATTCCATTATAGCATTTACACGTTCCGTTTAACTATCCGTTTTTAGGTAATATATAGTAGACAACAGTGCTTTAATACGGAGTTAAGTAGTTAGTTCTTTCCAGAATGCAAAGACAAATTGGCTGCCTCTATTAGAGACGATCGTTTTGGGAAGTCTATAGAGTTTCCATATATAATCTAGGAACAGTTGGGCGACGGCAGGCGTTAACATATTAGGGCAGGCGATTAAGTGTCTTATTTTAGATAGTCGGTCTACAACTACTATAATATTCGTACAGCCTCTACTCTTAGGAAGGTCAACAATAAAGTCAATTAAGATATCCTTCCATCTTCGGTCCGGAACAGGCAGTAGCTTTAAAAGGCCGTTATACGTCTCATATAAGGCTTTAGCTCGTCAGCAGGTATAGCAGCTAAAGACGTACCTTCGTGTCGTGTTGTGTATATTCAGCCAATAATACTCCCATTAGAGTAGTTCTAGGGTCTTTCCTCGGCCCAGGTAGCCGGCGATAGGTAGATTATATACGTGTTTAAGGAGTTTAAGCTTAAGCTTATTATAATTAGGGATAACTAGACGGTTTTAGTAATATAAGCGGTTTCTACGGGCTTCGCATTTACTTAGAGAAATCTTTTTTAAGCGTCTAATGCCATCTTATATTAGCTTAAGCATTTCTTAGATAAACTTATCATTCAGGTATTCGTTAACTATAATCTATTTAATTAATTAATTAGTCATTTTAAGGACGTATACTATAAGATCTTTAGTAGGAGGGTTAAATAGTTTAGGGCAAAGCAGGGTCTAATTTTAGTAAGAGCGTGCTTCTTCTAGGGCTAGCGCGTCTTGCGAGCGTCAGGTTAAGGCATTAGGCTTCTAACCTTAAACGCCTAGGCGGTACGTGATTAAGAATTAGAAGCGTAATAGATATTCTAACTAGCGGGCCTAGCAATAACTTAGCTATTTCGTAGTTGTGAAGTACTATAGGTTCTTATAGTCGCTAAGGACCTTAATTAGAAATCCGGCGCCTTCTAGCTCAGGTCGCTATTACTTAAAGCATTTAATAATAGCTAACAATTCCTTATTGTAGATCTCGTAGTTATATTCGGCTGGGCTTAGTTATTTTAAGAAGTATGCTATAGGGTACAATACTCTATCCTCGTTATATTAAAACAGGATGCCTCTAGTAATATAGTTAGATAAGTCAGCTTCTATAACACTTATTTAGTTTGGGTTAAAGTATTATAGCACGGGCGCAGTAGTAAATATAACCTTTAGATAGGCAAAGGCCTTCTTGCATTCCTTATTAAAGGTAAAAACTTTATCCTTTTAGGTTAGAGCTATAAGGGGTGAAACTAGGGCGAAGAAGTTATTAATAAACCGTTAGTAGAAATTAGCAAATCCTATAAAGGCTCTTACATCCTTAACGTTCTTAGGTTCTTGCCAGTTTATAATTACTTCGACTTTCTTTGGGTCTATTTATATACCATTTATAGAAATAAGGAGTCCAAGGTATAGGACTTCCATTTTATAGAACTCGCATTTATCTACATCTAATTATAGACCAGCTCTGTGCAGGGCTTATAGGATAAGGTTAACGTATTTCCAATATTTGGTTAGGTTATTACTATATATTAGGATATCGTCAATATAAGCAGTATAGAAGATGTCCAAGTAGGGGCGCAGGGTATTATTTATATAATATTAAAACGAGCTTAAAGCGTTTGCGAGGCTAAAGGGTGTTACTAAGTATTTAAATAGTCCATATCGGGTACAAAATATAGTAAGCCATTCGTCCCCTTTTATAATACAGAGACGGTTGAATGCAGAGATAATATCGAGCTTTGTGTAGTAACGAGCCTTACTTAGTTAATTTAGCGTCTCTTATATTAACGGGATTAAATATCAGTTCTTAACGGTAACGGCGTTAAGAGCTTAGTAGTCTACACAGAAGCGCAGACCGCCGCTAGGTTTCTTAATAAAGATCACTAGTACGGCTATAGGCGACAAGCTTACTCTAATAAATCCTTTACTTAGGTTCTCGTCTAAATACTTTTATAGCACTTAGAGTTTATTTTAGGACATCCCGTATAAGGGTCTAAATCTAAGCTACTTCCCTTCTTTAAGTATAATCTTATAGTCATATAGTTAGTATTCTAGTAGCTTATTAGCTTCCTTTTATAAGAACGCATCTAGGCGATAATAATACTCTATTAGTACCTTTATAGCAGGGTTAGTATACTTCCTTAGTGTTAAGGCCTTCTTAATATCGGCTATTATAACAGTAAAGATCGTATACTCGGGTTTCTTAGCAAGTTACGCTAATGGGGTAGCTCCAATCATGCGGATATCTAGGGTGTTAAGCTCGCTCGGATTACTCGTAGTTTCTTACTTAGGTTTAGGTTCAATATTGGGTATAAAGTTAGTGTTAGATTTAGGTTCGGGTTCTTTAAGAATCCTTTTTATAGTAGAATACCAGTCCTTCTAGTATTTTCGTATATTAAGCTTAAGCTTCTGCTTAGCTCGGGGCGGTGCTATACTTAGGGTCTGTTTGTAGGGTTTAGTAAAAATTTTAAATCCTTAATAGATATTAGTGGAAATCTTATATCAGTGGAATTTGGTGGAATTCCTGGGTTGGTGGAATCTAGTGGATTCTTTAGGCGTAGGGTGGACAATCGTGGAAATTTTAAACTAGTGGATCCTGGTAGATTTTTCAAATTTTAGTTCTGGGTCTAAGCAGCAAGTTATAAGGCACTTCTACTTACAATAGGAGGCGGTAAATAGAAGCTTAAGGTTGTCCTAATTAATAGTTACCTTATATAGCTTTATCTAGGGTTATTTAAGAATTACTAAGTAACCCAGAGTGGTAACAAAAAGTTTAATTAATTCTTTATGGTTTAGGTATTAGAGTCTTAAAAATACTACGTAGGTAATACGGCCTAAGACGGTGCGTTTGCCATTAAATCCAAATACGTTAATATGCCGGTTAAGGGGGGTTAGGGTAAAACCATTATCTTACGCAAAGATCTTATTAATAAATCCTATACCACTAGCTCCTATATTAATTAGGATTTAAGCATTAGCCTATTAACCATTCTATTGGAGACGGCAGTTAATAGTTATACTACAGTCCTAAGAGTCGGAGTTCGTAACGTTAAATGCGTTTAATGAGATCCTATAGCAGAGCCGTCCTAAAGAGCGACTTAGCTCTAGGACCTTCCTTTTAAAGGCGATCGGGGTAGGGTTCTTATAGAACGTCGGCTGTAGCTTTGTCCTTATAAATAGTACTTACTAAACGCAGGGCTAGAACTAGGTAAAGATTGGGGATGGTAACCGGAAGATTAATACGGTAAACAGCTGCTAGTATTAGCCGTTCGTAAATTATTTTGGGGCGTAGGTAAGGGGATAAGGTAATATTTTAAGATGTGGTTTTTACTTCCGCACTTAAAGCAGAGGCCTAGCTTAATGCGTCTTTCTTATTTAGGGGACCCTAGTAGGGCGTACTCTAGGGTTCCAGTATTAATATCTATGGCGTTAGGGTGCTTAGGCTAAGACGACTTAGTAAACATTTATAGGGCTATCGTATTATATTAAGGAGCGTGTTTCGGTGTTAGGCGTAGTATATCGTTATACCATTTATTAATAACGTTTGCGTAGGCGTTAAGGGCTCCTGGTAGGTTTACGCCTATTAGGGAGATTTTTAGTTTAAGGCTTAGAGATTTAACAAGGCTGTTAATTAGTGCGGAGTCATTCTAGCCTATTTCCCTTGCGTAACGGTTAAATTCGGAGAAGTATACTAGGAAACTTTTCGTTCCTTAAGCCATATAGTTTATCTTTCTTTAGGCAGTAGCTTGGCGGTTTAGGTTACCATATAAGGCTTTAAGAAGTACAACTAGGCTTTATACTAAGGTTGGCTAAAGAGGTTTAATAAGGTTAGCTGCCTTTCCTCTTAGTTAATTTAGGGCGTAACAGAGTTGGTTAGCTTTAGTTAGGTAATAGTTAACGTTACTAGTTAGCTTATTTTTTAGCTGGCTTAGGAATAATCGGAGCTCTTATTATTTACCGGTAAATACTAAAAAGTTAGGTAACCGCTCGGATTGTTACAGTGCGGTAGTTAGTTTAGGGTAAATAGCTGCTATAGGTTCGGGACTCACGTTTCGCGTATTTATCTCTAAAGATAGTGTTCGGTCTTAGGGTTCTAGCGTAGGCATCTTAAGGGTACGGACTTCTTTTTAGAGGGCTTCCATTGTTTTCTAATACCATGCTTCTTATTCGGCTTATTATTAAGTTAGGGTAACTTATTATTGTTCGAGGGCCTTTACAAAGGACTTCTATATGCTTGCCATTTATTCTTAAAGGATAGATATAATATTAGCGGCCGTTACAGGGGCTTTAGGTGCGTTTTCCATTTCAGGTAGTAGTGTAAGTAGTTAACGCAACGTAGTGTCACGGAGTAAGCATAAGTGGTAATAATATATAACAAAGTAGATATTATTAAGCTATATATATAAACTGTATAATAAGGTCAAGACGTTGCATAAGGAAAAAAGGTAAAAAAACAGGGTAAAAGGGTATATATCGTTAGCTTGGTTACTTAGTTAACACATATATAGAGCAGAATAGGATTCGGGTAGTAGTCCTAGCAGAACTTAATAGGATTTAGTAGAACTTAGCAGAATATAGTAGAATATGGCAGAATATAGCAGATTACCGTCAGGTTGCCGCAGATTACTATTAAATTACTATCTCGTGGTCGGTCTTTAGTTGTTAAGTCAGTGGAAATAGGTGGACGTGTATAAGGTGTCACAGGGGTATCCCGTGACATTAGGTGCTTAATTTTAAAGGATAATATAGTAGAATTAATAAGAACGCTTTAATTAATAATAAAGCTATAGATAACGCTAAATTCCTTACTAAAGTCGAGGGTGTATTTTTAGATAAAGGTATATTCCAGCATCTCCTTTATAGAAAATTGGAATCTTAACCCACTAATTACTCTTTTTTAAAGAGAAGTAGCATTTAAAAAGAACCTAAACTTTTAGGAGTAAGGTATAAAGATATATCGTCTGCTATAGTATTAGATTAACCCGCGAATAATAATTATAAAATTATTACTTATAAACGCAAATCTGCTTCCCCTTATAGGCGTAAATCTACTTCGCCTTATAACTAAAGGTTAGCTATATAGCGTAAGTATAAAGCTGTCCTACCTTATAAGAAAACTCCTATTACACCTTAAAGATTTACTAGAAAAAGTAAGCGTATAGTAATAAACCTCTTTAGGCGAATAAAGTATAGATATAAGCCTAACTTAAATACCTTAACGGATAAAATAAACTTAAGATAGTTTAAAATATAAATGGAGTGGCTGGTATTAATAAAGGTAGTAAAAGGTAAAGAGGATTATATTTTGCAGACTAAGATATAAAAGTTTAAAGAGATTCTAAAATTAGAGATAAAGTAAGCATACTTAGCTAAGACGGAACCTTTAAAGGTATGGGAATATATATATTAAATCCAATAGGCATAGAGGTGTATACTATTAGGTTATAAGGGAAGAGATAAGATTAAGAGCTATAGGGATATCCTTAATAATTTATATAATTATCTAGATATATTCTACTTCTAGAGCTTATAATGGTAATATTAAGTAGGGTTATTCTATATAAAGAACTAAAATATATCTATTATGCTTTTAAGGCTATTAAAGTTAGGGTTAGATAATATTTATTTATAGTTAATGTAGTATTATATATAAGTAAACCTATATTAATTAATATTGGCCTAAGTGCGTTATAATTACTATTATTAATCTAATAGATGTATTTACCGAAACTAATTATATAGATTTGCCCTCTAATTACAACTTATCTTAATAGGATATTGTTTATATTATAAGACTAAATACATTAGGAGTACCTTGTGGAAACGGATAAAAAAAGCTAGTGCTATTCCAATAAGTAATACGTACTATAATACTTACTTAATCTACCTAAAACGTATTATAATTACCGCTGCTACCTATAATGCTTACCAGAGAATATAATATAGCGCGTTAACTAACGCACTACCTTAGCTAGATAAGTATAGCCCTTACAAGGGGAATAAGGGGTAATACTATTAAAGAGTAGCTGTGCTATTTGGCGCGCTTTAAGGGATCTTAAAGCTAGCGGTTTAGTCCCTAGAATAGTTATAAGGTATTACTATTATAATAAAAGGGAGAAAGGTAGGATCCGTAAAGTTTAAGGTTACCTTATATAACGCGTTTCGCGAATTAAATAATCTATATAGCCCTATCAGCATAGCTCCAAGAGTTTTTAACATTAAAACATACTAGAAATCTAGTTTGTCTCCTATATTTACCTACACAATAGGATTTATTAGGCATAGGAGAGAATTTTTAAAGGGAAGGAGAATTTCGCCTAAAGATAGGGTAGGAAGGAGAAGGAGTATAATTCCGATTATATTTGTACTGTATTATACTCTTAGTTTAGAGGGATTCTTTAGCTTAAATATACGGGCCTATTGCCTATATATCTAAATTAGGATTTAGTTTTACGGATTCTAAAATATAAAACTTATATATATATAATAGCTTATTTTCTAAAACCGTAAAACTAAAACTGGATTTCCAAATCCCGGTTTTTAAATTGCTATTTAGGCTTTAATAATAACCTTTTTTAGTAATAATAGTATAATATATATATAGTCGACTTAGCGTATACAATACTATTAGCCTTAGAGCCATTACTATTATATCTTATCCTTAACTAACTTTATTAAAATTACTTAAAGAAAGATTGCGTTATATTTACGGTGCCAAATAAACGCATTATTAGGAAGATTATAAAATCTACTACTTAGGATAAAAATCTTTAAGTTATAACCGCTAGAAAAGCACTATAGAAAAAAGTAGAAGAACTGGTTTCTATTTTCTCTTAGTATAAGGTAAACTTATTACTAATAGAGGGAAGGAACGAAATCCGAGTAAATCTCTACTTGCCTCCCCTACTACTGTATCCTTTACTAGCTCTAATAACCGTTATATAAAAACTAAAACCTTTGCTAGTTTCTCTAAGCCTACTATATAGGCTATAAAAACCAATAAACCTATCTTAATCTACTAAAGATAATTATAGGAGGTAGATGCTATCTCTATATAACAAAGTACGGCCTCTAAACTTTCCTCTACTAAAGCCGCAACTAAAGCTAATCTTATTTAAATCTAATAATAGAAATATTTCTAAGGAAGGAGAATCTTAGCTTATCTGGTTTAATATTTCTATTAAACCAAACTTAAAACTTTATAAGGAGAGCTTAGGGGAAACGGGCGGAATAGGCGAAATAGGTAAAATAGTCGAAATGGTCGAAATAGATATAATAAAATATTATATATAAAATTTAAGCCTTTAATTAGATTTTACTATCTAAATGTAAGGTACACTAACCGTTTATATAGTACTTAAAAGCAGCTCTTCCAGATATCTCTATAAGGCTCTTAAAGTAATATAGTACTAGATATAAAAGATATAAAATAGCTGGGTGCTATTTAATAAGCAAACTTAAAGGAATGGGGTCGTAATAGGCCTAGAAGGTATTGTAAGGCATCTCCTAATTCCTATTATAGCAAGGTCTTTTAACTTTGGGCGCGATTAAAAAGGGATATATTTAAAGGTTAAGATCTAGAAAATAAGAACTAGGATTTAGGTTCTAGGAACGGGATTCTAAAAATAGGAAAGTAGTTTTCTATAAGCGAGCGCATTAATCTTTTTAAATCTTAGCATTCTTCTTTTAAGACTTTAAAAAGTAGATAGTTTATATAGTATTCTATATATTTAGATTATCTATAAACTGTTTTTATATTTATTATTCTCTACCTAAAGTTACTAAATAACTACAAAAGTCTATAAATTACAAGACTAACGCTATAAGAACACCTCCTAAATAGTAGCTTAATCCAAGTAATAGATCTTTAGCCCTATTAGAAATTTCTAGCAAGGTTAAGGATAAGCTTAGAGAACTGCTAGTTAACGTAACTTTACCTACGCTTAGGAGAACCATAAGGTTAGTAACTATAAGAAATAATAGAACCTCGGAGCTCTTAAAAGGGAAAGGATAGATATTAGTAGTAGGAAGCAGAACTAGAGCTGCTTTAATAGTAGAGTTTTAAACATTTTCTATAAACTGGTTTGCCTTACCTCTAGGGTTTACGCTAAAAACTATACCGGTATAGTAATAAGACTTACGGAACGTTTATGCGCAGTAAAACTATTAAGGTTTATTAGTATCTACCTTAAAATCTACAATAAACTTACCGCTTACGTTTATAGGATTAAATTAATTAAATCCTATATTAAGGGAGCCGTTCTTCTAGCAAGGGTTTTTAAATTAGCTTTGCGTTAAAGTGTAATTAAGACTAAGAAAATTAAATTAAAGTACTATCCCGACTAAAACACTAATAGAGTTTAGATTAAAAGTAAGCTGTCTAGTAGCTCCAACTAAAATCTATACTACTTAATATAGTGCGGTTAGTATATAGGCTAGAAACAGGCTATCTAACTAATAAGTATATTAAAGCGATATTAAATTATTCTATACTATAGTGCGATGGAAGTAAATAGTACTTGCGGGGGTAGTAGCGACTAGAGAGGATATAATAGTCTAAAGAAAGAACATAGTTTTAAATAGGGATGTAAGATAATAGGGACATAAGATACTAGGGAGGTAAGATTATTTAAGTTTATATAAAAGGTAGGAAGGGTAACAGAAAAAAGTATTCTAGATTTAGAGTTTATAGTGAATTTAATAAATAAGAAAATGGATTTTATAATTAAGAAATAGGTTTCTAAATTAAGAAAACGGATTTTGTAACTAGGAAGCTAGAAACTAGATTTATACCTATATATACTAAGGGGCTAAAAGTTAAATAGCCTAAGAGTAAAGGGTTTTTTTTTTCTAAAGTATATACTTTTATAAATTATTTAAAGGCCTCTGCCCGGTAAACTAGTTTATAATTTATTCTTTAAGTAACTAACTAAGTAGGTATTTAAATTACTAACTTCTAATTTCCTTAATCCTACTTTTAACTACATTTTAAGCTCTACTTTAGTGCCGCTTTTTATATCTAATATTAATACTTTCTTCTATCTTTATCTTATCCCGTAATATTATTATAATTTTTTAAAATGGTAACCGCTAATAAGATTAACTAGGCTAGGTTAAAGCTTAAATATCTTTAGTTACTAAAAAATCTAACTAATAAAGATAAAGCTAAAATTAAAGAATATAAGGAAGGTATCGCCGATAAGATTAACTAGGCTAGGGTAATGCGCTAATATCTCTAGTTACTAAAAGATCTAACCAATAAGGTTAAAGCCCAAGTTAAGGAATTTAAGAGAATTATTGCTAACGCGGAACGTAACGGTTAAGGTAACGGCTAAAGTAACGGCTAAAACAATAGCTAAAGTAACGGCTAAGGCAATGGTTAAGGCAACGGCCAGGGAAACGGCTAAGGTAATGGCTAGGGGAACGGCCAGGGGAACGACTAAGGCAATAGTTAAGGCAATGGCTAGGGGAATGGTTAAGGCAATAGCTAAGGAAACGGCTAGGGGAATGACTAAGGTAATAGTTAAGGCAATGGCTAGGGAAACGGTCAAGGCAATGGCTAAGGGAACGGCCATATCAAAACTAAGCCCACTAAGGACGACGATACATTTAATGGCATTCCCCATACTAATAAAAGTACAAAGAACGGTGGGGAGGACGAGCCTATTGACCTTATAGGTTAAGAGGACTTAAAGGAGGACCCTAAGTATAGTCGATTATTATATTATAGGCCCGGCCCAAAGGTAATAAAGGGTGTGCCTATAACGACTATTAGGTAAATTAGCGAAAGGGGCATTAAATATATTAATAAATACGGACTAAAAAGTTATCTAAAGTATTAAATTAAGTTAACTATAGTAAATCCTTAGTATAAAGAGAATCCGCTAGAGAACTAAAAAGTTAATAATCCTTTCTATTAATATAGAGATTAATAACTAGATAATGGTAAATATAGATATATAAGGCGTTATATTAACAATATTTT
>Ga0307515_10014723_pt1 | contig 14472 bp, 3 predicted proteins | sample 17_EM_MG_FD_194513 | JGI IMG/M metagenome (GOLD analysis project Ga0307515, IMG submission 194513) | Populus trichocarpa ectomycorrhiza microbial communities from riparian zone in the Pacific Northwest, United States - 17_EM | ecosystem: Host-associated > Plants > Roots > Unclassified | place...
AATATAGCAGAATTTGGTAGGTAACGTGCAATAGCGCCGTTATAACTCCGGCCTTTTATTAACTACTTTTAGAATAACTAGGCTAAACTATTACCCTTAATAGACTACGCCTAAGCGACCCTACTCTATAACTCTACCGGATTTACCCCTATTTAACTAAAAATAGGTTACCTACCCTATATAAGCTTTAACTAGAAAAGACTAGAAGGGCCCTAAACTATATACGAAAAACTATCTTATAAGGAAGCCTAGAAAGTAGCCTATATAAACTTAAAAAAGCTTAGAAATTAATAAAATAATAAATAAGTAAGTATAGGCGCGAGCCTAACTTTACTATAGGTAATATAGTCTAGGTTATAATAAAGAACTAGAAGATAAAACGGCCTAGCTATAAGCTAGACTATAAAATAGTAGGACTATATAAGATTCTTAATAAAGTAAGTAACTTATATAAGGTTAAGCTCCTAGACTTAATTAAAGTTTACCCTATCTTTTTACTAGATAAGCTATAGAAAGCTATAAATAACCTACTACCTAGATAAAAAAAATTAACCTCCCCTGCTAATTTAAGTTAATAGTAATAATAAATAGGAAATTAAAGAAATACTAGCCTATAAACTTGTAAAGGGAATCTAAAACAAAAAAAGCCGTAGCAGTAGCGAAACTAGCCTAAAAACTACTTAATAAAGCAATCCGATATCGGAATCCTACTCCCTATACTAAGAAACCCTATAAAACCACGTCGCCCCTATCCGCAAAGTATGGGGGGCAACGGAGGGGCGTAGGCTCCCCGCTGGAGTCGCGAAAGTTGCGATGCGACAGAGCCGAACTATAAACTAGGTAGGCAATAACACGAAAAGGACAGCTGCTAGCTTAACTAGTAGTGGTAAAAACTAAAGGAAATACTTAGATAAATTAAAGACGATCTTATAAAAGAGGAGGAAAAAACTCTATAGCACTAGATACTTACCTCTATCTAAAAGGTAATATAATAAGTTAAAGCCCTTTTAACGCGCCTAGCCCCCTAGATAACCTAAGAAAAAGAGGCTAAGGCCTAGCTTAACCGGATTAAAGCTAGTATTAAGAAAATCTAAAAAGAAATATATAAAGGAAGACCCTTAGGCCTAAGAGCCCCCTTAGCATAGGGCCAGACCTAGGCAGCCGTTGCTACGTAGGTGGCCCGCACGGTAAATATAGTCGCGACACTATAGATAGCAACTATATGCGTCTAGCTTAAGGAGCCCTAGGGCTATAAACTAGGGGAGCTTCTTAAAACTATTAAAAAGATAATACTAAGCGCATATATAGTACGCACCCTTAATAGTAAAGACGTAGACATTTATATCCCCTTCTAAATAATAAAGGACTAAATCCTAAACGGACTAAACGTGCTAGGACTAAAGATATTAAGGAAAAACTACCTCCTAGAAGTACCTAGGGTCCCGCTTAAAACCCTAATTAATAGTAAAAGGAATATAGATAACGTGGAATTAACTTAATCTATCTATAAAGCTATAAAGCGCCTTATGGCTAGGATAGCTATTAGCCGAATCTAATAGCTATATAACCCTAAAGCGTAGGTAAAATGCTAGGTAAACCCTAGTAGCACCTAGAGAGAGCCTAAAAAGACTAAAGGAATAATTATAATTGGTATCCTAACCTAGGTAATTTAACAAAAAATTATAAAAAGTAGGATAGTTATTAATTTCTAGCTCTTTAAAACTAGGCTATTTAAAAACAGCCTAATTATAAAGTAATACTACTGCTATAACTAATAGGGATATATATAAAGTATATATAGAAAGTAAATAAAATATGGGCAATATATAGGACTATATAGCACCACAGATTACCCTAAGGAAAAGATATCCTACGTTAATTACGGTAAAGCCTATAAAGTATAGTAAAGAAAGGAGTATAGGACCTTTTAAAGCTACCTTAAGGGTATCTAAACAAAAAGGATGGCCCTCTTAACGTAGTTACTCCATATATAAGAAGCTATAGAAATAATACACCAATCCCTAATACTAGGAAATTTTATAATTATTATTAATAAGAAAAGAGGACGGGAAATATTATACCTAGGGACCTAAGAATAACTACTTAAACGGGGACTAGGCAAACTATCGTTTATTAAAAGAGTAAGTAGAGATAGATTATAAGTAAAGCTCTAGCTTTACGCTAATAGAGTAATAATAATTACTAGTAAAAATAAAGAGGAATAAAATATAGATATAGATAAGCCTATACCTACTTAAAATAAGTAGGTATATAATTATCTAGTATAACTATAGAAATGCAAACTAAGGGGCATATCGCCCCTTCTTTAATAGTATTACGCTAATGAACTATTAGGTCCTTGCAGTTTAGGAGCTAATATATAATAGATATACTAAATTAACTTACTGCCCTAGGGGATTTACGCTTATATATAACGCTCTCCCTATAATAAAGGTCTACTTTATAATTAGCCAAAATATTAATACCGTGTATTAAAAACGCAGATAGTGCGGCCCCTTTATTATAGCTCTTTAGCTATACCTAGAAGAACTAGAGACTATAATTATTAACATTTATAACCTACGCGGAGATGGCCCTTAAATTAGGATATAGCTAGAGGTTAAAACGGCTATTAAGGAGGCTAAGGGAGAAATTATACTCCTAGGCGATTTTAATACCTACTACCTAATATAGGGTAGAAAATATATAGCTAGCAAAGAGCAGGCGGAACGCCTTTTGGCCAAAACCGATGCTAAAGGTCTTATACTTGCTATATTAAAAGGAGAACCTATATAAAAAAGAGGGTAATAAAAGAGTATAATTAACCTTACGTTTATATCACCAGACCTATATAAGAAAGTTAATTTCTATAGTATAGTTAAGGAATGGGCCCTTATAAGAGACTATATACCTATCCGTATCTAAATTAATAACGTAGGCTATCTGCTAGTGGAACGCTAGCGCTTCGCCCTTAGGAAGCTAAACTTATAAGACTTCCTTTTAAGTATCTAGGAGCTTAACTAGGCCACATCTAAAGATCCCCTTTATACCCTCTAGGAAGGGATTAAGTAAGCGCTTAAAAAATACTGCCTATAAGTATAGCCTAATAAGTAGGCCTACTAAGAATAGTCGCCATACGCTATATAGCTATACGCTAGCGCCTACTAGGCGCGACGATAGCTTTAAGCTTATAATAACCCTTAGGACTATTAAAGATATCTAGTACTAAGTAATTAACTGCAAAAAGAGACTAGGAGAGTTAGTTATAATAACTAAAGGCGCTTTATTTATAAACTTACTAAGGATTAAATAAAACCTTATAATAAGGGACTTTAAATTCTATTAAAGTGGAGTAAAAAAGTAAGTATAGTGAAGGCGGACCCCCACCTACTAGACCTTAAGAGGTCTACTAAGGACCTCCTAATAGATAATAATACTATAAAAGCTAAAATTCTTATAGCTAAGTTCTTCCCTAAAATAAGAATAGCGGACCTAAATGATATTAAGATAGAAGCAATAATGGAATAAAGGGTACTTAATATTAGCCCAATTATTTTAATAGAAGAACTTAGTAAGCTAATTAGGAGCCTCCTAAATAGAAAAGCCTTAAGACTAAACGGTATACTAAATAAGGTTTTTAAAGTAGTTGCCCTAGTTATTATAAAAGACTTAGCAAATATAGCCAGTTACTACTTAGCTAGTGGAATAATACTAGAAAGCCTTAAAGAATCTATAACTATAGTTTTATAAAAGGAGGGGAAAAAAGACTATTCTCTCCTAGGCAGCTATAGACTAATTACTCTTAAAAATACGCTAGTAAAAGTCCTAGAGAAGTACGTAGCTAATATTATATCTAAGGCAGCGGAGGAGTATAGGCTACTCCTGTCACGGCACTGACCTGACACGTTGTTATGATTTAGTGTTGTCATGACACGAGCACGGACCTGACCCCTGAGCGACGTGTATATATACCACCTTACCTCCTACATAGATCCTCACACGACATCGTTTGTCAATCATATACAGTTACCTCGTATATCGTAGCTTGACAGTCCGCACGTACTGTGATAACTCCTTTGGAATTAGATAGGAGTAAGGCGTAAGTAATCTACACTATTAGTGGTAGGACTGCTTAGTTCCTATATATAGATAGCGTGGCAAACGCGCTATAGGTGTATAGTGTTAATGCTAAGCCTAGACCTAGTAGGGGCATTTAATAATATCTTATATAAAAGGCTTCTATATATCCTAAAAAGAAAGGGCTTTTTAAAATGGCTTATAGACGTTGTATAAAGCTTCCTAACAACACGTAAGACCTATATTAAGTTTATAGGATATAAGAGTAACTAGATCCAGATATAAATAGATATCCCCTAAAGGTCTCCCCTATTGCTAATCCTATTTCTCTTTTTTATATTAGAGCTCCTAAAGGAATTTTAAAGCCTTAATAACGGCACGCTAGGATTTAGCTTTATAGATAATACAAACCTTATTACCTAGGGGGACTCTATAGTAGAGAACTGTTAATAGTTAGAGACTGCTTATAACTACTACGCGGTATAGGCAAACTGATATAGCGTAACGTTCGCCCTAGAAAAATACTAGCTTATATACTTTATAAGGCGATAGTGCTACGCTATTATAGACCTTATATCTACCGTGCGCATTACTAGCTACAAGATAGCTCCCTAGAAAACCAGTATACGGGTCCTAGGGATTTAGGTAGACCCTAAGCTCTAGTAGAAAGAATAGGTTAAAAAGGCTATAAGTAAGGGCTTGGTAGCCTTTAAAGCGATATTAAGGATTACCACGTCTATATAGGGCCTATTAATACGCCGCTCGCGCCTCCTATACACGGCTATAGTTTAACTAGTAATGCTATATAGCGCCTAAGTATAGGGAGTACGGGACAACGGCGGAATGCCAGTAAAAAGCCTAATTAAACCGCTACGGAAGGTCTAGAATAGGTGTCTCCGTAGGATTATAGAGGCATATTAGCGAACACTAATAGCTATAATAGAGAAGGAAGTAGCTATCCCCCTAGTATAGCTCTATATAGAAACGACAGCCCTTTAAAGAGCCGCTAAGACGGCTCCTAATAGGGTAGAAAAGGAATTAGTAAAGGTACTTAACGGTATCTAAAAAACACTAGTAAAGCGCTAGTAAAAAATAAAACGGCTACTAATACTACTAGAAGCGCTTAAAGACCGCGTAAGGGACCGTAAGAATAAGATATAGGGCTTCCTTATATACTAGAGAGACTATATAAAGTAAAAAGCCGCAATAAATCCCTATAGGTGTAGCTAGCGGAACGCCGGTAGAACGTAGATAGAGCGCCGCTGATATATAGGAGGTCACTAGCACCACTAGTAGGCAACCACCCTTATTATAAAATAGGCCGACCTAGAATAGCGCCGACAGTAGTAGGTAAAGGCTAAAGACTATATAGAAACTATATGGAGGACCCTATAGGGTAAACCTATAATACCACTATATAAAGACCTAATAAAAGTAGAGGCTATAGTACTATTTCTTCTTTATATAGAAGTAATAGGGCTTAATACATAGCTTATATCTATTAGAGTACTAGCAATTCTACTATAGTATAAATGCGGCTAGATAAGATAGATAGTTTACTATATATTGCTCTAGTGTCCACACTACTAAAGGGTAGACTTTATAGCAAAATGCGCGTTTAAACGCCTTTAAGATATTTTAAGTAATAAAAAAAGCGCCTAAGCGGCCGCAAAATAGCTAGTATAGTTAGGTGCCTTAACCTAGTTCCGGGCTATAAAGGCAATAGATATAAAGGATATAAGTAAATACTAGCCCTTCCAAAGCTTAGAGGACTAGTAGAAGAATATAGGTAAAAGGATAAGGGAAGAAGGGGTAGAGTAAGATCGTCCGCGATGCGCGGTTAGTTGGCTTAAGATGCAGACTTTTAGATAGGTAGAAGGCGAGCCGCCAGCGCCCCGATATCGGAACGCTGTCGTCTCTCTAGCGCGGCCCGCGACCGGGTTTTCTCTAAGTTAGAGTTTTTCCTATAGAAGGTATTAGCCTATATGGACCCACTAGGGGGACCGAGACGGGCGGTAAATTAAATTTATTAAAAAAAAAAACTTGTAAAGGGAATATTAAAGTATTGTGTTAGTTAGAAAGGATATAACTTAGACCCCACTTAGTACCCTATATAGAACTTTATAGGTAGTCCCTATAAGCTTTAGGAGTTTTATAGCTATTATTCTAATAAACCTAGACTGCTAAAGTACCTAAATAAGTAGATATAATACTAGTATAATAAAAACAATAAGCTATTAGAAGAATATAAGGACAAAAACGCCCTAGAAATTTCTTAATTATATAAGGTCTTAAAATATCTAGGAACTTTAACCGGCGGTTAAAGTTATTTAATTAGTTAGATTCTTTTGCTAAGACTTTTAGCAATAAAGCCTAAGGGTAGGCTTTTTTGGAGGGGGGGGGTAATGTTATAGCACTGGTGGAAAACGGTGGATTATAGCGGATAATTTTAGATAGTTTTAGACAGTTTTATATAGTTGTAGTTACGTAACTATAGGATTATATATAGCTTTAAGTGGCGCTCCCCTTCTTCTCCTTTTCTTTCTTTAGCTTTAGATTCTCGTTTATAGACAATCTAATCGTATAGGCTTGCGCGTCCCTCCTACTATGCTTATACCTTAATTAACTAAGTTGCTAACAATATCTCTTTTTTCTCCTTATTTTATATTTTATAATTTTATATTTTATAAACTTAGTGCTATTCTATTTCTAACTAAGCCTAAAGGTAGGCTTTCTTTTAAAGAGAGGGGTGTTGGTTATATAAGGTGATATCACGTAGCTACGGTTTGTAGATAGTATAATAATTATTATTCTGTTCTTCATAAGGGAGAGCGAGAAGCTTAAGGCTTCTCGCTACGCTAGTGCCGCGGCGATACGTAACGGCAACTTGCCGCATATAATGGTAACTTACCGCATATAACGGCAATATGCCTTATATGGTAACCACTTGCCTTTATTCCCAATACTAGCAACTCTTCTTTTATGGTTGCTATCTATATATATATACCGCTTAACTAGCGGAATAAAAATTAATCCTTTTTATTTACTATTGCTATTATAATATAAGTCTCGCTATCCTAAAATTTGCCTCTTAGCACGTAGTGCTTTCTTACTTATAAGTTGTGGGTAGGTATTTTATTAGTAGGGCCGCTAAGGCGCTAGCGGTAAGTAAGCTAATAGCGATTTTCCATTCCGGGGATAGAAAATCCTAATTAGCTGGGTTAAGTTAGGGTCTGCCCCCCTAAAAAGTCTTAGTAAGAGAATCTAACTAATTAGATAACTTTAACCGCTGGTTAAAGTTCTTAGATATCTTAAGACCTTATATAACTAAGAAATTTCTAGGGACTCCCTTTTAACCTAACCTTTAACTTATATATATAGAGTATTCGTATTAACAAACGTCTCTAGTACCTTATTTGGGTTCGCCTTTGTTATTATATCTACTAGGTTATCTTAGCTATTAATCTATTAAATTTTAAAGAATTTTTAACGCTTATAGGATTGCTAAAGTGCTATAATATTAATTATAAGGCGCTTCTCCTTTATAGTACTAAGCTTAACTAAATACTTATAAAGGGAATATAAGTTAGTGTATACGATTATAGGGATACCGGGAAGTTTAAGTTAATTTATAATTATCTTTAGGGTAGTTCTAATTGCAATTTCTATATTAACTCCGCTAATTATTCTATATATCTTTAACGCTAGAACGCTTTAAGTAATATACTTACTTTTAGTTAAGCTCTAATAGATAAGGTTACCGTAGATTATAAAGTTATTCTCTTTAGTAGATTTATTTATAATAATAATCTTATATCCCAACTAGGAGCTAAAATCTTTACTATTTATAAACGATCTATTAATAAATATAAAGAGCTTAGCGGTAGGAAGATTAATAGGCACATAAAGTAGTCCCTAATTAAGATAGTTTATTTACTAGAAAAGACGCTTATTTAGGGTAAGAACGTTATCCTTAGTTAGTTCCTAGTGTTAAGTGGTAATAGAGAGATTAAATAAAGCCTTAAGTTAATAGATAGAAGTAATATAGGCTCCGCGAGCGCGTTACTCCACATATCCTTACTTTAGAGAATTAACGCTAATAACGTTAATCTTTTTGCCTTAACCCTTCTGGCGTAAAGTAATAGAATCCTTATTTAGGGAGAGGATACATTTATTAAAAAGTAATAGCGTTATTAAATTAAGCTTTTCCTTTAGCTTTGCTATAAGATTTACTTTTACTAGTTTATCTTTTTTAAGAGCTAAGAATCGGTCGTCTCCTAAAATAATTATATTATTAGTTTATATGCTAATAATTTTAAATAAAGTTCCTGTGGTTATAATAAGGAAGCATAGGTTAAATATAGAAGTAGTTATTAAAAGCTTCTCTTTATGGTGCTTGCTATAGGTAGCCTACTAATAAGTTCCTACCTCTGCGATTTTATATAATAGCTTAAGCATAACTATAATTGTATCTTTGGGATATTAGTGGCGAATTTACTCTAGAAGGTATGCTAGTATTAAGCGCTAAAGGGGCGTCTCTAATTAAGTGTAGGCTTAAGTAATATCTCGCAAATAAACCGCTATTCTATTCTTTATTAAGGAGGGAGCTAGCGTAATAATAACTTACTAACTAGCTTGTTAAATTATAGGAGATTATATAAGAATTACCTCCTTACTATTTGTTGGGAATAAGGCAAGTTACCATTACATGTCGCTACGGCACTAGCGTAGCGAGGAGCCTTAAGTTCCTCGCCCTTCCTCATTCTAATTAATAAGCTTTATTAACTAACATCACTATAACCTACTCGAGTAGTCGTTATTAGTGAGTTACCCTATATAACCAACACTAATTAGTGGTTAAATACATAGTCAACTATAGAGTAGGTAGGTTTTCGAATAGAAGAGATAGTCTTATATAGGGGTGCTATATACGCTTATATAGAATGGATCCCAGCAATACTATACTACCTTAAACTTGCGGAAAACTAATAATAGAAGTGTTACTAAGTACTAGGAGATACCAAGTTGCGTCTATTATGCAGAACAACCGCGTTTATAAAGATTTGGTTAAGTACTTTAGGTTAGAAGTGTTACTAAACCTAGGGTTATAAGTTAACGTCTAAAACGTGTCAAATGACGTCTAAAACGCGTTAAATAACATCTTAAATTACCTATCTCTTGACAGTAAACCTACAAGATCCTATAAAACCGAAAATCCTATCTACCTTTGACGTACGACACCCCGTTAATTCTATACCTACTATAGCGTTAACCTACCTAAAGAAGTATAAGGAAGACATTAACCTAAAGATATAAAATAAAGCTATAATTAACCTTGCAAACGCTAATGAATAAGACTTAAATGGATTTTTATTATACTAAATAGCATATTATAAGGACAGTAAATATAATAATACCGCGCTATAGGAATATATAAAGGAGGACTTTATTAAATAGATAAAGAAAATATAGGCCCCTATAAACAAGGATATTATATAGAACTTCCGTAACTTCCTTTAGGAGAATAGAGTATTTATCCCTAAGGACGGGGGTACTATTAAAGACAACATTTAGGAGCAGGTTATTAACGTAAAAGAAAAGCATAAATAGACTCTATAAGAGATTAAGCACTAACTACGCACTATAAGAAAGCTTAACTTATAATAGAACCTAAGTAATACACCTCTAGAGACAAACCTACCTCCGCCTTTAACTCCTCTATATCCAATTTAACCTATAACCTTAACGTTAGATACTATACCCCAACAAAAGTAGGCATAGGATCCCATTACTTCGCGATTTAATAACCTTTAGACTCCACTAACTAGACCTATATCCCCACTATAGCCTATAATATAACCCCTACCTCCTTTATCTTAATCTTAAATTGGAGGTAGTTTAAAATTACTTATAGAGCTTACGAAGCTCTATTTAGATTAGGAGAAAAAGTTTAGTAGGGAATTATATAATATTCTTAATTTGAAACTACGTATCTTTTATAACTATTACTAGAAGGTAGGAATAGAGTCTAATTAATACTATAACGCCTATTCCGTTATGCTTAAGGGCTAAGCTAGTACCTTTTATTATAATCGTTTAGCAGAAAAAGGATACGATTTTAACCGCATAATATATAAGTTAAGATACCACTTTAAAATAGAAGAGAATAAGTAGCAGTATATATTAGAATAGAGAAAGACTACCTTTTTAAGGATTATTGCTACAAACCTAGGTATCCCTCGGCTTAATTATCTTTAAAAGCTCTTTAATTAACTTTAGATAATTTAGCAGAGTTTATCCAAATTATATTAAGAGGATTTTAGCCTATATAATTAAGTTATTAGCGTATACTAAGGCGTTAAAGAATACAACCTTACTCTCTTTAATCCTGTAAATACTTATAAAGGTATATATACTTAATTAAGATCTTCTATTAGTACTACTCTACGCTCTTAAGAAGTATAGCAATTTAACGCCTAACTCTAACCTACTTTAATTAACCCACCTAACTAATATAATTATAACTAGACTAATTAAATATATAGTGGCCGTAGTAGGCAATATAGTAAAGGGTATAATTAATAACTATAAGGTAAAGGTAGAGGTCCTTATAGAGGTTCATTTTAAAGTAATCGCTAGAAGAAGTGCTATATTTATAAGAAACTAAATTACTAGTTAACTAGGCATTCTCTTAATAAGCGAAAGGAGGCATATAATAAGTTTCGCTAAAGTATAAAAAACGTTAAAAATTATAAGGTTACTACGGCCTACTTCTAAAGCTTTTTAGTTTAATATAAAGGCGTAGAAGATCTTAAGGGTAAGGTTAATAAGGCTAAATAGCTCCTTATAGATATGGAAATTAAGGAGTACTTACCTAACCAATACTTTACTAAGTATAGTAAGGTAGATAGTATATAAACCATTACTATTCTTAATAACTAATCTACGCTCCATTTTACTATAAAGTTAAATATCTTTAATAAGCCAAGGGAGAGTTCCGCGTTCTCCTTTAATAATAGATACTTAGCGAACGTCTTCTATAGTATTATACTAGATATTAGAGCCGCAGAAGTATATATAGCAGGAGAACCTTAAGTTTAAGCCCTTTAGTAGCTTAATAGCTCTATTTAGATTAACTATTTAACGGCAGGCTAATATATAATTCGTTTTAGCAAGGGTACTATAATCTCTCTTAGCACAATTAGGGTCTAAACCCCCTTAGGGTATATTACCTTTTACGTCGTTCCTACAAACACCCTGTTTCTATTTTGCATTAGAGATATAAATAAATTAGGCGTTAAGCTTAATAACCTTAAGGATGTACTTATTTAGGGAGATAATTAGGTGCCCGTTATGCGCAAATAGGGTTACCCTTAGTTGCTCCTTTATTAACTAAAAAAGAGTATTACTTAGAGCCACCTAACTAAGTTAGAGTTACGTTAACTATACCATCGTTTTAGCTACCTATCTATTTATTAATTGCTTAGGGTTCTTTAGTAAGTAGGCTATAAAGTTAAGGTTAAGGCAATTAAGCATCTTATAAAGTACTATTGTGGGAGGGTACGACCTCTCTAAGATAGGAAAGTCACAGTGCCGTCAGTCTGTCAGTCTGTCGGTCGGTCGGTCAGTTGGTCAGTCAGTTAGTCAGTCAGTCAGTTATAATCAGTCAGAAAGAAAGAAAGAAAAGAGTGTATTTCCGGTAACTGGTAAGGTCGTGATATATATATATATAATAGAGGGAAGAAGGAAGGAAGCCGAAGGCTCTATAAATATAGGAAAATGCCAAGATAGTAGGCGACGTCCAATATACACCACCACACTATTATTACTACTAAATAAACCAGAAGTCCCCTAGTTAATTTAAGTTTACCCTTAAAGATAACTACAACTTCAACTTCTATATTATCGTTGACGTTATATATTTTAGCGGCAAGCCAGTACTCTAAGTTATTAACTTCTTAACCTTCTTCTAAGCCGCATAATTCTTAAAGGATATATTAGCTAAAAACGTATAGAATACCCTTTAATTATACTAGATTAATGTCTACCTAGAACCCCCTAATTAAATCGTCTATAATATAGAAAAGAACTTTTTATCTATAGAGTTTTAATAATAAATAAAGGCAATAGCAATTAAGGTTAAGGAAGTCCCTATTAAGGTATATAATAGTATTAAAAAAGTAAAGCAATATTATACGCTATTACGCCGCATATATAAGATTATCTCTTTAGAACTAAAGAATGCTAGCAAAAAACTTACCTTATAAATAGCTATTAAAGCCGTTAATAATTCCGCTAGCCTAGATAGACTTATACCCATATTACTAGTCTTTAGCGCCTACCCTTAAATAACTAATAATTCTCTACTATCTCCCTTTATTATATAATAAGCTAAGGCTATTTATAAGGCAATAAAGAAGGTACGACGTCTCTACGCTATATACTAGGTTAACGATATACTAGGAATAAGAAATGGCCTAAATACCTTAACTATACTTAATCTACCACTCTAGTCTAAGGTACGCGTATAGCGTAAAAAGGGAGGATAGTTAGGCCTATATTAACTTATTATAATTAATAGTTAGACTTATACTATTTAGGTACCTTATAGACCTACTTAATTCCGTTTAACTGTTATTAAGCCTTACTATAAGAATAGCAGCTCTAAGCCTTCGTAGGATGCCATAAAAAATGCCCTAAAAGAGAGCTACGATTCTAATATAATTATAGTAGATATACCGCAACCATAATAAGGTAGAGGTCGCCTAAAGGGATTACGAAATTGCTAATATCTTATTAATTTCGAAGAGTAATTTGTTGCCGCTATTAAGAATAAAGTTAAGCTATTAATGGCCTTTATAACAGCTAAGGAGAAGGCTAACTTTAAACTCGCAAAATAGCTCTAAAAGAAAGGTCGTATTATAACTTTAGGAGCTCCTTTTTAAGTATCTAATAAGTAGAAGATCGATAGCCTTATTATAAGAGGAGTCTTTAAATTTAAGAAGTATAACCCTATTAAGTTTAATAAAGTTCGTATCTTTAAGTTAAGGATAGTTAATAAAATTAAGGGCAAAGCTATTAACGCCCTATTTAAGAAATTAAGGCTTATTATCTAAGGTTACAACAATAATAGTAAAGAAATAATTTTTATATAATCTCCTATAATTTAACAAGCTAGTTAGTGAGTTATTATTATATTAGCTCCCTCCTTAATAAAGAATAGAATGGCGGTTTATTTGCAAAATATTACTTAAGCCTATACCCAATTAGAGATGCACCTTTAGCGCTTAATATTGGCATACCTTCCGGAGTAAATTCGCTACCAGTATCCTAAAGATATAATTATAGTTGTGCTTAAGCTATTGTATAGAATTGCAGAGGTAGGAACTTACTAGTAGGCTACCTATAGCAAGCACTATAAAGAGAAGCTTTTAATAACTACTTCTATATTTAATCCCTACTTCCTTATTATAACTACGGGAACCCTATTTGGAATTATTAGTATATAAACTAATAATATAATTATCTTAGGAGACGACTAATTCTTAGCTCTTAAAGAGGATAAGCTAGTAAAGGCAAATTTCATAGCAAAGCTAAAGGAAAAGCTTAATTTAACAACACTATTACTTTTTAATAGATGCATCCTCTCCCTAAATAAGGATTCTATTGCTTTACGCTAGAAGGGTTAAGGTAAGAAGATTAACGTTATTAACGTTAATTCCCTAAAGTAAGGATATATAGAGTAATGCGCTTGCGAAGCTTATATTACTTTTATCTATTAACCTAAGGCTTTATTTAATCTCTCCGTTGCCGCCTAATACTAGAAACTAATTAAGGATAACGTTTTTGCCCTAAATAAACGTCTTTTTTAGTAAATAAACCATCTTAATTGGGGACTACTCTACGTGCCTATTAATCTTCCTACCGCTAAGCTCTTTATATTTATTAATAGATCGTTTATAAATAATAAAGATTTTAGCTCCTAGTTAGGATATAAGATTATTATCGCAAACAAATTTACGGGAGAGAATAACTTTATAATCTATAGTAATCTTATTTATTAGAGCTTAACTAAAAGCAAGCATATTACCTAAAGTATTTTAGCGTTAGAGATATATAAAATAGTTAGCGGAGTTAATATAGCAATTGCAATTGGAACTACCCTAAAGATAATTATAGATTAACTCGAACTTCCTATTATCCCTATAATTATATACACCAACTTATATTCCCTCTATAAGTATTTAGTTAAGCTCGGTACTATAAAGGAAAAGCGCCTTATAATCGATATTATAGCACTTTAGTAATCCTATAAGCGTTAAAAACTCTTTAAGATTTAATAAATTAATGGCTAAGATAACCTAGTAGATGCGATAACAAAGGTGAACCTAAATA
>Ga0307515_10014724_pt1 | contig 14471 bp, 18 predicted proteins | sample 17_EM_MG_FD_194513 | JGI IMG/M metagenome (GOLD analysis project Ga0307515, IMG submission 194513) | Populus trichocarpa ectomycorrhiza microbial communities from riparian zone in the Pacific Northwest, United States - 17_EM | ecosystem: Host-associated > Plants > Roots > Unclassified | place...
CGTCGGCGCCTCCGCAGTGATCTTCAGACGCGCGGATGCCTTCGGATTGCCTGACACCCTCAGCCACCATCTTTGTCATCCGTTGACAGGTACTAAGTATCAGATAACTCGACCGTTGATCACTTCTGGGTTTCATATTGATAACGTTTGCCGCCCCGCTTTACCAAACCCGACTCCAACGACTTTTCTCATGAGCGCGTAATTGCTCGCAACTTTTAACCACGACCCTCAGAGATCCCACCAGAACCGCTGCAGTTTTCGAGATGGTCATCGGAATCACCCGCCCTCGATCCACGACTTTTATCCTGGGAGCCGGGGCAGTGACGGTGTGTGGCCATGAGCTGTTGGCAAATTAGTCTCTCCAGTGTGCAGGGGTAACCCAGGACGCAACCGCATGGCTGACGCATTGTAGTCCCCGATCAATTACGACCCTGTGACAGCCTGGGAGCAACTCACGGGTGAGCGTACTTATTGAAAGGCAACTGCCGACCGCCATCCGGAGGAGACTGGCGCGCGTGCACGCATGTGCCCACCCTTTCCGATCCCTTCACTTACAAACCGACACATTCATCAGGGTCGATATCGATGCCTCCCGTTGTCACCATCATCGTAGGTGAGGGGGTATGTTTATTGCCGGAGCCCGCCTTCCGCCCCGGGATCTTTTGTGGGCAGTGCTCTGAGAGGTTCCAATTGTCTTCTAAAAGCCGCGTTGCTCCAACACGGGGAGACAGAGTACCCGCTCATGAGGAACGGATGTCCTTCGAAGAGAGGGGAAGTTCACCGGAAAAAAGCTTGATGTGATCAACAAAAAAGACCCCTTGGATTTCGAAATTGTGTTCTCGATGCCCAGTGCCCAGGTGAGTTGTCCCTCGGGGCATTCCAACCCGGCGTTCTGCACCCACGGAATGTCGACGGCCGTCCGAATTTCACCCTTTATAGTCTGACGGAGGATATCGCAATCAATCCGGTGTTTGTAGATGGGACATGGACTGATTATTGGGTCCGTGGGTTGAAGTTTTTTTGTATTCGAGCGCAGTGAGTACGAAGAACAAATTTGGAGAATGCTTCCAACTTCCATTGGATACGTGACGATGCACACTGACGCGTCTTCTTTTTCAGGGGGCTATTGGGATTTATCCCCCGGCCCGATTGTGTGACTACATCACCACTCATCTTCTCCCCCCTTCTCCCCCCTGACGACACGACCAATCCGACTGCCAAGAAGCGCCAGAGATTGAGAGGGGGTGGGGGCCGATGCGTGATGGTGATGACAATTGATCAATCACAATCATCATCGCAGTGGACGTGCGTGGTCTGCTCGTGGCCTCTTAAGCCTCCGTTTCTCGGATGTGAATTAACGACCACCTGTGTCAGGAAGAGAGCAAAATGTGGCTGATGAATCGATGACTGCGCACATCTGCCATCACCATCGATAACCACGTACCGTCCGAGGACTCCCGTAAATAGATCCAGCCTGGTTGCTCAGGTCCACATTGATGGACCTGGTCGACGTCGTACGCAACTGGGGCTCATATACACCCACGCACACACACACGGCCGCCACACAAATAAACACATAATCGTAGGCATTCATCTGAACGATCTGTACCGATCACTGATTGGTGATAAACCAGATGGGAACCATCCGTCCCACGCACGTACGCGCGACGTGCGTGGGTATACTTCTATGCCGTACTATGGTCGGTGGGAAGAAATACGGTCTCTAAAACTTGCGCGGCCTTGATTTGCGATTGTAGGGAGTTAGGGGAGCTGGGATCAATCAGGGGCTCGGACTCGGCTATATGAACGACGGAGGCGAGCCGACGCGAGCGTGAGCATGAACAACTTCGTCTGTGTTCGGCTCGCGCTCGCTCTTTCCTCATCATGATCGCCGAGAGTTGAAGGATAACCCGGATTGCCGACTTGCAATCAGATGGTCTGAGGGATAGCGTTTCCTTTTTGAGCAGCGTCAGGACGGATCTTGGGTTTCGGGATGTGCGGCCTCGAGGTTTCAACGTTCAACATTGGAAAGAGAACGGCAAAGGATTCGCCGCTGCTTCCGCATTTCGCTCCTCGAATTGTTCCTTTTCAGGAGTTTATTGCCCTTCTCTGCGCCGACGCGGAGGCGCGATATGTCAGATTCAATTTCAACGGCAATCTCATCACAATCACATGAGGAACACATGTCACCAAACGTACGTGCGTCATGATCTCTCGTTTTTGGCCAAGTGCCCAAAGGTGGTTGCATACCCAAAACGGTTTTGGCACAGCACGAGCGGAAATGATCTAAATCGAGTTCCCACACTGAATGACGTTAGGCTCGGAAACCAGGGTGGGTCCCACACAACGTTCTGTGAAAGGCTTAAGCTTGTATCTCTGCCCAGTCTCAGCATGAAAGGCGGACTCGTTGACGCATTGTCCTTTGCGGGTTGGTCGCGGAATGGGAAGACGAGGATCCAACTCTTTAATGGATCGCTTGGCGGTTCAGGTTCTCTCGGCGTCCTATAGAGTTCGAGGTGCGAACTTTGGAGAACCAACCAGCTCGGGCTATGAACCTGTTGCCTTTAATTTCCCTCCAAACACGGGGATCCATCCACCTTTCTTGAGAGGTTCACGAAGAAGGCACGCGATCCTCTCCCCGGCCATGTGCACGAACGGTCACCTTGATTATATTCGCCTGTTCCGGCTAGTCCCCGCTTACGATTGCACACACAACCTCCCTCAGGATGTGAACCCACGGAACTCCCCATTTAGGAACAGAGTCCCGAGAAACGGAGCGAGCCCGGGATGAAATTTTCATGTCCAAGTACGGTCGCGCCCGTCCCTCGTTATCGATCATGATCGATCCGAAAGAATACATTTCCCTCGCTCCGCGTTCTGAGCGCCACTGGACACGAATTCCACCTCCATAGCGGACTACGGTAGTTCGGATAGTCCGAGTTGCAATTCATCGATGCACATATCTCAGACGCCGTGCTCCGAAGTGACAGGTGCCCTTTGACTTTCAAATCTCCCCACATTCATTCGAAACTATACCATTCTCATCTTGGACGTACAAACCACGACTTCTCCGTATGCGAGTAATTAGGCGGTGCAGGCAATCACAATTCATATTACATAGCGTAATCGATAATCAACACGGAAAAATGCGGAGACAGCAAAATCGTTAATGAGGAAATGCGACGAGAAAGGAACATCAGCGTAATAAACATCGACAAATCAGCGCAAGGACAACGGCAAGAGGTGCAAGACATGATGTGATTATACAGGATGAAGAGGGGGTCAAAAGAAAAATAAAGGCGGCCCATATCCGTTTCAATCGCCTTTCCTCCTTGGCACCTTCCCGGCTCTCCTTCGCTCAGAGTAGGGCGTAGGGCGTCGCCAAGCATCGTCATCGATGATCGCAGGCGACTTATGTCTCAGTTCGGGTGGGGGATATGGGTATTGGGAGTGGTGTCCCGTCACTTGATACTGGTTCATGTGGTGGTTGTTCGTCGGGCCTGCGGCCACAGGAAGGGGGTTAATCGGAGTCGTCTGCGAACGGTGTGGCTTCGCCGGTTGGGACGGAACCTGCGTCCTCCGGCGCTCGCTCGGCGATTGATGTTGGGACGGAGGAGAAACATTCCAGGAGGAGGAAGAGGATGGCGAGGGCTGTTGTTGTGGTGGTGGCGGTGGTGGCTGCTGGCGTGGGATGGCAGAGAGCTGTGGAGGATCAGCTCGGGCTTTGCCCTTTTCTTGCCTGTAAGGACCACCCAGGGCTTGACTCGTATAGGGAACATCGATGTCGATTTGAACTCGGAAGAAGGAGTTATCGCGAGAGAAGAACGCCCGCTCTTGAGAGTGAAAGAGGTTTGAGCCGGGACTGTGGGGTATCTGAGGTGCAAGCGCGGGCCACATCTCCATGAGCTCGTGACCGGTAGGCGGGGTGGGGAAGCCAAACTGTCGCTCGCCGTTGAGGTTGAGTTCCCGGATAAGATGGAGACCTGTGTCTCGACTGGGTGGGCGTTGTGGTGGAGCGACGGTGGTCATAGATAACGGATCGGTGATCAAAGGGGGGAGGACAGAGTTTTTTTTTTCGTCAAAGAGAGGGGACTTGCGCTTATATATACGGCAGAGCTGCGAACTTGAACTGGGTTCCAGCTTTATGGGTTCCAGCTTTATGAAATTCCCACGTGTTCCGATTTCGCATCTTGTATATGTACAACTTCTTGGATTCCTGATTTGGGTCACCCGGTTCGGCCGGACTAAACCGTAAACGATCGAGATCAGGGCGCTTACGTCTGACGTGCTTTACTCAATGGGAGGGACTTCTCTTCCTTTCTCATCGCTTTGACGGCTAGACGACGATCAAAATCGATTCTGGGTCCTGAGTTTGAATAGATGTGCACATGTTGCTGATGCCGTTAGCCCGCATTTCACATTCACACGTGGTCGGCCACCATCCGTATGTCATCTTCTCTTTGCCTCCGTCTTTTTTTCCCTCTCTCTTATGGAACCGTGTCCGGGGACTTTTTCCCTTGACACATCACAAGCATCATCATCTCTCCTTTCGTTCGTTCCTGATCGGGGCACACCGCCGCACCCAACATCTTTTGGCTCGAAGATCCTTTCAGAAACGTTCATCCCAAGGAACGGAAAGAGCGACTCGCCATTCACGGGCCGATCACTATCCGGGAATAATCCTCATTTGTTCCATTCTCGCCGGCCCTTCCTCTCTTTCTCCCTAATGTACAACGATATTGTCTCCGCTCAATGGTATGGCACCACTTGTGGCTCATGTCCGCGCTCGGCATCAATGATGAATCGGCTGAACAGTTCAAAGGAATGAATCGCTCGGACCCTTTCGCTTCCTCCGTTCAGTCGTCCCATATACTTCCGAGGATGAAACTTTGAGAGTCTAGCAGCACATGCCAGCTTCATATAAGTACATCCGATCGTGTAAGACGGCACGCACGTGAATGCGACGAAGCGGAGAAGTGGGGTTCCGACCAAGGGCCAAACAAACGCCCGCGCGATTGCGGAGATATCGATTCACACACTTTTGCACCCTTTCGAGATGGACCTTTCCACACAGATAAGACTACGGCTCCAACCAGTCGTAAATGAGACATCCCATCTGGAAAGAATCTGAAGAACCCTCGCTGTTTCAAATTCCACTGCGACCCACCAACCTTGGGTGCGTCCGTCTCGCCCCGTCGAACCCGATTTCGTAACGGCACGGGCGTATAATTGCCCAGCATGGCCAAAATTTGAGTATGGCCTGTAAAGGCGGTCGACTGGCCTCCTGTATCCCTCTCTAATCCCATTGAGTGCGGATAAATTTCATCGGTGGTCGGGTGTATCCAGGTAAAAAGATGCTCCAGATCAGGGGTGGGGTAAACTCCCTTCTATGCATCTTGGATTGACCCAGTTTGTCCCGCTAGCTTATCTTTGGCTTCCACCAAGCAAGACGCGAAGCGATACCGATAGCAAGGATGAGAATGAGAACAAAGGGGATGCCCGTCGCGACAAGCCCGAAATAACGATCAAGGTAATTTCCCAAACCGGATAGATAGAACATCCAGCCAAACGTCGTGAATTGACATGGGAACACCTTTAGTAAGTTCCACGCACTGCCTTCCCCCTTCCCCCTTCCCTCCGTCGTCAACGGCGGTCACTCCTGCCGGGCGCTTGAGTGAAACGGGCTCATACATTCCGGCACAAGGAGGTTCCTGTGGCTTCGGTTGTGATGCTTCTACGTAGTAAGCATGTGGAACGGTGAGCGCAACGAAAGTGGATCCGAAATTCGAAAATTCTTCCGAATCCATGGACCTACCCGTAATTTCATCCTTCGCATCGCCGTTGACACCCAGGAGATACTCACGTACAGAGGTGGAAGGAACTGCCTGCGTATGCTCCGGGCCTCGATGGGAAGTCGACGCGAGAGATCGACAGGTGTGAACGAATTCTCCATACGTCACGTCAAATTAGATGGATTCACCGCCGCCCGGTCAATGAATTCAGAAGCCCCAGGGCCACAAACGTCTAGCGTGATGCGCACGCACTGCGATCACGTCCCCATGGAAGTGAACTCCTCACCCAGCTATTCTCGCGCGTACCTTGAGCGGGTTTCGATCTGTTCCCACGTCCGTGGCGACCAGTGCGCTGAATCTTGAGATATGTTGATCGCACGTGACAACGAATTTGACCCTCAAAAGCTTACCCCCCAAGACCAACCAGCTCGAGAATTCCTCCTTTTTAACGAAGCAGGATGCCGTGTATTAACCAGTATATACGATTATAGTCCCACGTGTGCCTGTTTGTGCTATAGTACATGAGAGTAGATGTAGGGTAACAAACTCCGCACGCACTCCCACCGTGCGTGAGTATATCGGAGACGCGAGCCGCACGAATCAACGTTTAGAAATTAGAAGTGTCTCATCTCAAGTCCGGTGGCCATTCCCCCCGCCTGCGCCACCGACCTTGGTCATCAAACCGCGGATTAACTGGATAATCCAGGCCACCGTTCTCTGCTTTGCCGACCGGCACTTAGTATAGAAAAGACGAGGTGAGGGCTGAGGGGTGGGGACGACCAAACTGCAAAACTCACGAAGCCAAGACCATATCGGCTGCCCCATCACGCTCTCCCAATTCTTCCGACCACTGCCAAGCCACCAAATATTTCCTTCAGTCGTCGGCCGACCCCACTCCTCGTCCCACCGTGCTCGTGCATGCCGCTTTTCGGCAAACGCACAGATCGAGTACGTCTCGGCGAGGACGGCGGACTCGTGGTCTTTCAGCTCTTGAACCCTCATTTTTTCTACGGTGGTCATATTGAGTAGGATGAGGCGCGTATGTGTTCCGAACATGATGGATGTGAATAACGCAAACAATCCGGACCTAAGGAGAACGAAAATGATGTGAGCATCCGGTGTTCAAGTGGGCGCCGTGTTTCACGCACAGAGCGATGATGACAATCTTTAGGATGTCCAGATCTTCGTGGTTCCTGGGGAGCGCGGCGAACCCGAGTAGGGTTGAAAAGGTCCAGGCACAAAACAGGGAAGTCCAGAAAACGAATTGAAGAAAGAACTGACGGCACCACATCAATACACGGATTGTTGCTTGCTGACCGACATGCGTACCCTGTGATTACGAGCACCGACACACTGGCCAATCCCTGGATCCAAGCTCTACAGGTGGTTCTCTAACAAGGCGCGGTCATCACTTACAAGGACAATGGTGATCATACTTCAGGACACACTAATGGGAAAACTGTCAGCGGGATTTAAACGACGTTTCCCTGATGAAGCACAGACCTTGCCGCAGGCTCTGCAATGATGGGCTCTGAACGGCTTGACTAGGCCCTCTCTTCCACAATACCTATACGCCGGGACTAAAATGGGCTTCAATGAAGGTTTCCGTTCCGGACCTTGTGGCTCCTGTTCTCTGATCGCCTTTAATTGGGAGGGGGAAGAGGTATCTTCTGATTGGAGAGCCGTGTGATCGCTCGAGGATTGGGACGCATCGTGATGAGCAGAGTGTGGAGATGCCGGATTGGGTTGGGTTGGGGAGCTCGAGGAGGAATCGTTCCGATACGGTGGCCCACCGACGTCGTGTGCGGTTTGCCACGGGGGCATCTCTGGGGGGGGCGTGGGCTGGACATGCTGGAGGGTCGCGCATCAACATGCGGTGGGCACGTGTAGGTGGAAATCGCAACACGCACGTCTTTTGCAAATCCTGGGGATGTCAGACAGACCTACAACGCATGAGGACTATCGTTCAAAGCTGAGAAGTGGCGACGTATACTTTGGCATAGGTCCACAGCATCATTATTAAGAGAGCTCCGAAGACAACCAAGAATACAACTGTAATGTGACGGAGGAATCAGCGCCACTTCCTTCATGTCCAGTCTTTTCCCAAAAAGCGACTCACTACCGAACACGCGATCTCCCATCGCCTCCGGTGTGTGGGTGAGCATTGGGACGCAAAACCTGTCGACGTAGACATACGTGGCAAAACCGATGATTCCGAGGGTGAGGAATACGGCGAACTTGAGGAGGATCCAGGGCTGTGGTTTGGATCTTCGTTTGTGCCTCTTCTCCTGGATGTCTTTGTTGAAATCAGCGCAGCAGCTCTCTTCGCTGCGAGACTGTTTGTCCAAAACCCCTTGTGTCATCTGACGAGGATTTGGGTGGGGGAGTGTGTCCAGCCTACGCTAGCCAGTGGATGTAGGATGTGTCGACGATTGCGCAGTGGTTAGGGTTAGGGTTACTTTAGTTTTTTACGTGATCCAGCTGCATATAGGTCATCGACCGTTGTTAAACCTCCCCCTCCACTGCGAGGACGTGGCAAAAAATGGCGGAGAATCCTTTAAGGAATCGTCGACGAGGGCAAAGTCCTGGTCGCCAACAATCGCCTACACCAACCTCTCCGAAGTTCAAAGAGGAGGAGGTTGTCTGGGGGAAGACGCCAGGGGGGGAGGGCAAGTCATACATTACTCATCACTACTGTTAAGGTCGCTGATTAGCCCCCTCCCAGTCTTCAAAGTTCCTACGACCCACGACGTCTTGACCGCTTTGTTCCACCCTTCGTATCCAAAATCTCACTTTGACCTCCTCAATCTCGCTTTACTCGGACTCCAAGTTCTGTTATTCTTTTATTTGCCGAGAAGAGTATCAAAACCTTTTTTCTTCTGCTACTTCGCCTTCTGGAGGGCTGCCTATGATGCTGGGTTGGGCTGGGTCTTGACCAAGCAGAGCAAGCGGAAATGGATCGTTCGTGAAGTTCAGCGTCGCGGATGGCTTGACCAAGAAAAACGACCTTTGGTCCGAAAATGGGTTAAGAAGCAGCTCGTCGGGAAGATGGGCAAAGATTACACTTTCAACGTGAGATTGCCCATCCAAATCGCCTGCCAGGACCGTTTCTAAGAAATACTAGGATTTGCCTCTCGAGTACAATACTTGGCTTCTGTTCCGACAAGTCGTGGATGTTATTCTGCTCAAGTATGTTACCGTGCTTCCTGTGTCGACTTGAGACTTACAGGATGTATGTTCAAGTGACTTCTTGTCCTATTGCATTTTCGCATTCGCTTGCTTCCGTGTCCCAGAAGGCCTGTCGTTCGGGATGCACATGGCTAGGTACTTCGATTCTGTTATGGTTAGTCCCATCGAATAACTCTCTCTCACAGGTGGCTCGCTGGAATAGCCTTGATCGGGTTCAACCTGTGGGTAAAGACCGAGGCCCACGATGTCGTCAAGGACTATGGTTGGTACTGGGGTGACGTATTTTTCCAACGTGGCGCTCTGGTTTTCGATGGTGTTTTCGAGTTCGCTCCTCACCCCATGTACTCCGTTGGTGGGTGACGACTGTGGGGTCGTGGGGCACATTAGCTGACGTTCACCAGGATACGCCGGATACTATGGTCTATCTTTGATCTCAGGGAGCTACGCTGTGCTGTTCGTTAGCATAGCTGGCCATGCAGCTCAGTTCGGTTTCTTACAGTTTTTTGAAAACCCTCGTGCGTTTTTCGTTACTGCTCAGCGTCCATTCTCAACCGATCCGGCAGATATTGAGCGCACGTATGGTCAACGAAAAATACTCGCGCAGCGTATTCCCATGATGCCACGCCGCAGAAAGTCGGGGAGCATTGACGAACAACTCGCGTGTCCAACTCCCGGTGCTCGAAATGGAACTCACGTACCGACAGGATCGGTTTCCTCGATCTCCTCTTTTGTATCCGATCAGGCCGATCAACCAATGCTTGCACCAACGGAAGGTGACGCCGCAACTGAGGCAGAGTTAGAAACGGAGAGAGAAACAGACATCGAAACGGACATCGCTCACCGCTCGCGACGAACACATTTGCCAGTTGAACCGCCACCCCACATCCCACTCCTAGATAAGAATAGCCCTGCCACGCCAGCGTCTCAACATGACCTCATGAACAGCTATTTCAGAAAGGACACCCTATTTATGTCAAACATTGACTTATTAAGGTAATCACCCATGCGTCCGAGTGGACACGAACTAATTGCTCGTCCCGCTTCTAGGACTTCGGACCTCCAGTTGGTGTTGTTGATATCGTATGTCTCGATATTCACGCTGTTACCACGCGAACTCTCCAACAAGGCCGTCCTCACTCTCCATTTCATCCACACTTTGGGATGGTGCCTCTTCCACTCGTTCGGGCTCGGGCTTCTCCTTCGGGGCCAGAGCAAGAACAAGATGCTTGTCCGTCACTTTCTGAAACACTATCCATATCCGCAGCGCTCGGGATTCGGGAGGGGTTCTTCGTTAGGCAAGGTGGCTGCCACCGAGGCATTCGAAAACTGGAAACGCCTGTATAACCTCAGCCTGTGCATGTCGTATCGTACGTTATCATATGCGCATTTGGTACTCAGTTCCTGCGCTGACAGGGGGATTCCCAAGTTTCATTCCTAGGTCTCGTCTGGAAAACGTATTCAATTCCTAGCGATTGGACTGTCGGAACCGAGTTGCTGAGACATACTCTTGGGGCCGTAAGTCGTGTGTCGGGTGTTTCATACCGCGATCGTCCCCTTCATGCCTTGTTTTTTTCACCCAGGCTCTCATCGGCCTTCATGGTTGGGCTACTACGGAGAGTTTGGAAGTCATTGGAGTCTTCGGTACTCTTTCCACCAATACCATGATCTATCTTTCCCGCTGACGTTGATGCCGTTTTCGAGGATGGTTCTACGGCGATTTCTTCATCGAAGATTTTCCAGCCAATCTCGAATATACGGGAATATATCGGTAAGTAGTACCTGTCACGGTTATATGTTTGGCATGTACTGACGCCGGCGGAAAGATATCTGAACAATCCAGACGTGATGAACGGGGCCGGTTATCTCGGATTGTCTTTCGTCAGCGGGAATAAGTTGGTCATCATCATCACTGTGATCAAGCACCTCGCTCAATGGTGGTTCCTGCGCAATGTGGAAAGGTGAGCAACGCAGGAACCAACGAACCCCGAGCGAGAGTTCGAACCGCTGATGAACGAACATAGCCCACACATGACCAAGCTTTACGGTGATACGATTCGCAAAGAGGCAGGGTTTGTCAAGGTTTTCAAGAAGGTTGCAAGTCGAAACGCTCAGCGTGTCGCCGGGAAAACCACGCCGGGAATACGACGGGTGGCCCGAGAGGTCAAGGGCACGATCGATAAGGTTTATGAGGAAACTGCCGAAGCGTTGGAAGAATTTTTGGCCAAATGTACGTCTTTTCATCTTCAACTGACACATCATCGCGTGTGATAATCAGAATTATTCTTGTCATCAGCTGCGCCGAAGATTACGGAGGTAATGCATGACACGAAGGTGCTCCTCCAGCAGAGCCGTGAGAAGCTGGTCATCACGTACGTTACGTTTCCTCGGGATCGCGTCAGGGATACTGCTGATGCTGGACCTGTACAGGCGCGTAACGGATGACCTTGCGGACTTTGACAGTAACCAGTACCAGGTGACTGTTGTTCCGAGTGAACGTGGTAATCGGTTCCATGTCGGGGAGGTCATCAGGGTGAAATGGAAGGCGCCCTCAAACCACTCAAGGAAGGACTGGATTGGCATCTACAGGGTCTGTGCTCGTCCTCAACGATTTGGCCTTCCGGGTAACCGTGACCTTCTAGGTTGGGGCAAACAAGGAGAAATCTGTGACGAAGGTTTCCTCGATGGGGATGTGGGTGCCCGTATATAGGGATGAATGGGACGGCGACACCCCTCTCGAGATCGAAATGCCAACGACGGACTCTCAGTCCGGGGAAGTCGTTTTCAGGGATAGCTCACTGCCATGGAAAACTGGAACATACGAGGTACGGGGCTTCTGTGTGAAATTGTGTTGCCTGATCCAACTCGCATCAGATTCGCTATCACCACGATGGGAAATATAACGTTATGGCCACCACAGGGCCGATAGAGGTATACGGTCAGTTTTCGACTGCTGTTCGGGGCGCGTCTCCGCTGTTATCTGACACTGTCTCTGGCTAGTTGATGTACCAGAGACATTGGACATCGCCTCGGTTCGAAATTGCCTGAAAAGGATCGTCCCTCTGTGTCTGGACTCGGATCCATCTCTCATCCCGACATCTTGCCAACAAGGAGGAAACGAAACGAGCGTCGGCGACGCAGACGCACGTGATCCTGACGATTTCAGGTTCTGGTCGGAACGTCAAGCCAAGCGGATTTCTACAGTCATCGAGCAGATCTTTGGTGTCGAATACGTTCCGGCGGTGATCATCGGTGACGCAAATTTGACTGCGTTGGCGAACAGGATCGTGGTGTCAAAGGTAGATTCAGAGCCCTAGGTTATCCTGTACATACCGTTAGTGCTGGAATTGATAGAGAATGTAGATACATCACGTTGGGCTCCTACCACGAGGTTGATCCAATCACAGTTTACCAAGCCTCCATTTAGCGCCCACTACTTCGCTACGTAACTGGACTTCGGGGAGGTGGCCATGAAGGCTGGTGACATGAGTGGGAGGACAGGTTCCGTGGAAAGCTGGACAGGCGGAAGAGAAAATGTGCACATGGCTGGACGTCTCTCTCCGTTCTGTGACACTTGGATTTCGGAGCTTCGTAGGGCGGAAGCATCTATTCGTCGAACAAGGGAATGATATGAATGGGGAGGTGATTGTGGCGGACTTGCGGGCAGGCGTCAGAAGTGCTGTCTAGGTATGGATGGAACATTCCGGGAATACGTAGGGCCGTAGAGGAGAGATGGATCGGCGATATCCTCATCCAGGGTGTAGCGTCGATTTGGGTGAGATCAAGCTCGGGTCTTTATCGCACGGTTAACTAGCTCGCGGCTCGGTCCAGAGGAGTGGTGAGACCATCCGTGCCGTACTAATTACAAACGGCAGAGATGGATCAGCTGTCATCTGTAACGTTCCATGCGATGGGCGATGGGGAAGTGGGTTATATACTGTGCCATCCGCATTCGGCAGCCTGAATCGCCTGTGGGCCGGCGGAGCCACACGTGGGAGAAATGAGCGTCTGGACCGGATGCAGTCAAGAGGGCGTGAGAGAGACGACCAGGCTGTGATGGTAAGAACATCTTGGACGGTTCCCGGCAACGATCGACTTCGCACAGAAGCTTCCCTACAGCGGGGAGTCCCCACTGCCGGGATCACGGACACAGCCCATCTGCATCAGGTCTCATGTACAGTAGATTCGATCCGCCCATTCCCCTTGTTCAGGGGTTTCATTTCACCTGCGGACATTTTTTTATTTTTTATTTCACTTTGAGGCGGACACGCGAGGGGGAGATCAATCGTACCTCTCCCGATTCGTTTCCCGGTGCGGTAGAAGCGACAAAGCACGAGTGGGGTGGATGTTCGCGGAAGGAAGAGATGGGGACAACTACCCGCGGTTGTTTTACCGATGACGCGCGTGCATCTTGGTGGGAAAAACCACTCGTGACAGATATAGCCTGCTATATATTAAGCCGAATTATATGGGGTTGCGGGTGGATACTGTATACTATGGTGCGGATGCAAGAAAACAAGAAAGCAAAGAGGATGATGGGGGCATCTAAGACACTGCCGTGTCCGCTTACTTTCCCTGAGCCGATCTGAGAGGGGAGACAGAGGGTGAGTACTTGAGTGGAGGAGAGAGAGAGAGGAAAAGAAGTAAAAAAAACTCACACTGGGATGTATACACAAGGGATGTTACGGCGATTACAGTTCGCGCAAGTGGATCTACCATCACACTTGATCTTCCGGCCTAAATCAGGTCGTCTTGGTCAATATCACCAAACCCGGACAGACAGACTGGGGGACGGAGCGGACCTCTGCAAAATTGGCAGGCCATAGGCGTCCGCCTAGGGGTAATCTGTTCGTCCCCTGGGCTGAGGACAGGGTACTGTTGCTGCTGCTGCTGCTGCTGCTGTTGGTGGTGGTGGATCTGAGGAGAGAGGGTGAGAAGGTGGGTGGGAGAGAGAGAGTAAACGGACCCTGACCTGCTGAGAGCTCATCATGGGTGGTTGCGGTGGTCGGGGAGGAAATTAGGTGCGGGACGGGTCGAATTTAAAGGGACGGAGGGTTGTGGCAGTGCCAGCCAACACGGGGAGTTTACATGCCGACTCGTGCGGGATTTTTGTTTCACTAATTTCTAATAGGAATTGGCATTCAAGAGATTAAAGGATCGAACGGTCTAATCCCACGTGTCCACTCTGATTTCGCACCGCGGCTTGGGAACCCCCCAAACGCGCCTTGATGGACAAGATGCGGCGGTGAACATCTCTTGACCTGCCGAACGCGACTCGAGTCCTCCCGTTGCGATCTAAACGCCCCGCGAACGACCCTCGCGGTTAGCCCCTATATCGGATCAAAAGTTTTCTCTTTCCCTTTCCCCACCTCGTCACCAGGAAAATGCACTCCCGCTGGGGGGCAGAATCTGATGCACCGCCGCCACTGAGGGTCGTGAGAGAGCTGTTCAGCCCTTGTTCGTTTCTTGCCTTTCATCAAGCAAGGGGGGGGG
>Ga0307515_10014725_pt1 | contig 14471 bp, 5 predicted proteins | sample 17_EM_MG_FD_194513 | JGI IMG/M metagenome (GOLD analysis project Ga0307515, IMG submission 194513) | Populus trichocarpa ectomycorrhiza microbial communities from riparian zone in the Pacific Northwest, United States - 17_EM | ecosystem: Host-associated > Plants > Roots > Unclassified | place...
ACTATTTTGTAGAAAAGAGATATTAAGGTTTTCTATCAAATAAAAAGAAAGAGAGAAAGGAAGAAGGGGCAGCCGGCTAAGAGGGAGAAAACACACCTTCCTCTAAAAAACCGAAATCATGCATTCTTCTTTCTTTTTGATTAGTTATTCAATAAACATGCAAGGCTAAACTCTTTTTCTTGGTTGCAAGAACACAGAAACCTTCGGATATCAAGAACTGTGAGATTTATTTTATCTTTTCTTTTTAGTTTATATGATGAATGAATATGTTTATTTTCCTATGCTTATTTCTTATGATTGTTTATTTTAATTGTTAGAGCGAACTCTAAGTTATTATTGTGAACAATCTATTACTAAATTTGCTATTAAAACTGGAGTTGTAATTTATGAACTTGTGAAGCAACTAAGTTTAATAATCGTAGCGGATCTGTGTTATTAATTTTAGAAAAAACATTCAATCAAATCAAACATGAACTACGGACAGTTATGTTGTCTAGATTAATCAATTTATCTAGTTCTTACGGTTACCATTGAATTTTAATTACTAGTGCAGACACTGTGATTGTTTGATGGTTAGGGTTAGTTATACGACGGATCTGTTAACTAACCAATGTTAAGAAAAGATAAGGATTCAGAATATAAATTGATGTTTCATTTCAATGATCGGTTCTGATTTCTGTATGTGGATATTTACTTGAAACTAAGGTTTGTTCTCTTGATAGTTTTCTGATTTATTTAATTTAGCTTGATTGTTTTATTCTACTATAGCCTAGATAATCTCAATCCCCCCATTGCATATCGTATAACATAAAAAACTAAACTAAACCTTCCTCGTGGGATCGACTCTTGCTTGCTCTATACTATCTTGTGTATTTTAAAGTAGGGTAATTAATTTAGGCGACTGCGACATCGCAACAATCGACCAAAAAGAATCATATCAAGGTGTAGTCAGATGTCAGGTGATCATTTTCATAAAAGTTTTTGTCAAATTTGATAAAGGGTAGATACATTAAATGCACCTGCAAAGTAGCTCCCTGATCAATCTTTCTGACAAAAATTGAAGAAGAAGATGAATAGTAAGCAAAACGACGCCATTTTGGTAAAATTCAATTTAGTCATTTGATTTCTGATTTATCTCAATTACACCCCTGTTTGGCTTAAAACTTTCAATTTGATACAATTTCAAATTCAACCCCAGATTAAAGCACATTTTTCATTTTGGTCATTGTTTTTGGATTTAAACAAATCGACCCTTAATTAACCATTAAACTTTCAATTTTCATCAATTGCACCCTTGATTTTAGCCAATTAGTTCCCAAAGTTCAGCGCCTTTTGAAAAATGATCATTGACTGTGAATTTCTTCAATTTAACTCTTAATTGACCTCAAAATTTTAATTTTCTTGTGATTTTACCCTTAATTTCAATCAATTGAATTGATAAAAATTAAATTTGGTATCCTAAAATTCTAATCTTCTCAATTAAGCCCATAATAAAATTAATTTGACTCATTTAAAGTTTAATTAAGTCCTTACACCTAATTAAATCCTTCAATTGGACCCAAATTAATTCTTAAACATAACTAAACTTTTAATTTGGCAAATGATTAAATCAAATTAGCCTATTAAAAATTTAATAATGTCACTGGACTTAATTTGTATGTAGATTCGTTCAATAATCATTTAATTTGACCTTGAATCAACATTGTTTCTTCAGTCTTAGATAAAATTGGGTACAATTAGTCTCTTAATTCCATCCAAAATTGCAGCTTGATTTTTATGTATTTTTTGGAATCCTCCTCAACCTTTTTTTTTTTTCAAAATGTCACTCTCTTTTATTTTTTAATTTTATTATTTAATTTTTTTTTAAAGAAATAACTCAAAAATAAGTTATGACAGCTGTATTTTATTATTATTATTATTATTATTATTATTATTATTATTATTATTATTATCTATGCAGCTTTGCGGGGAATCAAACTAACATTATTTATAATGGGCGGAGTAGCCTAATCACGAAGTCCACAAAATAGAGAAAAGCCCAAAATGTAAAAACTTAAACATATCCATCGCTAATAGGAACAGACCCAAAAGCAAAGGAAAATGTTTCAGGGCCTTGTTAAATTTGCGTGTCTTCGTATACAATTTAGAAGAGATGAAAGTTGTCTTTTGAGAGGGAGAGAGAGAGAGAGAGGGAGGGAGAGGCTGAGACATGAGACTGTGAGAGGATTGTTGTGTGGTTCACATTCGATGTCCTGTCTGCCTGCCTGTGCAGCTAATAACCTCATATTTATCTTCCTCTTTCACATTCAGCTTCACAACGACTCCTGCTCTACTGCTACAAGCCTCCTACTACTCTTATCTCCATGTAGATTAGATTGTCAAAATTCCAAGATCCCCAGCAAGACCAATTGTTTATTCAATTAAGAAGAGCAAAGTGTGTGGGTCCATCCATGAAAGCAGTTACAGTACCATCTCCATATGGTGCTTCTTCCTCTTCTTGCCACCATTACAACAACTACAGGGTTGTTATTCTAATGGCCAAAAGCAAGAAATCCCAGCCTGCCTCTTCTCCTAATAAGGTTAGTTATTTCCCTTTGCTCTACTCTCTATTTCCTGTCCCTTTCAATAACAACTTTGACAGTCTGTTTTTTTTGGCCCTTCTTATAAGTAGTTCCTCTATGCCATTGTACCCCCGCCATATGCATGATTCTGTTTCTGTCATGTTAACACCTATTTATCAGCTAGCTGCATCAATGTACATGGCTGGAGATGTGAAAACAATAAGGTTTATTTGTGGTGGTGGGGGGGGGGGTGCAATAATAGATTTTACATCCAGAAGTGTATGGTTCACCTGAGAATTAGCTAAATAATTCTTTTAATATGAATATGATCCCCCAAGTTGGATTGAAATTGAATATGATCAGGGAATACAGATGTATCTTATATCTTATGTTGAACCACAATGGAAATCTTTGTTCAAAGAATCATATCATCAGATTGAGCTAATATATTCAGTGGGTTGAAACAGTTTTGAAGAGGATTTGGTCTAAGAAACTTATTCAAGGTTGACGTCTAACGATTTTTGTGTATTTGTAAATTTCATTTCATTAACAGGGTTCTGAGTCAGCTCCTCCAAGAATCACATCAAACGTCAAGCAGAATTTGCAGTTTCTAAAGTTATGGAAGGTCGGTTTTGCGGAAATATGCATCTCCTTTGTGGGATTCCTGCCCGTAATCTAATCCGATGAAGGATTTTGTAGGAGTTTCAAAAGAGGAAGTCTAGCACACCTAAGCCTTCTACTAGTTACCGCAGAAAGAAGGTGGAGAAGGAGGACCTTCCAGAGGACACAGAGCTGTACCGTGATCCTACCTTGAGTCTCTACTAGTAATATTCTTTCCAGGTTCCTTCTTTTATTTTTTATTTCAGCATCCACTTTTAAGCCTCTTGGAAAAGCATTGCTCTTTGCTCTGCTAACTATGATTTACAGTACGAACCAGATTGTAGAAACTGGAGTCCCTGTCTTGCTTGTTGATGGGTATAATGTATGTGGATACTGGGCGAAACTGAAGAAACATTTTGTGAATGGAAGACTTGATATTGCACGACAAAAGTTAATCGATGAACTTGTAGCATTCAGTTTGGCCAGAGGTTTGCACTTTGTGCTCTTTTGGCAAGACTTGATATTGCCTTCAATTTCCTATGCCTCAACCATTTGGAACATATTTTAGTCTTACTTTCTGCTACCTCAGGCCAATTTACCCTCTGTGTAGACATAATAAAGGTTTCTGATAGCTGTGTTCCTTGATAGAACTTAGACATACCTAGATGGGTTGGACATGCAGGCACCCATCATTATACTTTTTCTTCTAAGGGGTATTAACTATGATGGGAGGATCATGAGAATAATAACTGTGATTAGAAAAACTCTACTATCATTTTCTTGAAGAAACTCGTTAGATATTTCATCCCCTGCCTTATTTGTCTTTCTAAATTTCTTTTCCATGGTCAATTGTCAATGGGGCAACAAATAAGTGAGTTTTCACTTCACCCCTTAAAACACTAATGCAAAGTTAACATCATAAAAATAAATATTCTAACACAACGGTCATAATTGGCATGTAATAATGTAATAACTTGTGAATTCTGTTAATACACATTATCAAATGGACAAGAATTTTGTGGCAAAGAGTGCTGGAACTTCGAGACTTGATAGTTCTATTTTGTTGTGAATATATTTTCTATTTTGATTGAATCCAATAGAGTTTCATTGCCTATTGGGTTTGTCTAACTACAGTTAACTAGTTCTCTCTTAAAAAACTTCACTTAATGTATTGCACAATTATTTTTTATGTACTTGTAAATGTTATCACAATTAAATTGTTGATTTCATAAACTTGAAAGTGAAGTGCCTATAGAACTGCCCAATTTAAGATCGATTATGGATGACCGTTACATATCCCATCATATATTGCATGTTACAACTTGGCCCTTGCTTAATTGAATATGGAAGTAGTATGCTTCTGTCCTCTTTTGATGTTTGACCATAACCACAAGGAATTGATATTCATGAACCTGGAAGAGTTAATTACTCCTCATCACTTTGAATCCTTATTTTCTGTTGGTTTTGGGTCATTTGCTCCTAGTTTCTTGAGTAACATTGAAACTTAATTCCATCTTGCATCCTTTTACTCGTTTTCCAAATGTTGATGCCTCTATCTTTGTTAACTTTGAAACATTTACAGATGTGAAAGTGGTAGTTGTCTTTGATGCCATGATGTCAGGGCTGCCTACGCACAAGGAAAATTTTGCTGGGTACTTTTATAATCCTAATCTATAATTACCAGTTTTTGTGATAATCTACTCTCTGGATGACTATTTAGATTTCATCATCTATATAAAATAGGATCCATCAAGAAATCCATTTGTGCTTCATAACAATATGCTAATTTTAGAAAATAGGCTGATCATAGCACTTAAGGCCTAGATGAGTTGAGTTACTGATCTTGCAATTAGTTGCACACGCACTTGCACATGCGCTAGAATTATACTTGTTGCTTCCTCTGAATGACCAGACTGTCAAAGATTTAAGAGTGTTTATTGTAGGTTGAAGATCTTTGGTTTTGTAAATGTAATGGGATTGTGCCCCTTTATTTTGTATGAAAGATAAGTATTATTACTGAAGGTGTTATTGTTTGCCCTGACTATCATTTTTTACCATGCTATCTAATATTGATTGAGAATGATTTGTGTTAGTTTGTTCAATTTTATATGTTATCAAATGTCTTTCTGTGTATTGTTGATATAATTGGTTCTTTTTTTATATAAAACATCCGCAATTTGCAGTGTCGACGTGGTTTTCACAGGTGAATCTTGTGCTGATGCATGGATTGAAAAAGAGGTATTTTTTTATGTCAAGTTGATAAGGAAATTAAAATCTTCTCTTTAAACTACCGTTGTGATGTTCCAAGGAGACATTCCCATGGCTTTATCTCTAGTTCCATATTAGAGGTCATGGGTCCAAATTCCATTCCATGTTTCCTGTGGAGGCAGATGGTTTGTGTGATGTTAAAAAGTTACCCCTGCTGAGAAACTTAATTCCTAAAAGCTTCCTAATAATATCAAAATGGAGAAGAAAAGAAAATGACCACTGATGTTAGAAATTCTTGATATACACCATTATTTATCAGCTAGAGGTAATTGTCATAGAGTTTTCTCTTTGTTTTGGTGTCATGTCATCATGTTTCCTACCCCTACTCTTCCAACTATTTCTTTATACTACATTTGGGCCATGAATTTCACATTTACTTAAGTTAACCAATATCTTAATCCATTTATCACAGTCTAGGATTTTCTTATCCTGTTGTCCCCTGCAAGGAAAATCTTAAACCACGTTTTGCTCTATCTGCTTGTCAGGCAGATCTTTTTAGTCATGTGGAGTTTCACATCCTGATTGGCAAATCTTAAACTAATAAGATTCTGGGTCCAGGTCTCTTTTCTTCATGCAAGAGTTTCACATCCTGATTGGCAACTTGTTCATATCTGCAGTAAATGTGGTTACCCTTATTATGCCATTATCTGTTTGAAGACTGGTGATGTGCTTGAAGATAATTTTCTTGCTTTCTTCTGTCTCGTGTGTTAGCTGTTATCCTTTGTGCTTAGCATTGGAATCTTATTTCTCTAACAGGTTGTAGCCTTAAAGGAGGATGGATGTCCAAAAGTATGGGTCGTTACTTCTGATCATATTCATCAGCATGCAGCACATGGAGCAGTATGCATTTCCCTTATAATTGTTTATCTTTGTATGGACTTTTGTTGATCTAGTAAATTTGATTACTTTTTAAGCTCCAAATCTCTCTCTCTCTTTCTCTCTAAACACTCAAAGCACATGCATGCACAACGCACATGTATTTATTTATTTAGAGGGAGAGAGAGGCCTTATTTAAACTTTGTTTCGAGACAATGCAAAGGACCATGCTATTATATTTCCAGTCCATTGGCAGTAATTACTTATCATAAGATTGCATCTTCTGCTAGCTCCCTTTGAGAAAACTTGTGCCAAATTAAGTGTGTTACTATAGTTTTTTCCCCAGTTTTGGAATAAATTTCTTCTGTTTCTGTAAATGTGCCCCCAATCCAAATCAGAAAATTTTAGAAATAACTCTTTAGTCTTATCCCGTTGCATGCTTTCCTGTTTTGGTCCTTTCATATTAAATATTGTTTCTTGAAAATTAAAACACTCCTTTTGTATTGTGTTGTGAGAGGACATCACCTTGTGGTCAGTAGAATGCTATATAACTTTTTTTTTTCTTCTTTAACATGGGGCTTATGATGCTCAGTTAGTTTCCTGATACTTTTGTTTTATACCGTTGTGGCAGGGAGCCTTTATTTGGAGTTGCAAGGCCTTGGTTTCTGAGGTGAGGCACTCTTTTGTTTTGTCTTCTTTTAAATGCTTGATGTTTGAATTTTCCGTGTAACAAGTTATCGTTTTGTTTTTGCTCTTTGCAATTCAGCTTCTTTCAATGTTATAATTGTAGGTAAAGGCATCACAGCAAGAGGTGGAGAGGGCACTTCAAGAACTAAGGTGTGCTTTAAATTAGAAATAAATTAAGGAACATTTTATTGCTGCTAATAAAAAAGTATTAGAAGATGAGACACTGTTGGTCTCAAATGACTGGGTCAAAAGAAACTATGAGTTGTATTAGAAAAAATATACAGAGTCCTCGGACCTTGGTCCTTAGTCAGCACTAAATCCCAACTCCACAGTAGAATACAACCTTGCCCTTTATTCAAGTCTGCATGTAATAGAATTGTCCCTTCCAATGTTAACATTCTTGAGCTAAAAATAAGAGTTTAAGCTCAAGCTTTGTTTTGCTGATGCATACAGGCTGGCTAGCGATATGGCTTCAGGAATCCCAACTAATTTGAAATCCTTACAAGAACCCCAACTTATGAAAGCACATCACATCTTGTAAAATGTTGTTCCTCTTTTGTAGGTCTAACAATGATATCCACCTACCAGCCTATTTAGCTTCATTTGAACAAAGGAAATCCTTGCAGGAGCCCCAATAGATGAAAAGCCTTTGACATCTTGTGCAAATGTTTTTTCTCGTTCAAGCCTTTCAATGATATCACCTACTGTCTATTTAGTTTGATCTGATGAAGGAAAATCATGAAAAAGACTCTAATAGTATAAATTAAAAGGTAAAATAAATCTCTGGATGAAAAGTTTAGTCTATCAGTTTTATTTCTTTGATGAGAAAGGTTGGCCTTTGAGTCAAGAAAAAAGAGGTGCTTGGGATCAAACCCTATCTGTGCTTTAATTGATTATAATTGCATTGAACCTTCAATTTATCTCAAGTGACTTTACTCTCTCCTGAATGCATATATCATTCACTCCAAAGAACTTTCTATATCGAAGTGGTTAATTTGTTTATCTATCTGCTCAGGCCTACTTCCTTTCAGGGTAGATTATTGAAACATAATCTTGATTCTGAGGTTGTTGACGCTCTCAAGGATCTAAGGAAGAAGCTAGCAGAGAATGAGTCAAAAAGCAGGTGATCCAATTTAGTATTTTGGTCATGCCTTCTACCTTGGACCATGCATATTGTATGTACATTACGATCAGTTGTCACTCACCAAATTTTTACTCAACCTGTGACATCTAAAGTGTTATGAAATATTTAGTTTAGAGGCGTAATAGCATATACATAAAGTTCTTGTAACTTCTGATGGGACCATTTTCTAGGAGGCAAAAGCCCTGAGAGAATTGTCAGGTCCCAGCAAATTTTTAGGTAGATTCTTTAGTGGTGTTCTATCTGGGTGAGGGTTACTGCAAGTGCACATTTGATGTGATTTGCTAATTGTCTCTTAAATTCTGTTTCCACCCATTTCAATTTACACTTCCTCCTGCTGCGATCTTCTTTGTATATTTATTTTCTTTTATGATGTAGCTGTTGTAATGAAGCTGTTAATCTTATTTAGGGAGACTTAATTTCTTTCCTTCAATCCTAGTGTATGTTGCTGAGCGAATTTCAGCAATCAGTTGTCTTCTTTCTTGTGTTTTGGCGTGTCCTTTATGCATGTCACTGGACATGCTTAATTCATTTTTTTCTGAGAGTTCTGCGGTGCAATGCGCACTGAAAATATTTCTTCATGTCGCTACTTGTCAAAAAAAATAAAAAATTACAACCCTTCTATAGAACTCTAATAATACTTAATAGAAAAAATAAACTATGAAAATATATAATATTTAAATAGAAAAAAACCTAGAAAAGTATTATAATAAAAAACAATACTAGGGCATCACCATCCTTAGTTTTCCTTTAAAATTGTTGCCTCCCTCCCATTTAGCTAGCTAGGTCTTCGAGCAACTGAGCTTCCTGCAGCAAGCCAGTTTGGTATATGAGTGGCATGTCATCAAAATTTAAACCATAACAGCGTGTAATTGGGAACAGGTACTGTCAAGGCAGCATGTTGCCATAGAGGCAGGCTCCAGACGAACGTCACTCAACTAACGATGCGTTATGGAGTTAAATGTTTTGGCCTGAATAATCATAACCGGAAGATGGAATTAACAGACTGAACCAAGATTTGAGGATGTCTTGGAATCTTGTCTGATTCCTCTTTTTCACGTTCCAGAAAATAAAGAAAGACACATTTACTCCCGGGGGGGGTGTCTGAATGCCCAATGTTTTGATTACCTCGTCTGATGCATCTCCCAGCCACCATTGAGTCGTCTTCTTCTCTGTAATCGATACTATTTTATGATGGAAGAGAATGTCGGACAGAACAAACAATTAGAAAAGCAACAGATTGGAATGTCCTAACAGTGTTTTTTTTCTTCTTAACGAAAATGTCAGTCCAGAAAGGAAGGGTTTCGAACACGTTTGGGATATAGGCACGGAACACAAGTTGAGAATTAATCGGAAACAGCTACAAAAAAAATTGGGAGCTTTAACTCAACAAAGGTCCGATTGCTTCTTTTGTCTCTAAACCGCACAACTTGTTGCAACTCTTTCATTATTCCACAAACAAAAAAATAAATTCCAGGCTTCCAATCCATTAAGAAGTGAGCATCAATGGGGCTTGTTTACTTCTGGGTTTGATTACTTCTGCTGTATAAATATATACATTCCAATTCTTAATTAAACTAGCCCCATATGGGGGTATTTGAGGTTGCTGTCTCCTATTCTTACATGTAGTAACATCAACTAAATAGATCCTTCCTCTCCATGACAAAAGCCAATGGATGAATCTTTCGGGCATCTTGCCAAGTCAAGTGTCATACAAGAATATTGAACCTATCAAATTGTTTCTACATTAATCATGTCTTTCTCCTAGTTTCTTCTCTCTCTCTCTCAATATTGCAAATATTGATGGTTGACTTTCACCTGCTTAACCCTCTACCACTAGTCCATTGAATTGGGCTTTGATTAGATCTTCCCTCCTTTTTTTTTCCTTCTGATAAAAGAGCCCAGCATGAACCAGAAAGGGAAAGAAATGGGAAAATGCTAAAAATAAGATACTGATATCCATGACAAGTCAAAAGGGCAGAGGTCTAATGAGCATCCAAAACGCCAAGACCCATAGTCAGCCCTAAAGGATGGGATCATATATACTTCCATATATATAGTTAAGCCAGAAAAATACAAGAAGAACCCGTGACTTTGTATCGCTGACTCCTTCCTTTGTGCTACATGTTCCTTCTCTGGTCCTCCTTTTCCACTGGAGGGGGATCTCATTAATTCAAGCTTTCCAATGACTTGGAATTAATGATTCCTAGTGAACCATTAATTGATGTTAATTTTTTTTTTTTTGGATTCGAGGAAACCCCACCCCTCGGAAAGCGTATTTTGTGGGCCCAGGTGAGCGAGTAAAACCCCGGCTGTCCCAGGCTCTTACAAGAGGTGCACGTCCTGACTCGAACTGGAGACCTGCTGTGCAGATCTCAAACCCTTTGTCATCACGCTACGCCCTTTAAAGACTTAATTGATGTTAATTGCTACAAGTAAAGTTTAAAATTAATATGCATGGGGCTAATAACAGGGCATGCTGATAATATATCTCTAGCCCTTGTTGAAAAATAACAATTATATTCATGTATTTCAATGGAATTAGTAGAAGAAGTTCAATTTATTTTCTTAATTATGTTCGAATAATAATAATAATAATAATAATAATAATAATAATAATAATAATAATAATAATAATAATAATAATAATAGAGCTTATTATCAGTTGATGCATACTTCACAAGCACTATCCACCTCAAACAAGACTCGTAGCCAAGCTATATATATTACCCTTTCCCTTTTTGCTATGCAACTCATTAATTTCTTATATTTGCATGAACAAATTAATTATTATATCATTTGGAGGGCAAGGAAATCTTAACTGAGCTTATTTTACTCCATTTGATTTTACTAGATTATCATCAAATAATTTTTTTTTATGTTAATTATTATATCATTTGGAGGACAATTTTTCTCCACAATGGTACTCCACCACTATCCACACCATCCACGTTTATACTAGGTAGCTAATTTTATCTTCTGTGTATTTATTATTTATATTTGGTTATAAATAATTGATAAATAAAATTATCATAGTTTGACTTATTTTAAAATAGTAGCACCATTTCAATTCTTCTTTATTCACATTATCAGCAGAATTACCAATGGGAATTTAATTTCTTTCTCAATTTTTTTTAACAAACAAAAAATAAAATATCAATAAAAAGAATTATCTACCCACAACACTTTTGTCGGCAAATAGTATAATTAAAAGCTCTTTGGTTAATGAATATATAGTGTCTCTATCTATGAATGATTTGTTTTAGCAATGGGGATTTCTTGTCAAGGGAAAGATCATATATGCCGGTTGGTTTCTATGTGTTTTCTCATCGTCCACAGGTATTAGAAATTAATTCCAAAAGACGGAAGCTATTGCTATCAAGAGTGCTACAGAGATTAGCAAAGCTTCTTAATTAATTATATTTAGCAGGATAATAATTAGGTTTCTTAAGTCAGGTTGAAGGCAATTCATTAGATTAATTAGAAATCGGTCAAGGATCAAACCTGCATAGAGTTTGGTGAATGTGTTTAATTAATTCTTATTGTCTTTTTTTTTATTAACATGGATGTTTGAGTTAGTTTGCGCGCACCTCGACTAATCTTACGGATCTTGAAGTTAATTAACAATCATGTAAATCTCTAGTGGTCATCATATTAACAACTATAAAGTTCGAACCTGAGATTACAGAGATAACAAAACCCTGTGATAAGATTTTATCATGTTCAGCGGCAACGAGGTAGCTGATTATTAGTTGGCTAAGCGAAGTATAGAAAGAGATGAGGGATTTTCGTTTTTCTAAGCTTTGCTGTATGATTGTTTACTTCGTTAACCAATACTCTTTTGCCGACTAATTTATTTCTTGTTGTCTTTTCAACAATATCTTTCATCAAAGTAAAAAAAAACACAAAGTAATGAATTTTTGGACTTGGAATTTATATAAAGCCACTAATAACTTGACTTAAAATATAATAATAATATAAAAAAGGTGTTAGATTTCAATTTGATGAGGAATTTGATCAATCAATTCTCATATCATATCAAAATTTAACCCAACTTAAATTTTTTAATTGATGTAGTTAATTGAAAATCTCAATTAAATACATTAGTATTGTATATTCTTTTATATATTATCGATGTGAAATTATTATTATTCCAAGCATAAAGATCGATGCTAGCTATTTTAGCTCTCAGGAACATTTCACATCATCATAACTAATGATATTTCATTTATTGGTCAAATTATTTTAATTTCTACCCTTAGTCATAGGGAATGTCCTGCCACTCCACATGATAGCAAACATTAACTCCAACTCTAACCTCTTTGACCAGGATATTGGATGGCAAGAACGAATATTTCAGAGTATAAACATCCTTTGTATTTATACTTATGAATACAATAGGGCTTAGTTCTCATTATGTTTGGAAATCGCTTTTTAGCAGCAAGAAATCTTGAAACCAACCTTGTTTTAAGCAAACAATCTGTTCCTAAACTCAGAAAATATGTTTTTCTTACATGCTTCTCTAAAATTCTACACTTCCAAGTGTTTTCAGAGATCATTTAAGACAATCTGAGGATCTGATTCATTTATGTCACAAAGTCAAGTCATTGTTGCTTCATCATTTTTTATAGGTTCATGTTTGTTATCATGCATGACTCGATGCGCCCAACTAGATTTGTTTTTTCATTTATGGCTTAATATTCGGGTAGTATATATCTTGGATAATTAAGTTATATATATATATATATATATATATATATCAAAATAAAACGATCAACTCCTTGGTGAGGTCGAACAGAGAAGCCTTCGGTTCATGGATAAGAAAAATCATGAGAACTTTAACTCTGTGTGTGTGTGTGTGTGTGTGTGTGTGTGTGTGTGTGTGTGTGAGAGAGAGAGAGAGAGAGAGAGAGAGAGAGAGAGAGAGAGAGAGAGATTTATATAGTATACTATCTTTTATAATTATTTAATACTATAGTCTTAAAAATTACATAAATAAGTAATGATTATATGAAAATACATATATTCTCTTACTCTCTTATATTACTCCATCTCCATTATTGCATATAAAAATTGAAAGTAAAAAAGATTGGCAAAACTAGAAGAGTTGCGTGAAATAAAAGGGGGCTATCTTGTAAAAAATCATTTCATTTCAACTAACTTAAACTAATATGCAAGGTCAAATAAATAATTTTATATTATTCTTTAATGTACTTTTTTAAATAAAAATCTTTTTTACTTCAAACTTGTATAAAATTAGTATTATTTTATACTTAATTTATTAATTTAATTGGAGAGAATATAAAAGTAAGATTCGAACTTTTAATCAAATTAATAGTTTTATATTACTCTTACCTGACAATTTAGATTTTTACATTACTCCCACGTAATGACTAAATTATCAAAAATTCAAATCTCATAATATCATTCTCTAGAATTAAATAAAAAATTTAAGTATAAGATAATAACAGTTTTATATAAGTTTAAAGCCAAAATAATTTTTATTTAAGAAATATATTAATTTATGCCCCCACTTACCGTTTAAATAGTTTAAATTATTGTGTTACGTATGATTCTTTAAACTTTCTGTGACTCCTAGTGAAGTTATAATAATGGGTGAAATGAAATGGTGAAAAAACAAAACAACAAATAAAAGTTCAAATACCAAACTTAATTAAGTCTCATGTTTGCTGTTAAAAGTTCAGTCACGATCTGAATGTGATTTAATTAAATTTATACAAACCAAAAAAAGAAATAAATCCAATCTTGCTCAACTCAGTGTTTTTTATTATTATTAACGTGAGTGTCCGGGTCAGCTTGCGCGCACCTGGACTAATACCACGCGCCCTGAAGTTAACCATCATGTAAGCCTCCAGTGGTCATTATATTAGCAACCACAAGGCTCGAACCTGAGACCAAAGGGAGAGCAAACCCCTTGATTCCAAACTCTTATAACTAGGTCACCTACTAGATGGTTTCAACTCGGCTTTCTTGCTAGACCTTAACCTTACCTATCTAAGTAAACCTTTTGGTTCCACTCATCTGTGTAGCGTGCCAAAAGCCAATCAAGCATATGTGTGTTTGGTCTATTGATAATTGCTTGAGCATCAAATTAATACATAAACTATACACACATTGGAGGCAACCTGATATCATAAATTAATTTGCAAACAGACTTGTTCTCGAATTGTTTTTCTCCAATAAAACGAATATTAAAACGTTAAAATCTCCACCCCGAAGTACTTCCCAGATCACAAGGTGAAAGAAAAATAGTAAACGTATAATTAAGAAATACAACGATAATGTTACTGAATAATTTACATGCATGAAATGTAGAGAATATTGTGTATATATGTGTATGCTACCGACCATATTGTAATCTAGTATAATTCACATGC
>Ga0307515_10014726_pt1 | contig 14470 bp, 8 predicted proteins | sample 17_EM_MG_FD_194513 | JGI IMG/M metagenome (GOLD analysis project Ga0307515, IMG submission 194513) | Populus trichocarpa ectomycorrhiza microbial communities from riparian zone in the Pacific Northwest, United States - 17_EM | ecosystem: Host-associated > Plants > Roots > Unclassified | place...
TTGTAAAATTAACATTCAATGAATCATAAAATAGTGATAAAGACATAAGACAACAATGTAAGGTGAAGAAAATATTAAAAAACAATAAAAGTACAACATAAAAACAAAAAACACAACCCATAATATTTACTTTTCTTTATATATCTTGCCACTTGACTTTTTTATTTTCAATTTGATCATTTTATATTAATTTTATATTAAGTCGACTAAAGATTGATTTTGATATTTTATTTTAATTTGTTTTATATAGAACTTTAATGATGTTAAGAATAAACTTCAAAGTTATTAAGTTAATATTTAATTTAGAAAAATAAAATTTAATTTTATTAAATTTTCAGGGATCCATTTTTAAACTAAAAACTAAAAAGAAGAAAAAAGCTCCATCCCTCGAACTAGTTTCTACAAAACAAGGAGAAGCATCAAGCAAGTATAGATAAGTCCAAATCAACCATCAGTAGCTTCGCTTCTAGCTACGTTCTGAATCCCTTCAATACCAAGGAGAAATTAAAAACAGCAATCCAGAGCATGCTAATAATGTCTTATGTACATAAACTGAAATATTTTTAGTCAAGAGTGGGAAAGAACACGTGGCACTTAAATGTTCTACAACTGTTTTTGAAGGCCAGGTTTGTAGCTTCAAAGATGACAGGCAACAAATTTAAAGCACAGCATAAAGAGAATCTTCGGAATAGTAAATAAGTAAGACTGGAACTAACATTGAATGGGCCTATCATAAACAGGAGGTAAAGATGGGCAGTTCTCATTCATGTTGGCATATGGCTCTACGCTGTTATACTCCGGCAACTCCATCTGATACTCGCCGAGAATCTGGCAGAACGGGAGCTGAACATTCCCATTGTTGCACCAGCTTGGCAAACGTGTTTGGTTGTTTTCGAAAATCTTAAGCATGTATGCATCGCGAATCTGTGAGCAGCAATGGGCCAATGTCACTTAACATGTCGAAAGTTAAAGAGAGAATTGTGATGAAGATCAAGTAGAATAAAAAAAGCACTTCTAACTTACAGTAAATTCAGTTACTTGAACAGAGCTGGAAACTGGACCAAATACTCCAGCTGCCTTATACATTGCAAGAATAAAAGCAACACAAGTTGTTGATTGCCCATCACTATAAACCCATTCATCGTGTTCAGGAACAGTAAGTAATTCATCAAAGGCTATGCCGCGCCTTTCTGTCTCACCTAAAATCCCATACAGGTCCAAATCCTGAAAGAAATACAAGGTGAACGCCAAAAGTTGATTACCGAACAAGTATGCTTTAGGTGCACAGCATTTCTATCGCAAAGCATGCCTGTGCTCATTCATTATGAACCAAAAAGTTCAAAATCTGTGGACTCAGTTCAAACATGCACAAGGATTGGAATCTATATACTTCGATTAGTTTCCTCCATCTGACCTCAAGATTTCTGTATCACTGTATGATTATAAAACTAAATGATAAGAAATTGAAAACATGCAAGTATGCAACAAAGATAGATTCATTTTTGCAATTGGTTCAACAAAGAAGAAAGATAGTAAGAGTTGGAACACCATGAGTTTTTCTTTGATCAGTAAAATTTGGAAAGAGAGCTAACACAATACCATAAACAAAGCTTCAATCTATGCTTTGATCGGTTGAATTGATTTATTTATTCTGGTTCTTATCATTTTAGTTATCATCACAATTAAAGAGTGCCATATGGATTTTTGGTTGCCCTATCAAACAATATTCTCCCAAACAAGATGAAGCAACATTCATGAGATTGTAGAAGCTGTCTAATAGTGGAAAACATAAATAAACACAAGTAAATAGTTTTTTTTTTCTCACCCATAAATTAATTGATTAAATTAGTCGTTTCACCATATTTGCTGTTGGCTTAAAACATAACCATCGTAAAACAAGAATAATAGGTTTATTTGGAATTAATCCCACAAATTGAAGAACTAGGACGACTACAGGTCAGGGACAAGAGCAATACCTCAGTTCCAAGCCGTTTATTTAGAGCTTCATTCCACATATTTGCAGCATATGCTGGCTGCACACGAGTCCACATAGACATGACAGAAATGACCTGAAATAAGGTTCAACTCCTTAAATGACACATGTACTAAATCTGATTCCTGTAGAAAGATGAATCATTACAAAAATATTCTCCCTTTTCCAGAAGGAAAATCAGTGGTCATATGACATTCATCTTTGAATTCCAGTATGTTAGCAAACTTTTGCTTTAACCAACATATCAACTACACCAATTTAAATTTTATATATCAGCACAGCCTTTGGTTCAAATGCTACTGCAAAGTATGCAAATATGCATATACAACCACTCAACACTCGGCCATAAGCATGTAAACATGAATCCATGACCACGCACAAACAAAGACCATATAACTGTCATGAAATCGATGTGCTGCCATAGGAAGTATACCACTGCTGGCAACAGAAAAGACCAACCCAAGCAGTAAGCCAACACTCTAATAGTGCAGCATGCATCTCATGTAGAATGCAATTCCAGGAGACAAATATGTGTATGTGTATAGACGAGATTTATACCAAGTGAGCATCAAGAGGGGGTGGGTAATTATCAGCTATTGTGTCAATCCAACTAAATATCATATTGTGATAACCGTATGGCTTGCCAGACATGCTTCGAGCATATTCCCAAGCCGCAGTTGAGTTGAACTTTGCACGCACATCTGGATGTAAAGGAAGCAAAGCTATCTGTGGATTAGAACTATCCTTTAGTGACAACTCCCACCACTCCTCCCATGGGATTACCACTATAATCTCTTCACCCTGCCAAGTCATATGAGAACATGCTGTGAGGAGAAAATATTTTTCAAACAGCTAGGAAAATGGTTCGGTATAATATTATAATTCTGAACACCCAAAATCCATTCAATACCATATTTGTATAGCACCTTGGACAGTTTTCTACGCGATGCTTCTACATTTAAACTCTGTTACTTTTGAGCGCACAGACCTACCATAATTGTACAAATTCCATAACTAAAAATGCACCATGGTTTCCAATTGACAGCCCCATACCTAAAGAAGAAAACTCAACTTTTTCTTCCAGAAGGATAACATTCAAAAATTTTACTTGCTTCTGACAGGCTGAAACATTAATTCAACTTTGCAAATCTGAGATTGTATCAAAGCATCTACAGAATAGTGCTTCCGTGTGCCTAAAAGTGGTACATTTAAGAACATGTGTCAACAATAACAACAGAAATAAAGAAAGTACAACCATATTTTCCAAACAGCATTCTCCATTTTTCTAACTAAAAATTCAGTTATATTTTCCTCGTATATAAAACCATGATTCCCCTTCTAGCCACACAAATGAAAAATCACAAGTTTTTAAGAAGACATCATTGACTTGTGAACATGATAAAAACCAGACATTTAAAACAACCTTATGATAGCTTATTCATACTTTTTTCTTCATCTAATCTGCATTCTATGTGATTTAGCACATACCTTTTCATTCTCGTGTCCTGATTCACCAACCCAAAGATTCCCCAGTTCATCCTTCAAGCAAACTGCTGTGTGACCAGCAAATGCACCAGTCACCCATTTCTCCAATGTCTCAAATCCACCCCAGCGACCACGAATCTTGGAGACTGCCAAAAAGTCACCAGAATGAACATCATCTGGATTAATGGTTGTGCGCCAAGGCTGAGGTCGTTTCTCAAATGTAGCACCCATGTGCTTTGTGAGGAAAGCTAAGTTAGCATTCTGACCCCACACTGTATTAGAAAACAGAGGCAAGACATCAATTAAAGAAAGCAAGGTCCCCAGCATTCCAGACGGCATGAGAAATACAGAGACACCGTGCTGCTTCACCTGCTCAACCATAAATATGCATTTTAACTCACCTCTTATGCAGAGAAGTTACCAAAGCTAATAAAATTCCAAAATAGAAACAAGTAATAAATCACATTACATATTCCATCTCAGCAGCTTCTTCCCACGAATCAAATTTCAATGTGTGTTCCCGTGCAGAAAAGTAGTAATCCCAAGTAACTCTGTATGGCGTTGCAAAAACATACAAATCCATACATGTCCAGCTATGCGCCGCAGATGTCTGTAAAGAGAATACAGGTAGGTTAAGCTACATTAAGATATGATCATTCTACTGACTACATTTCCAAGAGTAAACAAACATGCTACAAACTTAACAAACACAAAACCCTATTATTTTTATTTTCCTCAATTCATTCCATTAAAAGCCATAGAATTAATTAATTAATTATAGCAAACAAACATCGAAATCAATCAATTAATCAAACGAGAAAAAGACCTTGAGACGGAGAAGGCCGCCGCCCAAGGCAGGATCGTGATCGGAATCAGCGAGGGCGAAGTCGAGGCGAGCTTCGTTGTCGTAAAAGCAAGCTCCTTTCCACTGAAGAGTTCCATTATCAGGAGAAACAGATCCAACAAAATAAGGCAATAAATCAACGGCGCTGTGGAGATTGTTCAAAACCGGCCACGATATCTGGTGAGGCAGCACCGGAAGCACATCCTTAACCCTAAAAGGTACCTTGAAAGCCTCAACATAATAATAATTATTATTATTGTTCGAACCAAAATCTCCTCCTAAAAATAATAATGATAGAATTAAAATTTTCAGCAATTTAATCGTTGGATGATAGAATAATTTAGACATAAGATTGGATTTGGGTTTGGATTAAATTGCAAAGAGAAAAAAGAGATTAATTACTGCTATTATTTTTCGTTAAGGATTATTGATAGAGGAGATTTTGGTTATGATCGATCCATTCTGTGTGTGGGTGAGGAAATTGATATTTGATTGACTTTTTGTTGTTGACGTTGACGACGAGGGAGAGGGAGAGACCACTCCCTTGTTGAGGACTTGGAAGGTGGAATGGAATTTGAGTACGTGGCAGATTTACAGCTCGACTTCCTCTGGTCTCATTATCCTGTTGATAATCTAAAAACTTTCTTCTTCTTTGTTTCAACTTTTTAAAGTTTATTACTAATTATTTCAATTGCGCTCCGCAGCATGTTTTTTAAAAAAGAAAATTGAATATGCATGTTTTTCTAAAAAAAAAATCTTAAATGTAAATAAAATACTTATATATTTAATTAAATAAATTAAGAATTATCTATATTAATAAATAAATAAAAATATTAATGATTATAATAGCGTGCACGACATCAAATGACAGATTTTTCTCCTGAATTGAAAAGGTTTTGAGATTAATCATAAAATTATGATGGTGAAGGTAAAGTTGTCAATTCCGTTTCGTTTCGGCCGGAATGGCCGGAACATCTCGTTCCAGTTCAAAAAACAAAACAAAACGGAACAATTTTCACCTCGTTTAAAATCTCGGTTTTTTCCGGATTTTCCGGTCAAATTTCAGCCGGAACGTTCCGGTCGAATTCCATGTATTCCGTTTCGGGTTAAAGCCACTGAGTCAAAGACTCAAAATTGAACCCGGTTCAATTTCATTAACTACACAGTACACCCACATATACATGCTCTTTTTCTCTTAAGTCTAAACTAAAAACCAAATCCCTAATATCTCTTCCTCGTAGTCTCAAGTTCCCAACCAAAATAATTACAATCGGCATCTTGTCTTTCACAACCTCCCCCTCCAATCTTCCCTCTTCTCTCTTGCTGTCTTGCTCTTGCATATTGCACTGCTGGAACCTGACTTCCCGACCGAAGCGGCTTGATCGACAAAAAAGAGAAGGAGCCCCCAATCAATGAATTTCAGAGAATTCTCAACCTCCCCGTAAAGATTATATCACACAGAAGACTCATACCGGACTCCAAGACATCTAATCTCGCTTTGTGGCCATCCGCTCCCTTCTCAAATAATTGTCTCTTCTCTCTAAGGTGCAATCTTTTCTCTCTCTTTAAGTTCAAATTGGAAATGGAAAACGCATAAACTCAGTTCTATTACACTGCTGGAACGTTAATACCAGATACCTTTTTCATAAATTTTGTATTTAATTTGGTCTTTCTTTGTATCTAATTTAATATTCTTTTTGTTTGTATAATCTTACTGTTGGGTTTGTAACTTTGTATTGTATTTATTGCTTCACCAGGCTTGGCTAGCTAGTTTGAACTTTGAAGCTTTATCTGAATGTTACTTTGATGTTTGATCTGTGTACAAGCCTATACAAATCAAGTCAAGGCTCTTTAAGTAAATGAAATTGATAAAACAGAGTTAATGATCTGTTTTATTTATACTGCATACATCAAGATTAAACAGAGTTAAGCCTAGATAAGAATATTACATTTAAAGGAAAAAATTATACTGCATATGTCAAGATTAGAATTCAAGAAACAAAGAACAAAATAACTGAATTAATTGCTAGTTTGCTAGGTCTGGTAGTTAATAATATAAGTAACTTGATCATGACCGGATTAATTATAAGGAAGGATACATAATTATTATATGAAACCGAATGTATATATATGTTTGCTGCCATATTGTATTAATTTCTATGTAATTATTATATGTATATGTGTAAAATATCTTTCTTCTTCATGGAAAGTTTTTTGAGAATTATATATATATATATGAACAGTACAACCCCGAAATGGCACGCCGAAACGCTTCGAAATCGAAAAATTCCGTTTCAATTGAAAAAACAAAACACCTGCCGAAACGAAATTGACAACCTTGGGTGAAGGAGTCGTCATCTAGTATCATTGTTACTGGAAAACCTATTAGTCTGCGAGAGTCTAAGTAAGGGGACTAGTTGTGTAAGGAAAAAACGCATCACCCTCAGTGCACTCAACTAAAATTTTAAAGAAGTCGTCATTCTAGCATCATGATTTTTTTTAGAATTTTTTGAACTATTTTAGGGCTTGGCTAAATACTAAAATAAGGACAAATTAAAGCTAAAGAAAAAGGTAGTAGAGTGTGTTTGCCAAACACTGCCACTTTTCCCTTAGCAAAAATAGGGTGTGCCAAACACGTTTTTAGGTTTGGCTTGGGCTTAACCCAGCTACATGAGCTAGGCTTATTAGGCTTGAGGCCCAAACCCATTTTGTTAGGCCGATAGGCAACCAAAAAGCCTTTTTTATGAAACCCAGTCCATCCATATGGGCTGAGCTGAAATGGGGGCCAACCTCTTCTTTTTCCACCACCGCCCCGACCCAGTGGTGGAAATTTTCTGGCAAATTGATTGCCAAAAATCAAGTTACACCATGCATAAACCACTGCACATGTTTTACGATTTCATGCATTTTATCTTCTTAACTCCAACACACACACACTACATTATATTCTCATGCATGAACGTACATCAAAGAAATTTGGGGAAGAAGAGGAAAGGTGTTATTTGGCCTGGGATATTGCTTTCCAAGTAATAACAGTGGGAGGGGGGGCAAAAACAATAGTGGCTCACGGTGTGGTTGAGGGAATGGTTGGTGAGGGTTATTTTTTTTTTTGCTTTTTTTTTTATAAAATTCAAGAAGTATATAGATAAAAAATAGCAAGACAAGCTTGCGTTACAAGCTGGAAACCAGCAGTACATAAAGAATAATCAGTCAAAGGGAACAGGCTCCCTTGAACAAACCATAGCAAGACAAGCTTGCAGAACAGTAACCTAGATCAACGGGAACAGGCTCCCATGGACTAGTAACAAAAGCCATATGGCATTCAGCAAACAATAAAAGAAAGGGAATAGGATCCCACATACAAATAACATGAACATCCCTCATGCAGGGGTAGTAACCAAACATCCAAAAAGCCAACAGAGGCAAACAACTCCCCAGCGATAAGAGCCAGGAACAGAATATCCTGCATATAACAGCAACAGCACCAAAGTGGTGATCCAAGGACATGTCTAGAAGACAGTCACAGGAGAAACAATCAAAATCCAGCCTCTACCCTCTGAGGAGAACATCAACCAAGCCCAATCCAGCAATAGCAGGAAGAAGCTATCAAAGTAGAGACCCAACAAGGGGCCAAGGACCACACATCAGCCAGCATCGCACATAGAAAGCAGGGAAGAACTGAGTTTCGCCCAAGTCACTCCTGTAAGGTGTGGATGGCAAGCGAACATCAGCTACAACCAGAATTCCAGACAGCTTTTGAAAGCACAGAATACAAAGCTACTTATAGCAGCGTACGAAGCTGCATTGAGCAGTAACCAAGAGTCCGATCTCCAGCAAACCATCCCTACATACAGTGGATGGAGCTCAAATATGAGGGAAGAGAGCCTCACCCAAACAGTTGGGATCCATAGCCAAATCGAGGTAGGCCAGCCGAATCAGCCCTGCAGAAGAACCAAAATGGAACAGGAGGTAGAATTTGTGAACAAGTGGAGAGAACCTCACCCAACACACCCCAAACAATGCCCTATAGCAGGCAAAGAGATCCTTTGCAACAAACCAGTAGCATCCAGCAACCCAAAAATAGGCAATACAAGTCAGCAGGCGCATACCCATGATATGTAATTGGAAGGATTGGTTTTAGTTTTATTGGTTTGATGCAAGAGATGGTCATTTCTCTCTCTCTCTCTCTCTCTCTTCTCTTTTCCTGGTTTTTTCCCTCCCTTCTCCCTCAATTTTCTTCCTTGTTTCTTCATGAATTTCACCCTTATTTATAAAGGATAAAAAAGGAACATGAGTTTCTTTATAGACATGAATCTTGGCCCTTGATTCGCTTGTAAGGGATCCTAACCATTGGTTGGAAAATAATAGCTAGGTAATGCTAATACCAGGTTGTCATAGCTGATCAAGTCAGCCTATTTGGGTTGACTTTTCAACGGTTCTTTAAGTGGAAAATTGATAGGAATAAGCTTGAAGGTGTAGTACAAGTTCAGGGCTACTAGAGGGTGTGTTTGTTATCTTATTTGGAGCGTGGTGTTGCATTAAATGATTATGAAAAAGGTCTCATTGTCAACCTTTTTAGGACCAAATGAAAAGATAACATGTCATTTGGTTATATTTTTCTTTATTGGGCATTGACCGAAACAACACCATTTTGAAAACATGTCGTTTTGGTCAAAATTATGTTGTTTTGGCCTAAATTAGATCATAAATCCCTCATTTAATTCAATCTTTCAAATTGTTCACTTAGGTTCTTAATAGAATTTTGATGTTAAGAATTAATTAAATTTACTCCCTTCAAAGTTTTAAAATGACCTAAGTTTAGCACGTTTTTCAACTTGATTATTAGTCTTAAATATTTTTTAAAACTTCTAATTTCTTCAATTTCACCTTCATTTTCAACCGAATTAGGTCCCGAATTCACGTGCCTATTGCAAAAGGTTATTGGTCTCAGATTTTTTCAATTTAACCCTTAATTGACCCCTAAACTTTGATTTTCTTGCAATTTTACCCCTGATTTAATATAATTGAGTTTGTAAAAATTAAACCTGGTCCTCTAAAATTCAAATCTTCTTAATTAAGCCCGAGTCAGGCTTTCAAATTTAAGACGTGGCCAAAACACATCGTTTCATTTAAATGAAACGATGTCCTTTTGGTTTTTTGATCTAAATTAGGTTATAAATCCTTAATTTCAGCCCTCAATCTTTTAAATTGTTCACTTAAGTCCTTGATTGAATTTTTATTTTAAGAATCAATTCAATTTTACCTTTGTAATGTTTGAAAATGACCCTATGAGTGTATCGTGTTTGTCAACTTGGTCCTTGGTCTTAAATATTTTCAATTTCATGCTTAATTGACCTTCAAACTTCTAATTTCTTTGATTTCACCCCTATTTTCAACCAAGTTGGGTCCTCAAATTAACGTGCCTATTTCTTCAATTTAACCCTTAATTGACTCTCAAACTTTGATTTTCTTGCAATTTTACCCATAATTTCATCCAATTGAGTTTGTAAAAATTAAATCTAGTCCTCTAAAATTTCAATATTCTCAAATGAGCCCATGTTAGGCAAATTTAATATTTTACCAATTAAGTCCCTAATAAAATTAATTTGATATTTTCAAAGTCTAATTAAGTCCTTACACTTAATCAATTCTTTTAATTTAACCCAAATTAATTCTTAAACTTAATTAAACCTTTAATTAGGTCTGTAATTGAAATCAAATTAGCCTATTAAAAATCTAATTAAGTTTTTAAACTTGATTTTTATGCAAATTCATTTGATAATCATGTAATTTCACATTGATTCTGCATTGTCTTTCAATCTTGGGTAGAATTAGGTTCCTGGTTTTGTTAAAAATATCAGTTTGGTTCCTTCATGCATTTAAAACCCTTTTTAGCCTGTTTTTGCCAAATTGCCATTCATTTTTTTCAAGTTTTTTGTTGTTTTTATTTTTTGTTGTTTTTATTTTAAAAGGAAACTTTCAGGGAAAACCCAAAATTGAGTTATGACAATTGTCTTCTCTTTATAATGCTTAGAAGATAAAGTCTCATAACTTTAGATTACAAGCTTGTAAAGAAAAAAAGGAAGAAAAAGATGTGGATTTGTCAAATGAAGAAGTGGTTAATCCTTTTCAAAATGGTGGGATATTCAAAGATATCTCTAAGAATGACAGATCTAACAAAAATGTTAGAAAAAAGAGCTTAAAAGCACTGTTAGAAGAAAATAATGTAAAAAACAATATATAAAAAAGATAGGGCTCAAAGGCGCGTGTACTCGGAAGGAAATAGTATCAAAAGCACTATGAAAAAGAGACAGTGCTTAATGACATGCTATCTAAAAGGTGAGAGATCGATGACACACTTAGAGGGAAATGGTGCCGAAAGCACTGTGTAAAAGAGATAGGGCTTGACAATGCATTATCTAGAAGGTGAGGGCATAACAGCGTACTCAAAAGGAAATAGTTCCAAAAGCATTGTGTAAAAGAGATAGGGCTCAACGATGTACTATCTGAAAGTTGAGGGCATGACAACACACTCATAAGAAAATAATACTAAAAGTACTATGTAAAAGAGATAGGGCTCGGTGACGTGTTATCCAGAAAGTAAGAGTATGACAACACATTTAGAAGGAAATGGTACCAGAAAGACCATTTAAAAGAGATAGGGCTCAATGACACGCTATCTAGAAGGTGGGGGCTCAAATATACACTAAAAAAGAAAAACAATAGGGCTCAAAGGCGTAATATTTAGGAGATAAGAGCTCAAAGACACACTTAGAAGGAAAGAGATAGGGTTTAAATGCACACTATCTGAAAGGTGAGGACTCAAAGATGCACTCAAAATGAGAAAAACATGGCATAAAGGCGTGCTATTTTGGAAATGAGAGCTAAAAGATGCATTAAAAAGAAAATAGTTTAAAAGATGTTATAAAAAAGTAAATGGTTTACAAGCACACTTGAAATGATATGCTTCAGAGTTATATGCACATAACCTTCAAGGTCTCTCCTGATCTCATATCTTGAAAATTGGAGTTTTTTTCCCCTTTCATTGACATGGATTAAGCCTTCGATAGCTTTTCTCCGCTGAAAGAATTTGAACTCGTCGAGGATTCTTTCATTGGACTCCCTACAAAGGTTAAAATGTAATGCTTTTGGGTCATTATGCATGTTTTTTTTACCTGAGAAATATAGGTCTCTATTTTTCATGGACTTTGTTTCTCAAAACTTTAATCCTCGTAGCAAGTTTTCATAGTTTTTTCACTTTTGCCTACTCAAGCTAGGACTTGTAGACTTAATCTTTGGGAGAGAGACTCATTTGACGAGCTCGGATGATCTCAGCATACTCCCTTATGTGGGGACCTTTACTTCAACGGTTGATTGTTTCATGGTTACTTTCCTCAAAAGACATTGGAGGATTTAAGCATCCTGTTTCCCATCCATGCTTCCCTAGAAGACGAATTATGGAGATAGCCCTATTGGGTTTCTTGAATTGCCCCCGGTCTAATCATGCCTCTAAGTATTTTATCTTGCTTTGTTTGATAGGGTTTTTTTAGAGATGATGTTATGCATAAGATATTTGGTTCTTACAAAATATTGATGTTAAAGAAAAATCTTTAGAATTTTAAAGTTATTTCTAAATGAAGAAACCATTTTGATGCAAGTTAAAAGCAAATATGTTTTGAAAAATTCAAGCAACTCTCATGGACAGAGTTTCATGAAGGTTGAATTTTAGATTTTGGTGCAAGTTTTTCTCTTTGTAAAAATATGAGGTGACATTTTATTTTCATGATTTGTTGGTCAAAGGACTCGAGTTTCAACTCGAGAGTTTTAGATAAAAGAAAAATATTTGAAGCATTCATTTTACTTGTATGAATAATAAAGCATAACCATAATCTTTTGAAAATCTCATTTTGCACGAGATAACATTGCTTGCCAGCCCAAATTGCTTGCTTTTTATTAGAAAAGACTTTATCAAACACTAAATGTAAGCTTTGGCTCTTGGCTAAGAACCAAAAGGATATTTATAAGCTCAAAAGGTGTTTAAGAGATTTCATGACTAAGAATCACTAAATCTCGTTCTTAATCCTTCATTTTGGTTGATGGCCTCCTAGACTTTAGAACTAGCTTTACAAAATGGTATGACATGCCCCAAATGTTTGGACTATTTGGCCTTGAATGTCATCATCATACTCATTGTTTTTATTTTGTATGACATGCTTAACCTTTTTTTAATCTTTGAATTTCTTCATGCCCCCAGCTTTGTTTAGGCACCTTTAATCATTAAGGATTATTTTGAATATTCATGCGGTCATATTGCTTTTCAAATCCTTTAACTTGCATGAGGTATGATCCTAGTCAAAGTTAATTTGTAAGAAAGACTTGCTAGGCTCAAACAGGGACTGCAAATGATATTTTTTAGTATTGTGAAGGTATTATCAAATATGATCTTTCCTTATTTTGAATGCATGCATTTAGGATTGGTAAGCTTTGCTTTTTTTCGTTACGATTGGTTGGTTATGCAAAATTATTTTCATTATAATTAAATTATGAATCATTATTAATCAAACTAAAACTTAGTTTCAAAGTTATTTGAGTGGTTTTTAGTTCATTTTTCAATTTTAAGCGTTTGATCACCTTACTAGAAAATCACTTGAATTCTCAAAACTCACTTGTTAAAAATGAACACCAATTTAACATCTATATTTGTACTAATAACTTTGATTTCCCAAAAACTTTTTGATATTTTATGAAGACACAAAAATGAGGTTTTCTTGAGCCTATGAGATCATGTGGATTTTTTTTCAAAGTTCTTAAAAAAGAAAAGTACACCAAAGAATTTTTTACCAAACTTTGATTTTTATTGATTTATTGACAAAGTACATCAATAATAGTACTTCTTTACAGCATTCGAGTTTATAGGCTTAGGTAAATCATCTTCATCTATTTTGGTCAAAATCAAGGCTCCTTCGGAAAAGGTTTTTTACACCATATATGGTCCTTTATAGTTCGACACTCATTTGCTCTAATCTTCTCCTGATGTTGGCAAGCTTTTTTTCAATATAAGGTCTTTTTTTTAAAACCCTTAGTGTGACCTTCTTATTGTATGCCTTGGCCATTCTGCTTTGTTACAATCACTACAAGATTTTACAGTTTTACCGACGGAACAATTCCGTCGGTGTGTGATTAGCAGTTCGTCGGTGATTTTTTTACCGACGTCATCACCGACGGATTACGTCCGTCGGCTTTCTTTTCGTCGGTGATTCCCCATTCCATCGCTATATCGGTCGGCAAAACAACAAAATCATTTGCCGATGGTTTTACAGACGGAATTTGCGCGCAAAAAAAAAAGATTCCCGCTTGAAATATACCGACGACTTTTTAGTCCATCGGTGATATCATGATTGACCGACGGCTACTAACCGTCGGTAAATCTATCGGTGAGTGTATGAAATACCAACCGAATATATCCGTCTGTAAATTCATCGGTAAGTATGGCAGCTACTGTTACATGCCGACGGATTAATTCCGTCGGTAAGTCTGTTGGTGAGTGTTTAAAATACCGACCGAATTAATCCGTCGGTTAAACCCTTTGTAATATTTTTTTTCTAAATTTATTTTTAAAAAATTATTTAGGATATATAATAAAAAAACTATATAAATTAATTGTAATACAAACCAATTATGCAAATAAAATATATATTAAACATAAAAAAAAAAATCAAAGTTAAATAATAATCATTATAAACTGAATATGTTTCAAAAAAAATATTAAATGAAGTTTTAAAGGTAAATAATGTTTATTACAAATTAATATAAAGGTGGAGCTGGAGGAGGAGGCTGGTGGTTATACGGCCAAAAAGGATTAGGCGCACATGTTCCACTATTTGCCATGTTCATGACCATTTCACGAAGCTGTTCATAAGCCGCTTTTTGTTGTTCATACTCCGTTTTTTGTTGTGCTTGAGACGTTTTGATTTGCTCAGACTCCCCTCTTTATTGTGCATGAGATGCTTTGAGTTGTGCATACTCCGCTGATAGGTGGTCGTATTTGTCGGTGAGCTGAGCCGTGTGTTGCTGCAAGGCCACGAACTCCTTAGATTGGGAGCTCCCAACGGTTGAAACACTACGGGTCGACCGCAAGTTGTCGGCCG
>Ga0307515_10014727_pt1 | contig 14470 bp, 16 predicted proteins | sample 17_EM_MG_FD_194513 | JGI IMG/M metagenome (GOLD analysis project Ga0307515, IMG submission 194513) | Populus trichocarpa ectomycorrhiza microbial communities from riparian zone in the Pacific Northwest, United States - 17_EM | ecosystem: Host-associated > Plants > Roots > Unclassified | place...
CTGTCACTACAAATACATAAAACCTTCTTTAACCTAATTATTTCATAGCATTAGTTTTCACTAGCCATGGAAATCTTCACAAAGCAACTCACCCCTATTGATTTTGGGAGAGGATTGGAGCTACCACCCCGTTCTAACCTAGAACCCCTGCAACATCTTCAAGGGACCATAGAATTGTCTACCATAGTTGAGTCAGCTGCAGGAACCCGTTTACCGGAACCAGTGACAATTCACTGCTCAACCATAAGAGGAAGCCTTGTATTTAAAACAGGTTGGTTTGGCATTGCTCACGATTTTGCCCTCAAAAGTGGAGATACTGTGACTTTCTATCAGGAGGTTAACGGAGGAGCACAGTTCAAATTGAGAGTGAGAAATGTTTGTTAAAGTAAAGAAGAAATGTGATGGAAACAGTGTCTTCCATACATGCATGAACGTCCGAGTGCACGTCCTTCTGTTTCTTCTTTGTTTTGTCTCCTGCAATCTTCGTGTCTAGTTTCTGTCCGGTGTCAGCAGTTGAGAAAACTTTTCTCAAAATTATCTCCTGCAATCTTCGTGTCTGGTTTCCTTAATTCCTTGCATGTGTTAGGAAATTATGAATAATTAGTTTCTTCTTTAGATGAAAGAGTTTGTCTGTGATTGTAATATGTGTTTTGAGCTTTAATTTTGTGATTTTTGGTAACAAAATTATTATGTGTTGTGAATTACTTTAAAAACTTCAATGAGATGTGATTTGATTCATCAGCTTAAACTGAAATTATATATTAAGGAAGAAGCAAATCATTTTTCAGAGTAATTTAATTATGTTTTTCCAAAAAAAGAAGAAATAGCGCAGGAGTTAGTGTCATTGAGGCTCAGCTTTTACTAGATTTGTTACTTGTGCGTCGCCGCGAGTAAAATAAAAAAAAATTATCAATGTAAAATATATATTAGGGTGAAAAAATATAAGTCCCGAGTTATTGATTCAAGTGATAATCTAAATAATATAAAAAAAATACAACAATAAAAATTAAACCCATAAAAAAACAAAGAAAAAAAGGCAAAAAGAATAGACCTGAACAGAAGGCAAACCTAAGAAAATAACAAAGCAAAACTCAAAGGGAAGAAGAAGAAAATATAAGCTTAAAAAAAATTTAAAAAAAGCAAACTCAGGTAAACCTCGTACATCAATTCTAATATTTAACCCAGGTGAATCTTCTAAATCTGATCTAATCTCTCAACCAATTTAATTTTTAACGATGGAATCGTTTAAAAATATTAACAAAAAAAACTTGCAAACGCACAAAAAAATAGCTAAAAAAAGAATGAGGATAAAATTTGAGACAAAAAAACCTAAGAATGATGAAATTTAAAAACAAATTTAAAAAAAATAGCAATTAAAAGAATGAGAACAAAATTTTAAAGATTAAAAATCATAGGGGTGAAATTGAAAAATATTTTTAATTTGATAAATTATTTATAGATTACAAAATGGTAGATGGTGAAATTGAAAAAATATATACAGGGTTAGCCCAATAGAATCAAACCATAAAAAAAACCCAAAAAAAAAAGGATAAAAAATAAGAAAACATCAACTTAAAAAAAAAGGAAAAAAAAACAAGCAAACTCGAGTTAACCTTCTAAATCTGGTTTAATCTCTAAAACCCACAACTTGTGAAATCCCGAATCTGGGCTCAATGATGAAGCTTAACTGTCAACAAATTTAATTTTAAAAGATAAAATCATGGGAAAAATATTAATAAAAAAATTACAAAACAAAAAGCAACAAAAACAATGGAGATAAAACTTGATAGAAAAAAACCCAAGGATAATGAATTTTTTTTAAAAAAAAACAATTAAACAAATGACCCTAAACAAAATAAATAGCAACTAAAAGAATGATGGTCAAATTTGAAAAATAAAAGAATTATAGGGTGGTGAAATTGAAAAAAATATATATAATTTAATATATTATTTATATATTAAAAAATAGTAGATGGTCAAATTGAAAAATATTTGTAATTTGATAGATTATCTATATATTTAAAAATGTTAGGGGGTGAAATTGAAAAACAAATTATAATTTGATAGATTATTTATAGATTAAAAATAGCAGGGGTTAACTTGGAAAACAATCATAATTTCATAGCTTATTCTAAGACAAAAAACAAATATTAATCAAAATAATAGGGACCAAATGTGAAGGAAAAAGAAATTGAAGGGGCTGCTATGAAATTTTGTATGGGTTGCGCAAATTTCGAGGTGGAGAGAGAGAAGAAGAATGAAGAAAAAGATAGAGGTCTCAAACAAACCAGTGACACTTCTGATACACGCACTTCATCACCATATAGAGAGCGATAAGATCTTCCAAACACCGCCCTGAAAGGTTGTATTTGGTGGCTGGAAGGACCCTCACGTGCCACTTGAATAGCGTGGGGGTCGTCCACACGCTAGCGTGTTTTTTAAAAATAATATTTAATATATGTAAATTACAATAATATCCATGGGCTACCTCAAAATCTACAAACAAACCAATATAAAATGATCACAATACCCTTATAAGAGAGTTATATTGTTTTTTATTTCAAAGGGCATCAAATAATTTAACTATTCCAAAAAACAAATGAAGGACAAAAACACTCTTAAGGCAAAAGCATAAGAGTTTTTTTATTTTAAGGCCAAAATAGTAATTTTATTGTGCATAAAAAGAGGAAATGACAAATATGACCCCATATAATATGTCAAAGACAATTGTGTCATGGTAAAAAGATAATTTTACCCCCAAAGCTTGCTTCATTGTCTTTTATTTTCAAGGGCAAGTTTGTAATTACACTATTAATTATAATAAATAGTAATATATATCTTAATGCACATAATACCACTAGGAGCTTTAGTGTTTTTATAAATGGTCAAAATAGTAATGGTGAAAGAGAGTGAACATATGAGAGAGTTAATATATAACTATTTGTGGGATTTTATTTAATATTTTCTTTTATATTAGATTAGAGCCCTTATCAACAAGTAATTGGAATTTTAATTTCGTTTAAAAGAATTTAACACTTCCATTCTCTTCAGTTATATTAATAAAATTAAACTCAAGATAATAAAAAAAGATGATGTGCAAGCTTAAGTCTTTTCAGTTGAGAATGAGTGTTAGAAAGTTAATATTAAACCGTTCAAAAAGTGTCATCTATTATTTTTAATTTTTGAGTTCATATAAAATTTGTTCAAAAAGCCCTGATGGTTGGTTCTTATGGTAAAAAGTTGCAAGCCAAATAAAAGAGAGATTTAGAGAGTGAGAGAGAGATTTAGAGAGAGAGAGCAAGCAAATAAACGAAGTGAGAGAGTCTTATAAAAATAGCTTTATTGAAAATTCTTATTATTTTTAAAAAATAAGTGATTCAAAACACCTATGACCTTTAGTGCATAAATTGTACGAACTTCATTCTCTCTTTATTCAATGCCATTAATTTATCGACCAATTAATCGTCCACAGCAGAAAAACCAAACGATGAACGGGCCACATAGATATTATTTATTATATATAAAAAAAAATGAATGTTGATCCATCACTCACTGAAAAGGGCCACATGGATAATATCTTGGAGATGGTTACTAACTAGCATTTCTATCCCAAAACCCTAAGAGCAATTCGACAGAAAGAAATTGCTTTTGAAAATCATTAATTGTTGATAATATATCGTCAGTTCAAACTATGGAGTCAGCTGCAGGAACCCGTTTAGCGGACCCAGTGACACTTCGCTGCTCAACCAGAACAGGAAAGCCTGCATTTACAAGAGGTTGGTATGAAATTCCTCGCTATGCTGGCCTCAGAAGTGGAGATATTGTGAGTTTCTATCAGGAGGTTAACGGAGGAGCATAGTTCATACATGCATGAACGTCCGTTGTTCTGTCTCCTGCAATCTTTGTGTCTAGTTTCTGTCCGGTGTCAGCAGTTGAGAAAAATTATCTCTATCTAGCAAGAATAGGTAGAGTCAATATATAATTGTTCTTCTTCCTTTAGTTGGGCCATGCAATGGAAGCTGTAGAAAGTTTAGTTCATTTGTAATATGGGTTTCAACATTCAATATATAATAATCAGGACAGGATAAAATAATTTTTTTTGTGAAGTTGTTAATTTGGTGAACTTTAGACAGTACAAAAATCAATTTTTGTTATGTCCAAGATTGTTGTTTTATCATGCTAAAAAGGGTAAGACAACCTTGTTCAAAGCTCTATACAAGAGTTAATCTAGTTGATCTGGGTCAATGGGTCAATATAATAATAAAAACAATTATTATCATAATTTTAAAATTCAACTTGAGGGTCGACTCGTGGCTAAGCACAAGTCACAAGTCGGGTTGACCATTGACTCGGGTCAATGTAAGGATAAAAATAAATATTATCATAGTTTTAAAACTCAACTCGAAGACCGACTCGGAGTCAGGCTAATGTCATGGGTTGTGTTGACCATTGACCCAGGTTAATCTTAGGATAAAAATGGTTATCATCATAGTTTTGAAACCCAACTTGGGGGTCAACTAGGGACCGGGCCTGATCAACCAGGCTTGGGTCATGGTTCTGATTAGCCATTGACCCGAGTCAACATAAGAATAAAAATGATTATTATCATAGTTTTAAACTCGATTTAGGGGTTGACTCGAAGTTAAGTTCAAGTCACGGGTTAGGTTGGCCATTGACATGAGTTAACATAAAAATGATTATTATTATAGTTTTAAAATCTGACTCATTCATTTTATATAAGACAAATTATTCAATTCAATCCAAAGTAAATCAAACAAACAAAGGAGAAGACAATTATTTATCAAGTCTTGTCTAGTCTTGTCCTGTCCAATTAATATTAACCGGCATATCAAACCCTTCGCAAGAGAACTAATTATTAAACTTCATGCCCTTTGGCCTAAAACTTTCTTCAATTGACTATTGATTTGAAAACAAATATTCTATGATCCAAATCTTTCTACCTTTGCAATAAATTAAATAAGAATAACTTTCAAATATAATTATAATTGTATAGAACTCTACTTAAAGTTGATTCAAGAACTTTAGCAGATTTACCAGCAAATCCGAGTACACAGATAAGAATCCTCGTAAGATGTAAAGACAATTTGGCAGGGCTAATGGAAGTTTTGCCCCTGTAGTCTTGTTTCTCCATGGGCTGTCAATTTTACATAGATTCTGATCATCACTCTTGAGTAAAGCAGAAGTTGGCAGCCTTCCACCCATCACTCTAAGCATATATATCTTTTTTGTTCAAACTATATATATAGATTTTTCTTACTTAAAGTATTGACCAGCATGTCATGGGAATTCTCTATAAATACCTACTACGCCTGTCACTACATATACAGAAAACCTTCTTTAACCTGATTATTTCATAGCATTTTAATTAGCTATGGAAATCTTCACAAAGAAACTCACCTCTATTGATATTGAGAGAGGATTGGTGCTACCACCCGATTCTAACCTAGAACCCCTGCCACCTTTCCATGGTGCCCGGACAATAGAATTGTCCACCATAGTTGTTAAGTCTGCTGCAGGAATTACGACATTACGAGGTGGAGAGCCAGTAACAATTCACTGCTCCACCAGATCAGGAAGGCTTACATTTACAAGAGGTTGGTATGACATTGCTCGCGATGTTGGCCTCGGAAGTGGAGATATTGTGACTTTCTATCAGGAGGTTAACGGAGGAACACTATTCAAAATGAGAGTGAGAAATGTTGGTTGATGTAAAAAAGAAATGTGATGGATAGAGTGTCTTCCATACATTCATGAACGTCCGAGAGCACGTCCTTTTGTTTCTTCTTTGTTCTGTCTCCTGCAATCTTCGTGTCTAGTTTCCTCATTTCCTTGCATGTCTGAGGAAATATGAATAATTTATTTCTTCTTTAGATGAAAGAGTTTGTCTGTGATTGTAATATGTATTTTGAGCTTTAATTTTGTGATTTTTGGCAACAAAATTATTCTGTGTTGTTAATTACTTTAAAAACTTCAATGAGATGTGATTTGATTCATCAGCTCAAACTGAAATTATATATTAAAGAAGAAGCAAATCATTTTTCAGAGTAATTTAATTATGTTCTTCCAAAAGAAGAAGAAATAGCCCATGAGGTAGTGTCATTGAGGCTCAGCTTTTACTAGATTTGTTAACTGCGCATCGCTGCGGGTAAAGCAAAAAAAAAATCAATGTCAAAAAAAATGTTAGGGTAAAAAAATTATAAATTTCGAGTCATTGGTTCAATTGGTAATAGTTGAGAATAATTGGGAAGCTTAACCTATTGGTTATCCAACCTTTTCTATATATATATATATATATATATATATGTGTAGGGCAATATACAAAAGTAATGGTAGAGATTACAACACAAGAGTATGACCATAATATTTCCTATATAGATACATTCTATAATATGCCCCCTCAAGCTGAGGGAGGAGGATTGACTTGAAGCTTGAATCGAAAAGTAGTAAACAGAGCAGTAGGAAACGGCTTAGTAAGAACATCGGTAAATTGATCGTGAGAGGAGATAAAGTGAATCTGAATCTTTTTCTTCGCAACTCGGTCTCGTACAAAATGATAGTCAACCTCAATGTGTTTAGTACAAGCATGAAAGATAGGATTTGCAGATAAATTAGTAGCGTCAAGATTATCACACCAAATAGTAGAAGCAGAAGCAAAATGAATCTGGAGATCTCTCAATAGATACTGAAGCCAGATAACCTCAGCAGTGCCATTTGTCAAGGTTTTATACTCAGCTTTGGTGGAGGAGCGAGCAATTGTGCGTTGCTTGCTTGATTTCCATGAAATCAGCGTCTGACCAAAGAAAACAAGATAACCACCCGTAGACTTGCGATCATCAGTACTACCTGCCCAATCTACATATGTAAAGCCACATAGATCAAAGAAGGAACTGTGAGTGATATATAAGCCATAGGTGGTCGTACCTCGTAGATAACGTAGAATGCGTTTAACGGCACCCCAATGAGAATCTGTAGGAGCATGCATAAACTGACAGATCATGTTAACTGCAAAGCAAATATCTGGTCTCGCAAAGGTGAGATATTGAAGAGCACCCACAATCTGACAAAACTATGTAGGATGAGAAAACAAGGGATCTAGCATTATGGTGACTTTGGAAGTAGAGATAGGCGTATCAACCGGTTTGCAGGAAGTCATACCAGCCCGAGTGAGGATGTCAAGGATATACTTATGTTGTCATAACATCAAACCCATAGTAGTGGATTGAACCTCTATGCCCAAAAAATAGTGAACAGTGCCTAAGTCACGAAGCTTGAACTCTAAACTGAGTAACTATATTAGGCAGTGAAGCATAATAGAGTTGCTACCCGTAAGCAGAATGTCATCAACATAAACCAGAAGATAAAAGATATCACGACCAACAGATAAGATAAATAAGGAGGTGCCAACCTTAGAAGCATGAAAGCCAACAGAAAGCCGAAAGTCACTCAAACGAGTGTACCATGCCCATAGGGCCTGTTTTAAACCATATAGAGATTTATGCAACCGGCACACATGAGAGGGAAGAGTAGAATTAACAAAACCTGAAGGTTGTTTCATGTAGACGTCTTCAGCAAAAGCACCATTGAGGAAGGCATAATGAATATCAAGTTGATGGATCTTCCAATTGCGCGAGACCGTAATGGAGAAGACTAATCTGACGGTCACTAGCTTAACAATTGGATTGAAAGTTTTAGAATAATCAAGGCCTTCTTGCTAAGTAAAGCCTCTAGCAACCAAGCGTGCCTTATATCGCTCAATACTACCATCCACACGGCGTTTTATCTTGTACACCCATCAACTACCAACAACATTCATCGAAGGATGAAAGGGAACTAAAGACCAAGTGATATTGGAGCGTAGGGCCTGAATTTCATCGCGCATAGCACCATACCATGCCTCATACCTGTCAGCATCAGAGAAGGCAATGAGCTCAAAGGTAGAAGAGGACATTACTCGAGATATAGGTGCAGCAGAAAAGGTTGCAGACACTATAAGAAGTGCAGTTTTCGGCACCCATGGGCGAAGAACCATCAAATGATGTCGGGTGGTAGACCGAGGAGTAGAAGACTCTGAACTGGGAAGCTGCTGAAGCGGATAAAAGGAGAGATCAACAAAGAGTTGCAAACCTGCAGAGGGATCTGCCAAAGAACCAAAGTTTGCAGCAGCAGATGAAGGAGAGCCTGCTGCAGAACCTATACTGGCAGTAGAACAGACCTGGAAAGATGCAATTCTAAAGAAGGAGAGCATGTGCCTGCATAATGATCATTAGAAAAACATGCAGATGGTGACAAATAAGGGTGGGGAATGGGGTGGTTGTTTATGTGGGGAAGGAAGTGCGGCAGAGCTGCTGGGAGAGGTGATTGGCGGGTCTGCTAGGTGAAAAACAGGGGAGGTAATCAAGGTGGGCAAGTGTGTAGGCTAGGTAGAGGTGGATGTGGGTGGAGCTATTTGTTCAGAATTTGCAAATGGAAACACATTTTCATGAAAATGAAAATGACGGGAGACGTATATACGTTGAGATGCTAAATCAAGACAACGATAACCAAGATGAGAGGAACTATACCCTAAGAACACACATAGAGATGAACAGAAATCCAACTTATGAGCATGGAATGGACATAAAAAAGAAAAATAGAGACACCCAAAAATACATAGAAAATCATAATCAGGAATACGATGAAACAAACATTCAAAAGGAGACTGATTTTGGAGGACAAGAGTGGGCATCCGATTGATGAGATATACTGATGATTCAAATGCATAATTACAAAATCATAACGGGGCACTACATTGTCCTTGGAGACCTATTTCAATAATATGACGATGGCGACGCTCAACGTTGCCATTTTGCTCATGTGTATGAGAACAAATTAATCTGTGATGAATACCAATAGTTTGAAAGAAACTATTTCACTTGCAATATTCACCACCCCAATCAGTTTGAATAGATTTAATTTTGTGGCAAAACTGAAGCTCAACACGCAGTTGGAAACGTTGAAATATAGAAAACACATCTGATTTGGCAACAAGAGGATAATACAAGATATATTTTGTATGCGCATCAATAAAGATAATAAAGTAACGAAAACCATCAAAGGAAAACATAAGAGCAGGACCCCAAACATCACTGAATATTAAATCAAGTGGAGCAAAATTTTTGTGACCTGTAAGTCGCAAAGACAAACGCGAAGACTTGCCAAACAAACACGCTAGACATTGAACAAGAGAGCGCCTAGAAGTACACATTATTTTATTTTTGGAAACTAACAAATTGAAAATACAGGAAGTAGGATGACCCAATCGATGATGCCACAGATCAGCAGTCACAGAGACGCAAGGAGACCAATACGCTTGAGGAATAGTGGTGGCAGAAGACTTAGAAAGAACATAAAGACCATCATTGCTCTAACTGGAAAGGAGTACTGCTTTGGTGTTGAGATTCTTTACATAAAACATAGAGGTGTGAAATTCAAAATAAACATTATTATCACGATAAAATTTTTGAACAAATACAAATGGTTTGGTAATATGAGGAACATGAAGAACATTAGATAACAAAAATATACGTTTAGGGGAATGTAACATGGTATGCCCAATATGGGATATAGGAAGACCCTTACCGTCACCAACATGCAAGTGATCATTACCAAGATAGGGAGCAGAATCGATCAGAGTTGCAAGATCAGGAGTAATGTGTTGGTTCGCACCAGTATCCAAGAACCAATTACCTGTAGAAACGGAGCCAACAATAAGATGAACAGAAGGCTGGTGGCTGCTGCTTCAAAACTGAGCACATTGGGGGGCGGTGTGGCCGAAGGAGAAGCAGAGCTGACACTTGATGGTCTACTCAAAAGGCCGGTGAGGAGGCCACTGCCCAAAACCAACAGACCGTCTGGTCTGCTGCTAGTTACTCTGTTTCCATTCTGCAAGGGCAGAAGAATGAACACCATGAAAATCAGACCTGTGTTGGTTGTTATATCGACTGCTGTTGGGGCGCCAGTGGCCACGTGAACGACCTCTGTTATGGCTGAAATCATACCAGTGCTAATGCTGGGCAAAGTGAACAGAGGGCAGCAGAGATGGTGTGGGTAACAGAGCTGGATTTATAGTCACGACTGGAAGAGAAGACTTATGCAGAAACTCATGAGTAAGAAGATGGTTGTGAAGGTCAGCGTATGACAGCAGTTCTGCCTTGGTTACGAGACTAGTGACCAAGTCTTTAAACTCACCACGAAGACTACAAAATATATAAAGGTTGAAGTCTTCAAGAGAAAGAAGTCGGCCAGCAACAGCCAATTCATCAAATAATGACTTGGCATGCTACATATATGTAGTAACCGAAGCATCTCCTTGCCGAAAATCTTGAAAAGACCCATGGAGTTGTATAATGCGAGAATTCGACGGAGAAGCGAGCATTTTCTCAAGAGTGCACCAAACACAATAAGAAGTATGACAATCTACCGCAAGATGCAGGACATCCATGGAGAGATAGGAGAGTAACGCGCTTAAAATAAGTTGATCTTGTTGCTTCCAACGAAGAAAAGAGGGGTTGATTGCCAAAGAAGAACCATCAGAACTGTCAGAAACATGAGAGAGAGGACACGGCACTAAGCCATCGACGAAATGGAAAACACCTTGACCAATAAGATATGGCTTCATCTGCATTCGCCAATAGAGATAGTTGGTGGTTGTAAGCTTCAATGAGACCACTTGATGAGTGTTGGACAACACAATGATAGAAGGAGTTGTTGTCCCCGTGATGTGAAGAGGGAGAGAGGAGACCGGCTACAAGAGGGAGAGGGAGAGAAGAGTTCTGACGACAGAAGGCTCTGATACCAAGTTAAGAATAATTGGGAGGCTTAACCTATTGGTTAGCCAACCTTTTCTATATATATGTGTAGGGCAATATACAATAGTAATGGTGGAGATTACAATACAAGAGTATGACTATAATATTTCTATATAGTATACCTATAATATTTCCTATATAGATAAATTCTATAATAGTAATCTAAACAATACAAAAAAAAATTATTGGATTATGAACTTATATGTAAAACATATTCTTGATATTAAAATAAAAAAAAATATATTTCTTTTAATATACGAGATTATAAACTTATACGTGAGATATATTCCTGATATTAAATAAAAAAACAGTTTTTTTTATGTTGGCATTAGAACAGTTAGGTTTTTAATTTGATAAGATAAGGATCCCCTTACTAAGAAGGACTTTTCTTAAACTTTAAACAAACCAACAATTTGAAAACACAGCATTTCCTTAGTTTATATCAGACAAATAAAAAAATATAGCTTACTTCAGGTAAGGTGTATTAGAGGTGCTAATACCTTCCATTTACGCAATCAGTCCCCTTTCCCAGACTTTAAGACCAGTTAGGGTTCCTAGTAACTAAAATACTAGGTGGCGACTCCTATTCTCTTTTTTTACTGATAAAGGACAAGAATTTCTTGTTCTTTCCACCCATATTATTCCTGACGATCCTGATGTAGGAGGATGATCACCACGACGCCGCACATATGCAACACCTGTCATGTGCGACACCTTTCATGACGTCCACCGAGGTGCAATTATTATTATTATTATTATTATTATCAAATGTAAGAATTGATAGATCAAAAATAACAAGCTGGAGACCAGCAATATATATATATATATAAACAGGCAAAGGGAACAGACTCCCTTAAGCAAACCAAAGCAAGTGTATCTTGCGGAACAGAAATTAAACAAAGCCAGCAAGCACAAAAGGCTTGTGCAGGGGAACAACCTCCCCGGGACAAGCAAACCACCTATATAGCACAATAGTGTGCATGGTAGAGAAAAACATAAATGAACAAGGGAACAGGCTCCCTTGGACAGACAAAATAATCAAACCCAGCAAACCAGCCAAACAGCAACAAAGGGACTATCAGCAATCAGGAAGCAACAAGCCAAACACCTGCAGAAACAGCATAGACAATAGAGAGCCAAACACTACAGAAAGCAGCACCCAGAAACAGGAAACGTCCAGAAGCAGCAAGCCAGCTTCAACAATAGGCAAAACCATCAGCCAGGAGCTCCAGAGGAGGCTAGCATGCAACCACCACCAACTTCCACCTGGATTGGAAGAAGTTGAAAAGAACAGAGACCAAAAACAGAGGCCACAGGCAGAAGCTGATACCAGCAATGCAAAAACAGAGGAAAACCAGCAGCTACTACCAAAGCAGCAACATATAGCAGCGAAGGAAACCCAGCAACTACTACCAGAGTAGAAGAAGACAGAGCAAGCAGATTGCAACACAGCACATAAGATAGGCATACATGCAGAATCTTAAACTCTACAACAAACAGAAAACAAGCCTACAAAGGCAACAACATATAAATAGAACCAGCAAAGCCAGAGCAATTGCAAGATGAAAAAACAAAATTGACACAAGGAACAGACTCCCTAGCCAAATTACCAAAAGCAGAGAGAATCATAGAGAGGATGAAGGAGCAGTAGTTGTGCTGCCCTGTGTCCTGGAGTCAGCCGAATAGGAGCTCTTGAAAGGATGACTACCCATTCCTACTGGCCTCCTTGAATGGCCAAAGATGGAGGTGGCAGCAGCTTTACTTTTTGTCAAATATTGCCTTCTAGGAGGCGGTTCATTTGTGGCATCAGAGTGTCCTTCAGAGATATGCACAATCTTAAGAGGAGCAGAAGGATTAGCACTAGGAGGACTAGACTGCGAAACTAGTTTGGCCCGCTTGCGCCCAGAACCAATTGCTCTCTCTTCCACAGCCACAGCTGCCTCAACAAACATTGGATCAATCCCTGGCTCACCTTGAGGTTCTTCCCTAATAGATTGTTTCTCAACAACTGCAGTTTCAGCTGAAGAGCTAGAACATCCAGAGGGAGCAGGAGCTGTCTGGGAGTGCTTATTGCGTTTGTGGCTGGATTTGTTGGTGCAAGTAGAAGTTGTGTGTCCCCGGGTCCTGCACTGTTTGCAAAACCGTGGTAATGATTCATACATCAACTTCTGGGATAGGGAATCACCATTGGGCAGGATAATATTGATAGATGTAGGCAAGTCAGCTAGCAAATCAATCTCAATCAGCACTCTGGCATAGGAGAGCCGAGTCATGGAATTTGTTGAAGTATCAGAATGAACTGGCTTCCCAATTACACTTGCAAGTTTAGAAAGACAGAGTGGTGACCAGCACTGGAGAGGCAGATTAGGGAATCTAACCCAAACTGGCATCCGAACCATTTCAGAGGTTGCAAAGTCAAAAAACTCAGGCATAATTTTTAGTATCAAGGGCTGGCCAAAAACATAATAGGGACCTCTACTTAGTACTTCAAACATGTCTGTTTCAGATGTAAAAGTGAAAATTAACCATCCGGAATCATGCATGGAGAGTTTGACACTACATTTCCAGGAACTATTAACAAATTTAGAGAGCGAAGAGTATCCTGGAAATTTGCCAGCAATGAACCCAATTAAACTGAACTTCCACAGGTCTTTGTGCATACCCAAATCAGTTTCCAGGAATTGGCAAGATGATGAAGCAGTATAATCAGAAAAATAAACTAAGGAGGGGGACTAAGGGATAGTTGTACTTGTGGGGTGGTCTGGGGAGGAAGGCATATGGCTTCCTGAGGAAGCTTTACCTTTCCCAGGGGAAGGCGGCGGAGCTGCGGCTCCAACCGTCGACCCGGGGTTAGGGTTTCCAACGGCAGGCCGAGAACGAAGAGAACCAGTCTCAGCAGAGGGAACATGGCGAGGCCTGTTGGAGATAGAAGATGCTACACTTTTCCCACAGGGGCTAAGGAGAAGACAATGGAGGAACAGTAGGGGGTGTGCGCTGCATGCCCCTATTCCGATTCTTCTCTCGAACCCTAGCATCACATTTGAAATTAACAACATCAGCAAGAGCTACTGTTGTTTGTAGAGGGGGAGAAGGAGGGGGGAGGCTCGAGAGGGGCTGGAGGAGTGTTGCACATCAGGAGAACTACTCCGCCTCAAGGTCCGCTGTGTATTCGAAGACAAGGGGCGCGACGAGCAAAAATCATAATCTTGCTGGGCAAACCTCAGAACCGAGGACTTTTTCTTTGATTTTTCCATGTAGGGGTGACTCAAAGAGATCAGAAGAAGAGACTGTGAAAGTGCAGAGCAAGAGAAGAAATCGTTGCACAGGGAGAGGGGACAACGGGTTTTTCTCTCACTACAATTGGGAGTTTCTCTCTCTTGTCTCGACTAAGAGCTCTTTCTTGGTATTGATTCATTATTATTACTACTACTACTACCACCACCACCATTAATAATAATAATAATAATAATATTTTAACCATCTAGGTGGTGACCCAGTGGTAAGAGCTTGGGACTAAGGGGTTTGCTCCCTCTTAGGTCTCAGGTTCGAACCCTGTGGACGCTCATATGATGGCCACTGGAGGCTTACATGGTCGTTAACTT
>Ga0307515_10014728_pt1 | contig 14469 bp, 3 predicted proteins | sample 17_EM_MG_FD_194513 | JGI IMG/M metagenome (GOLD analysis project Ga0307515, IMG submission 194513) | Populus trichocarpa ectomycorrhiza microbial communities from riparian zone in the Pacific Northwest, United States - 17_EM | ecosystem: Host-associated > Plants > Roots > Unclassified | place...
ATTATTAGAAAAGACTACTTATTAACAGCTATAAAAAGACGCGACGTATAACTCATTTATAATCCTCCAAGGGGTAAAACGTTTTATCGCGACGATAATACAACGCCGTACGGCATAGTATTATTAAGGCTATAAGACGAATAAACAACAAATTCTCTATTAAATAAGCCTTATTTTAAAGCAAAAAGCTAAAAGGCTAATTGTAATAGATATTAATGTTGCTATTTAGAGGAGGCGTAACTTCGCTTTAAATAGACATCTTTATATAAGTTTTTAGAAGTTATTATTAAGTAGTTATTAAGATATTATACTGTGATTTTTATAATTTTTGGTAAGAAAATAGAGTGGGCCACTAAGTGGGGTAGGCCACTAAATAGTAAAACACGTTATAAAATTTTAAATATAGCTTATTAAGCAACAAGTTAAGCTTTTTATTAAAAATTTTTTTAATACTATATTATATACTATATAGTTTTTACATTTTTATTTTATAAAAAGCTTAATTTATTATTTAATAAGCCATATTTAAATTTTTATATAAATGGCTATTATAGTTATTAAGATATAAGCATTTGAAAAAGATGTATTTTAATTTTTTTGGTGGGGTTTGGGCGGTGTGCACGAGGTAGGACCGTGCACGAGGTGGCACTGACTTCTACGATACGATCTCGCGTATCGTATCAAATCGGATCGATTGGATTTTTGCCCACCCTGGGTATATATTTATAACTAAAGGAATAGTATCGGCGTTTAGAGCGGATTTGCTATATAAGAGCCGTATCTACTAGAGACTTAAAGCGATATAGGGGGATAAAGTACCGGTCTAGCTGGGATATATTAACCTAGTCTAAGAGTATAACCTTATACACCTTCGAAACTGCCGCTTGTTCATCCTCATCCCGACCATCGCGAAGATCCGCCACATAACTACATTCCACTCCTTTTCCGGCTGTGCCTGACAATCCTTTCGTTCATCAAATCCATTTATTTTGGAGATATCCAGAACTCCTTGCTCTCCCAATCGTACCATCTTCAAATACATCTACTCACTCTGTTTTAATCCAAATCCTTACTCTAGCAGACCACATCCAAACCTCGTCGATATGTCATCAGCAGCAGCAAAACCGACTCCGGAACAAGTCAAGGAGGCCACGGCGGCGCTCGCGCAACTCCTCGCAAACTCGAAACATGCCATCGTGGGCGGTGCAGCTGTTTTGCTCCTGGGCTCTTCTAGAGGCACAGAAGATGTTGATGTAGTCGTTCCTCAGGGGCAGACTAAGGCAGCACGAGATCTCATCAAAACATATGGCCAAGCCAAATTCAGCGTCGATCCAAGGACGCTCCACACATACTACTTGAGCACTCCGCCGGTCGAGATAGAAATTCTTACACCTCCGTGCCTTTTCAGGGGGACTTTCAACCAAAATACACAGACGATGGCCATTACTCACAACAATACCACGGTGCAGATCCTGCACCCGGCCGCAATACTGGACGCCAAATGTGGTGCTATTGGCGGACGAGCAACTGAGGCAAAGAAGCAGACAGACGCCCAAGACATTATCCACCTACTTATGTGGTTGAAGTCACAGAATATGAGCCTCTTCGCCGACGACGCTCCCAATGCTTCTGTGGAATGGGTTCAATGGTTTGTCTCCATTTACGGATTTGGTAATTACGACTACTGGAAAAACGTAGGATGGACCGAATCCGGTGCGTATTTTCTATCTAAGAACTGATTATCACGCTAACATCCTTCACAGGTTTCCCGTCAAGGTGATGAGAATGTCAAATTAGTTTGGTTGATTGAAGAGTTGAATCCTTTGGTGGATAGATCAAGATCTCTATTGGAGTTTATAGTTCACATTCTGATATAGCGAGCCCGTAGTGAAGATAGAAGAGTGCAATATAGCTGTAAAAATATAGTCCGGGATTTAAGTGGCTGTGTAAACACCGAGTTCCCGTGAAGGAGCTACTGTTAAATGAAGAATACTAGCGCACTAAAATGTAGGAGTTAGCCAAAAGGCTTCAATGGCTTCGAAGAATACCTACATGTAGGTCACAAGCTCTAGTGCAAATTTCTGAAGACCTCAGTTTCCCCGCTGTAACTACTATGTAGGATTTTATATTCCTTAAATATTATTAACCCCTTTATAGACAACAGGCTTCATAGTAGGGTGGGATAAATTGCGCAATTTATTTTTTATTGCGGATTTATTTTAACGCTTTTTACTCAGTACTAATGGTATTAGTGTAGCATCACATGCCTGATTCATTAGCCTTACTTACCCCTTTTGGGAGGTGTCTTCCTTAATACTAAGTCCAATATCGATACTACGCCTATAAGTGGATGTATAAACACTTTCCCACGCTCTTAACGAGCGGATTTAAGCCTCCTTAGGAGTGTTGCCATATTAGGTAAAGCGTATTTTTTATACCCAGAATAAATTGCAGATATTTATTATATTTTTTGCTACTTAAAATAAATAATATATATCCTTATAAGCTTTATAGTATAAAATTGCATAAGCGACTTAATTCTAAATTTATAGAAATTAAGTAGAATAAATATATATATAGCTAGAAGTGTTAGACACATCGTAAGGGCGGCCAAGGCGCTAGTAGTAAGCGAGCCAATGGCGATTTTCCATGTTGGGCATGGAAAATCGTGATTGGTTGACGGAGGTCACAGGAGAACACGCGATAAGCCTTACCTCTCGCGACGCGTAGATCTTAGAGAATCATCTATCTACAACACCGCATAGTACATATTATTGTGATATATATATTCTGTACGTTATAAAAGTTATACTAATACTAATTAGTGAGCGCGTATAGATTAGGAGATATATACTTGCTTAGAAGACGTTTACGCTCCACCTTGCAAAGGCCCTATTTTAGTTAAAGAGAATTAAAGTACTCTGGATTTGGAAGACGTCTAACACTCCACCTTACCTAGAAATACCTTAAATCTACCCTGGATTTAGAAGACGTCTAACGCTCTACCTTAACTAGAGACAGACCACTGTACCAGTAGTTAATATAACCACGTTAAGAACGCAACTATACTAAGAACGCGACTACACCAAGAACGCGATTATACTAAGAACGCAACCACCCTAATCACCACTTAAACTGTCCCTTAAACGACCACTTAAACCGTCCCCTAAACTATTCTATATACCTTCCTTATTTCTTTTAAAATAGCTATACCTATAGACTAGAAGGCAGAAATAGAATAATGGAGGAACGGGATTAATATATAAACGGTAACTAGTAAAGACCTTATAGACTTTACACTGTTTAAGTTATAGGAATATAACAAGTATAAGTTAATAGATAATAGACTTTAGTCCTTCTTCTAAGACGATTTTAAAACATTTAGTGTTAATATATTTTTAAAAGTAAATGCATAGTACCTTTAAAGCATATATACCTTCCTATAATATAGAGGAGTATACGTATATATAAAGGAGAAACGCACAATATATACGCAACTCTTATTTAAATTAACCTAGAAAGAACGCCAATATTCCTAAACTTAAGAGAACTTAAACGAGGTATATGATGAGCTAGATAGAAATAGGTTTTAGTTAAATAAAATAAATAATGCACTTAAGCGCGGTCTTAACTATAAAGTATTATAAGACCTAATAGTTTATATAACCCCATTTTAACTATAACAATTATTAAGTGTCCAGACTATAACCCTACCACTATCTAAAGGAATACTAGTAGGACCTTTACCGTACGCAACCCTATAACCCTAAACCGCTCCCCTCCTATAGATGCCAACTATACCAGAATAGGGCAAAGAGATTTCTAACGCAGTAAAGATGTATATAGAGGAACTTAAATACAATAGCATAAATGGCAGCTTTAATTATAAACTTACCATCTTCTATAATATTTGCAACTAATTTAATATTCCATAAGAGGCTTATAATAAAGCTTTACCAATTATATTAATAGGTCTAGCCTTAAACTAGTACTTTAATAGCAGACTTAGTAATCTCTTATTTAAAGACGCTTATAGGCACCTTTGCAATTTCTTTAAAGGCCCTGGCTTAGAATATAAGAACCTTAGTAAATAGAATGCAATCTTATTAAGGACGATAATAGACAAGAACATAGATAAATTAACTAGTAATTACCTCCAAATATTAATTAATACACTCTCCTAACTACAGCATGGCCTTACCCTAGAACTATAAACAACACTATTTCTAACTAATAAACTTATTACGTTTTGCCAGGGAATTCACGCATGCCAATTCGCTATATTAGACCCACCTTAAGAACTAAGCCCCCTTATTAATAAACTATAGTCCTTAATTACGGCTTATAAAAAATAGAACCTAGAGCAAGCTTAAACTTAAGCTTACTATATAGATTATTAGTACTTTAGAAGGGAGAATAACTATAATTAGTATTAAAACTATAACTAATATTAAAACCGAACTTACGACCAAAACTATAACCGCAACCGCACCCGCCCTTATTTCTCTTTATGTTATAAACCACGTTGCTTTATATATAATAAGGAAGGCTATTAATTATAGAACCATATCTAAGAAGAACGAGAAGAGTCTAAAGCTAAGTTTAGAACCGCTAATAGAGATAAGTTTAGTAAATTCAACAACCGATTTAATAAACGACTTAATTAATATATTATAGACTACAAAGATAACGATATTGACTTAGAAGAAGAGCTTAAGGAAGCTTTTTAAGCACTAACTATTAACATAAATTATAAGGCAACCGATAAGAACTCTTAACTAGACATTAACCACTTCTATACCTTTTTTGGCTAAGTAGAACAGCATAAAGCAACTTCTATAGCTGCTACCCTAGCTAATAAAGCCTTTAGCTATTTGGTTATAACTATAGATAATATAATACCTCTTATAACCGACTAGGACCCCTTTACCTACAATGCAACTATATCCACGTCCCGCTATACTGCAGACTACTTTATAGGCATAATGATTAACACAGAAGCATCTAAACGATCTATAGTAGGATACGGCCAATTCCTAGCATTCTAAAGACTTAATACTGGTATATAACTTAATACCACTATATAAGGTATAGTTAATATATAATTCGGCATTAGATTAACCTTATTAATTAGATTAACTAAAGTAACTACCCTAATTAGCATAATTAAGTTTTATATCGTTAAAGTCGACACCCTATTTTTGCTCTGCCTGGCAGACATGGATTAACTATAAGTGTACTTTAACAACCTAAAAAATATACTAATTACCCCTTAGAGCGAAGTACTAGTTATACGTCGCTTTAGCTATCCATTCCTCCTTTAAAACACATCCCTGTGTAACTACTTAACTATATTATTTAATTAAAACCCTTGCTACTTAACTGACATTAAATTAAGACGACTACATCGTCGCTTTAGCTACCCTTTAGTTAAGCGTCTTGCATAAATACTTAAACGCTTAGGGCACGATATTAATAGCAAGACTTTAGACCATCTTACACGTTACTGCCACCATTATTAAAAACATAGAAAGTCGCCTAGTAGATTTAGATTTACCTTATATAATAATATTAATTTCAACTACTTAATTATGGTTGATATTATGTATATTAATAGCACACCTCTACTGCATATTATTGATAAAGGAACATAATTTTAAGCCGGCAGATGGCTGTAAAGTATTAGCGCCAAGCATATATGGGATATACTATAAATATACTAGATCAACACATACCTAGGACCCCCTAATATTATTATATATAACGTAGGCAAGAACTTTATAAGTAAAGAATTTAAATAATACACTATAATACTTGGAATAGTTATAAAAGGCGTACCTGTCAAAGCCCATAATTTAGTTAGAATAGTAGAACGTTACTATAGCCCCCTCTATTGCATATACTATATTATTATTGCGAAACTACTAGATATTAATAAAGATATAGCTTTATAAATGGCTTTTAAAGCAATTAATAACTCCGTAGGCCCTAATGGTCTTATACCTACCTTATTAGTATTTAGAGCTTACCCACGTATAGTAGAATCTGACGTACCCAATCCTACGGTTATAAAACGAGCAGTAGCTTTTAAAAAGGCTATAGAAGAAGTTAAGAAGCTTAGAGCTAAGCGCTAAGTAGTAGATGCCCTTAATATACGTAACGGACCTAAGATAACCGCGATTTATAACCTACCGCTTAACTTACCTGTATTGGTATAGAGAGAAGGACCTATAGGCCAACCCGGCTACTAGTCTAGTCCGCATAACCTACTTAGCATTAAAAATAAGACCTATACTATATAACTTCCCTACAAACCCACCAACTTCCGCAGTATAGTTGTTAAACCATATATAGTAGACCCTAAAATTACAGAAAATATATAACTAGAAGATAATAATATTAAACTACCTTTACCTTAAACCGAGCTTAAACCTTAACCTTAAACTAAACCTAGACCTTAACCCGTTAAACGCGGAAGAGGTAAACTATATAAGTACCCTATTAAAGCAAATACCGCGAATATCTTAATTTATCTGTAGGATAAGGATAATAATTAACTTATAAATCCTAATTAGTTTATAGTATTACGCCGGAAGGAGATTAAGGGATTACTTAAGAAAGGAGTTTTTAAATTAGTTAACCCTAAGGATATACTATAAGGCAATAGAGTATTTAACTCTAGATTTGTTAATAAGATTAAGAACCCCGGCACTAATAAAGCCTTTAAGAAGTTAAGACTAGTTATACAGGCCTATAACAACCTAGAGAAAGACCTTATACTAACCTAATTACCTATAATTTAACGAGTCAGCTAACGCCTTATTCTTTACATTACAGCTATAACTTAGAACGATAGTATATATCTTTACTTACAAGACATTTCATAGGCCTATATATAATTAATTACGAAACTAAACCGAGACTTTTATATTAAAGCACCTCTTAAACTTAGTATAGCACTTAGAGTCTTATAAGGCACAATTCTAAAGGTTATTAGACCTTTATACGGCATTCCTAAGGTAGGCAATTATTAGTTTAAGACTTACTATAACTACTATATTAAAGAACTAAACATAAGCTAATCTACTTATAACCCCTGCCTACTTTACCTTAATAACACTATAAGTTTCGGAATAGTTAGTTTACAGACTAATAATACCCTCCTACTAGCTAACTTAGTTTTTACAGCTTTGGAATAGGAGAAGATTAAGAAAGCTAAGTTCCTAACTAAAGAACGCGAGCAACTTATACTGGAATACCCAATTAAGTTTAACGGAGGTATTGTCCAATAATAGGATTATACAATTACGCTTATATAAGAGCGCCAATGCTAGAACTTAACCCTTATTAATATTAAGGAAGCTACTATAATAACTAGTTCCAGAGGCACTATTTATATAGCACTTATACCCAAGGACCAATATATCGCCTAATAAGCAAGAGAAGCTTATATTACGTCCATATGCCAGCCTAAAGCTTCTTTTAATTTATCCTACGCTGCCTAGGTGATTAACCCTAACGAAAAAAAAGCAAAACTACTTAATAAGAGAATTTAGTAGCAAATTAAGAACTTAATAAGAGGCTTAAGCTTTATTAAGCTTAACATAAAGACACTTTAACTACTTATATTTACTAATTCCTTATTTACAAATAATAAAGACCTCTTATTACAGATTAGATATATCCTAGTATTAGCAGACTCATTAAATAAGGCGAACATTGTCTACTAGTCCTTAGTTAAGTGTAAGAGAATTACCAGAAGCGTACTAGCCTCCAAATTATATGCTATAGCCTATGGTTTTAACATCGGCGCTGCAATTAAGGCTATAATCGAATTATAACTTAACATTAGCCTCCCGCTTATTCTTTGCACTAATTTTAAGTTAATTTATAAATACCTTGTCAAACTAGGAACTATATAAGAGAAGAGACTTATAATTAATATTATGTGCCTACGCCAGTTATATAAAAGACGCGAAATAGCGGAAGTTAAATAAATTAACGGAGATAGTAACTCTATGGACGTTATGACTAAAAGCAAACTATTATTAGCCCTTAAGCGACTTATTAACATAAACCAAATCGAGTTAAAGATAGTGGAATAGGTAGAATGCACTATATTAGTAACCTAGTTAATCAACGTGTAAATATGGCAAAGAGGGTATATACGATCTCTATATCACATAACCGCAACCTACGGCAACCTACGGCAATCTGCGGCAACCTATGGCAATCTACCTACACCTGTAACACTACCTGGTACTATCACAACCTATACTATAATAGTAAGGAAGAAAGGAAGGAGAAGTGCGTATATGGATTTTTAAATTGCATAGTTATAGGATACCAGATCTTCACGTTTTCTAAAGTATTCCTAGTATAGCTAGAAGTGTTAGACACATCGTGAGGGCGGCTAAGGCGCTAGTGGTAAGCGAGCCAATGGCGATTTTCCATATTGGGTATGGAAAATCGTAATTGGTTGACGGAGGTTATAGGAGAACACGCGACAAGCCTTACCTCTCGCGACGCGTAGATCTTAGAGAATCATCTATCTACAACACCGCATAGTACATATCATTGTGATATATGTATTCTGCACGTTATAAAAGTCATACTAATAATATAAAATACGGAGCAAAAAGTTAACGGTAATGCCGATAATAGCCGCTGTAAATAGCGCTACTTAGTCGGTAATAGGTAATAGAAACAAGTAGTAAGATATTGTTTATATTAACTTAATGATATAATTAAGTTATATCCCGGGGCACGAAATACGTATAGTATCGTATGCTCTTTGGGATGGTGGTGACTGTCGATTCTATTAAGGTAGACTACGTGGTCTATATACTGACGCGCCTCCCCCCTAATTAGTTAGTATATAGGTGGTTGGTGCACTAAACGCGTAAGTACGCGTTTATACACTAGGTGCTGTAATTATATACTAGCGGTACTTGGAAAATGAGACCACTTATATATAGCCTCCGTAATTGCTTTAATAGAACCATAAAACATAAAGGAGAATATATAGGGGATCCTTCCCAAGGTACCCTCTAGGCTGCCTCCCAAACAGTGCTCCAAGTCGGCCGTAAGTCCTGCTTACGGTCCGTAAAATGAACTATACGGCCTTTTAACGGGCCGTAAATGTACCGTACGGCCTTCTGACGGGCCGTAACTAAACCGTAAATGCTCCGTTAGTCTCGCTCTACCCATTCTATAACCTTTAGGTTAAGCTTATTCGTGTTAATTAGGGTTTTAAGAGCTTAACACGGCTTTGCCTTAGTCATAGCGTCTACTAGGTTGTCTCCGCTGCTGATCCATTTGACCTTCGTAATCTCGCGTCGTTCGTAGGCCTAGTTTGACTAGGCAGTCGTAGAGGGACTTTAAGTCGGTGCATAGGACCAAAGGTAGTTACTCCAATTGTAGGATCTTCTGGATTGTTAACTTAATTGCGGCTGCTATATTAAAGCCATAAGCTAGTACATATAGTTTAGAAGCTAGTACACTACGGGTTACTTATTTGCACTTAATTAAAGACTAGTATAGAATGTTTGCGTCCTAATTATGGTCCGTAAGTACGATTATAAAGCCAATTTACAATAATAGGTCCCTATTATTGGCGAAGGAGGCGTCCATAAATACCATTACGCTAATAGAATTTAGGTCTAGCGGTATAAAAGTAAGTCCTCTTATCGCATTATTAATCTGCCATTAAATGCGCTTATTAAGCTACTTAATATTTTCTTCTTACGGATCTACTGCCTGGGCCGTAAAGGACAAGTTATAGGCAGATTCGGGTTAACAGACTATAGCAATGTAGGCGCCTCTTACACGCTATACAGCGTATTAGTCCTTTATATTTACGGTCTTACGGGTCTCTCTATAGAAACTAGTGAGGTCCGTAGGCTTTGCTATAATAAGCTTTAGGTTTTAAGCTTAGCGTTTCTAAGTTAGCTAGATTAAGTTACCCTTTTATATAATTAAGCCTCCGTTAAACTTAATTGGAGTCTACTTAGTTAACTACTCTTACGGCTTTGCCAGGAACTTAGCTTCTTATAGTTTAGTCTTTTTAGCGTCCGCAAATGTCCGGTCTGCTAAGAAGAGGGTATTATCTATTTAGAGTCTAATAATACTAAGGCCGTTTAATAGGGTGTATAGAAGGCAGGAGTTATAGGTTAACTACTCTATCCTAAGTTTATGGACGTGGTGCTAGTAGTATATCTTAAACCAATAGTTTCTAGCTTCTAGTACTCTGTAAAGTGGTTTTATAACCTATAAAATTATTCCTAGTTATAAGTTAAGCTCGAGCGGTAGTCGTATAAAGATATCCCTACTTAGGTAGGTATTAGACTGTATGTAGGCTTATAAGATATCCCGTAAGTAGAGGGCTACGGGTTTAGTTTGCTATAGTCCAGACATAAGTGCAAGTATAATCCGTTAACTGACTCGTTAAATTATGGGTAATTGTGTAAGGACTAAGCCTTTTCCCTAGTTATTGTAAGCTTGTATAACAAGCCTTAATTTCTTAAAGGCTTTATTAGTACTAGGGTGCTTAATCTTGTTAATAAAGCGTAAGTTAAATATACAGACGCCTTATGGGACGTCTTTCTCTATTATAACCGCAAAGACCCCCTTTTTAAGTAGTCCGTTAATCTCTTTACGTCTTAAGTCCGTAAAAGGGTTTTCCTATACTAGAACTAATATATCTATAGGCGGAGGTTGCCTTACGGATATACTTGCGGAGGTTAGGTAATTCTTTATTATAGGGTTCTTTCGGAGGCGTCCTTAACTACGCTTTACGGTAGGTTTAGTAAGTTCGGTGGGTTTCTAAGGAACTTCTATAGTAGGTAGAGGTGCTTCTAGTTTATTTAGTTCAGTGGGTGCTTCTAGTTTATCTAGTTTAACGGTATAGGTATTTTTGGACTAAAAGTAGGGTTTTACAGACGTGCTTCTAAAGTTAGTTAGTCCGCTAGGAAGTTATACGCAGCACGTTTTGTATTCTATAGCTAGTAGACAATAAGGTCCGGTCTAATTGCCGCTCTTACGCTATATAAGGACTTTAGAATTAAGCGGGAGGTTGTGTACTAAGGTTGTATTAGGTCCGTTACGGTAGTGCAGAGCGTTATTAATAGTTTGTTTAGCCCGTAATTTAACTATTTTGGCTATTGCCTTCTATATTACAGCTGCTTATTCCGTAATAGATGGGGTAGGAGGGCCTAGATTACTTATCCTTGGGTAAGCTCCGTAAACTAAGAGGGTAAGTACTAGTCCGTTAGGGCCAGCGGTGTTATTAACAGCTTTTACAGCCATCTATAAAGCTAGTTCCTTTTAAATATCCTTATATTCGTCCGTAATAATCTAGTAGGCTCTTTATAAAGCTAGGTAAGCTCGCTTAATAAGCCTAACGGACTAATACGCCTTAATTGGAACGGCTTTTATTAAAATAGCTATAGCTATAGCGTACTGTTGGAATTCCTTACTAATAAAGTTCCTACCGGTGTTGTGGGTGATATACTTAGGGGGTCCAACGTATGTATTAATCCAGTAGGTCCGTAAAATGTCCTAAGTATATTTTATAGATATATTTTGTAACTAACGGGCGGCTTAATAGCGGGTTGCCTTATTAATTATGTGTAATACTAGGCTGCCGTTAATGTACATAATATCTATATACACTAAGTAGTTGAAATTAAGGTCTTTACAAAGAGTAAACTTAAATCGGCTTGGGGAACGTCCGTATTTCTAGTAGAAGGAGTAGTATTTAGTTAGGTGGTCAATTGCCTTCCTATTAACGTTGTTATATCCAGAACGTTTAAGGACTCTATATAGCTTTTCGGCTAATAAGTGGCCGAAACGGCGGTATAGGCGGTGGATTTCCGTACTAGTAAGGTAGCATGGGTTATAGTTAAAAGATTCCTGAATATAGGTCCGTAAAGTCTCTCCCTATATAAGGAACGGGTGTCTAAATCGTTATGTAATTAGTAGGGTAATATTCTTGCTTCTTAGGGCAGCTATGGGGCCGATTAGGGTATCTATAACATTATTATAGTAAACCTATAGTCTGTCTATGTCCGTAAGGCAGAGTAAGAAAGGGGTATCCGCTTTTACTATATAGAAGTTAACTGGGCTAATTGGAGTCTTAACTTTAACTAATCTAATTAATACGGTTAAGCTAATGCCAAATTAGATATTTACGGCCTTAGTTTGCGTAGTATTAATGTCCGTATTATTATTTACGGTGGTCTTATATATAAGGTATTATCCGCAACCTATAGTAGACTTCTTAGAGGCACCTATATTAATTATAACGCCGTAGAATTCTTTAGGGGTATAGCGTTCTATAGTAATATATGTAAATAGGTCCTGTTTGCGGTCCGTAATATCTATAACAGGTTTAACCGGTGTACTTACGGGCCAGTTTTTAGGTGTAATTAAGTGTGTAAAGGAGCGGTTGGCTAATATGGTCGTAATATTAAAGGCTTAGCTGTCTGTAAAAGGTCCGAAAGTAGTTAAGAACGTCTCTAAGGTCTTCTGTTCCTAAGTATCTGAGTTAAAATTAATTATAAGGGCTTCTATTAACTTATTAAGAGACTCTTCTACTTTCTTTCCTTTATAGTCTAAGATAAACTAGTTAATCCATCTGTTAAATCTCTTCTTAGACTTATTATGTTCTTCCTAGGTATGCCTTATAGACTAATATCCTTCCTTACCGCATATAAAGCACTTTTGGCTAGTTTATCTGCGGGGGTATACTTTTGTATAGGAGTTGCTGTGGGGGTTACGGGTAGGACTTGGTTGGTATAGGTACTGCTAGCGGTAGCGGCGGTCCGTAAAGTAGGCATCTGAGTTAGTTTGTGGGTTTTGTAGGTCCGTAATAAAGGCTTAAGTACTGCCTAGCGGGTTTAAGGCTTCGTACGTTATAATAGAGGACTGTAAATCGTTAATAAGGCCAGCTATGGTGTCTGCGGGCTTATAATAGGCGTATTTGCAGGGTTCTATTTCCTGGCAAGCCGTAATAAGTTTATTATGTAGGAAGTCGTCCGTTTAAAGCTTGATATTAAGACCGTGCTATAGGTGGCGGAGGTCTTTAATAAGGATTTGCAGGCACTCTATGGTCAATTTTTTAGTGTTCTTGTCCATTACGGTCCGTAACTTGGTTGTATTTTATTAGGTAAGGATATTACGCTTATATTCCGGTCCTTTAAAGTAGTTGCGTATGGCTTTGTATAGCTTATTAAAGGGAACACCAAGGGGGTTGCTCTTAAGGTTGGTGTAGTAGTAGTTAAGTGCTAGGCCGCGCAGCATAGTGGAATAGGCTTGGCTGAATTCCTATTTAGGAATATTAGCCTTCCGACAGAGGTCCGTAAAGATAGTAAGTTTAAAGTTAAAGTTATTGTTTTTACTGCTATACTTGGATTTGTCGGTATAGAGCTTAGCTAAGTTAGCTAGCTCCTTGCCGTAGGTTTTTACTTAAGTGGGTTGCGGATCTGTGACTTGGGTGACGGGAGGGTTTTAGTCCGTATTTTAGTTTACGGGGGTATTACGGTCCGTAACTTGAGTACTAGGTATGCTTTGGCCCGTAAGATTAATTCTAAAATTGCTTAGGTTTATAGGACGAATTTAGTTAAGTAGGTTAGGTATAAGGCTAGCAATACTATTAAGTTTGGGAGAAGTAAAGAGTTTATTAGTAGCTTTAACCTAGTCTAGGATTTCCTCTTTAGTCTATTCCGTTTGGTCCTCCTCCTATATTATGTTATATAAGGACCGTGCAACAGTGGCTTATTTATCCTTTTTAACCTATACACCTTGGTAATGTAAAAGGGTTCGTAGGTTACGGATAGCAGTAGGGTTGTAAGCCTTAAGAATAGCTTCCGTAGAGTCCGCAAAGTCTTTCTTATATTGCTCCCATAGGTCGTTATTTAAAAGCTTATAGTGTCTGTATTTAAAGATTTTAAAATTAATATAGTCGTTAACGCCGTTTGTAGACGTGAGGTTGACTCCCTAACTCTACTTCTTTTGACCTTTACTGATTTGCTTAGTTATATCTGCCATATTATGTAGCGTAGTATGTCTATATAAGCTGTAGTGGGTAGTAGTAGCTTGTAGCGGGTGGAGGAGGTCTTATAACGGTCCATAAAATTAATTAATAGGTCCGTAACGGTTTATAGAAGGGTAAGGGGTTTCCGTAAGGTCCGAAGAGGTTTAAGGTTTAAGGGGTTTAAGGATAGGGGGTTCCGTAAAGGTCTATATTTACGTCTATAAACTTTTAATAAACTATACTAAAACTTAAATAAGTATATAGAGTTGGTGATAGGTCCGTAATCCCCGACTTCTAACCTTTTAGTAGGTCGTACTAGGAGTCTAAACAGGTGGTCGCTGTTGTGTATTGCTCGGTGGGAGGTGTTAAGTAATTGCTAATCTGTACGCGCTTACTAATTAGTGTTTATATCAACTTAATAATATAATTAAGTT
>Ga0307515_10014729_pt1 | contig 14468 bp, 11 predicted proteins | sample 17_EM_MG_FD_194513 | JGI IMG/M metagenome (GOLD analysis project Ga0307515, IMG submission 194513) | Populus trichocarpa ectomycorrhiza microbial communities from riparian zone in the Pacific Northwest, United States - 17_EM | ecosystem: Host-associated > Plants > Roots > Unclassified | place...
AAAGAAAATGAAAGGTGTATTCCAAAATAATAAAATTGTTTTCATTCTAAAGGAAAGGTGTATTCCAAAAAAAAAATGGTTTTTTTTACTAATAAAAAATATTGAAACCGTGCTTTCCAGTAGTATCGCTGATGTTTTTTTTTTTTTTGTAATTTTTGTTGTTGCTAGAACTATGTGGTATAATTCAACTACCCCCATTGAATTATTTGGTCCCACTCGTTATCAATGGGCTCAAGGATACTTCTAGCAAGAAATATATTGAAGAATTGGTATTGGGCTGACCGAAAATTAAAGCTTATCTAAAACTTGGTCTAAAATTCTTGAAAAAATAGATGATTACATTGGAAATAATTCGGCAAAGGATGGATTGTTCAGGGCTTGATCAATGGATAATGGGGATGGAATAACTATTGGGTGGTTAGGATATCATATATTTAGAGATAAAAAAAAAGAGCGTGAGCTTTTTGTACGTCGTATACCTACTTTTTTGGAAACATTTCCGGTAGTTTTGGTAGACGGAGATGGAATTGTTAGAGCCGATGTTCCTTTTTGAAGGGCAGAATCGAAGTATAGTGTTGAATAAGTAAGAATGCGTTTGGGAACGCGGTGCAAACCGCGTTCCCAAAAAATTTAATTTTTTTTTTTGCTAAAATTTAATATGATTTGTATGTTTTGGATCGTTTTGATGTGCTGATGTTAAAAATGATTTTTAAAAAATGAAAAAAAATCATTGACATGCATTTCAGCACGAAAAGTTATTTGAAAAGCAACCATTACCACACTGTCAAGCACTCTCTAAGTGTAACTGTTAAGTTCTATGATGGTGAACTAAATGGAGTCGGTTATAGTCATCTTGCTATTGTAAAAAATTATGCTAGACACACAAAAAAAAGAGTAAGATTTTAAATATTTTATTTTACTTATGAACAAAATAATAAAATTCTAATTGGATTGATGAATTATTTTTCAATTATTTATTGAATGATAAATCATTTACAAGTGATGGAGATACATAATTTAAATAATGAAAAATCTAATATTTAAAAATTATATAAAAAAATTACTGGAAATATGAAAACAAGTCCGAATATAATTTCATCATTATGGGCAAGATTCAATAGATAACCTTATTAGAGCAATCTAATACAGCGAAGCTGGGCTGGACTCTTCGGGCTCCATATTCCTCGTTTAGGTTAAACAAAATCCCTGCGGCGGGCGACTCCTTTAAATAAACTCTTTTCCTCACCGTCACCGACCCAAGCAAAAGAACGGTGAATCTCAGGCCGTCGCTCTCTTCCTCTGCGTGTATTATAAACCAGACTGAATATACTTTGCGGGGCAGACCATCTTTAGCAAGAGGAACAACATAAAATATTTTGTCAGTTTCTATTCGCAAACACAACCTCTTATCTTTTCCTGTTTATTAGGGTTTGTACTGTCTTAGGTTTTTAATCTTCAAACGAAGCGATGGGGAGAGCCAAAAAAGGCCCTAAATTTGCAAAAATGAAGAAGATGATTACCTCTAAAGCAATTAAACAGTGAGCACTTCTTTCTTTAGTTCCCAGGATCTGACCTGCTGATTTTAGCTCTCTGTAACTTTCTTTATTAATTATTATTTTTTTATTTAGACATAAAGAAGAGGTTTTGAATCCGAAGAAAAAAGATTTGTCCCTCGAAAAGCTTCCAAGAAATGTGTAAGCTTTCATGTCTATCACTGCTGCTGTGATTATAAATTTTCTCGAAGCAAGTATAAAAAGAATTTGGAACTGAAGTCTTTCTTTCCTTCTTTTGCCTTTTTATTTTTTATATAAATAGGCCACAGGTTTCTTCTGCTCTCTACTTCTCATACAACACAGCTTTGGGGCCGCCATATCGGGTCTTGGTGGATACTAACTTCATTAATTTCTCTATTCAGAATAAAGTGAGTGCTTAATGCAATTGGTAATTCTTAATGCCATCTGATTTTGATTAAAATAGCGATATGAGATTGAAATTTTGGCTCATGTAATTTCCTGCTGGTGTTTTGCAGTTGGATTTAGAGAAGGCAATGCTGGACTGCTTGTATGCGAAATGTGAGTTCTCTAGCCTCTTCTTTCTTCTTTTTACTAGCTCTATATTGTATGTTTTTGATTTGAGTAATATCTTAATTGTCTAAGTAGTAAGACTGGTTGGGGGATGAGATGAAGTTTGGAACTTCCTTTTACTATTATGTTTATTGATATCTTCCACTTTTTTCGATTTTAAGGCACACCTTGCATCACAGACTGTGTGATGGCGGAACTTGAGAAGTTAGGTCAGAAATACCGCGTGGCTTTAAGGTATGGTCTCATGTTTCTGAGTTTTTCAATTTCTTTTCCTGATATTTTTTGTATCAAGACTTAAGGTGGTTGATTGTGTCTGTGGTAGTGGTTTCAGTCTGCTTGTAAATTTTGTTACTTGCAGTTGACATCCGCAATGTGTTTCCTTTGCAATTTGGTGACCAAAAACTGGTCCAGTGCTGTTCAAAATTTCATTTGGTTACAGGAATTCTGATGATGGATGTTTGTGTCTTAACAGGATTGCTAAGGATCCACGTTTTGAGAGACTACCCTGTATTCATAAGGGGACTTATGCTGATGACTGTATTGTTGAAAGGGTTACCAAGGTACATTTTGACTATAATATCTTTGTTCTGCTAACCTTGCTGATTGTTGTTTTCTCAAAATGTTATCCACTTCGGAGATTTTTTCCAACTTGTCGGATGGAGTTAGCTGCCATTAGATAGTTTATTTGAAGTATTGATTAAGAATAAGGACTAATATGGGTTTGGAAGGAAGATAATCTATCATGTTTGTTAAGCTTGGACTGTTGATTTCAAATGCATGGTTTGGATTTTATCACTTGATGAATGTCAACCCTTTTCCACTAGTATAAAACACACTAACCACCCGCTGACTTATAAGAATAAATCTCCGTTTCTTTTAAATTCTATGGCTCATATTTAGCAAACATGGGACCTCATGTTGCGAGGAACCTGAGAGGATCAATCCAGATTTATAAATCACGCCATCTTTCTGACAATAAAAGGAGAAAATAATAAAGCCTCACAATCACAGAAGTTGGAGAAAATTATTCTCTTAAATATTCATGTCAATCTGTTTTTGTTGTTCTATTAAAAACATTGATCTATTACTTGGAAAAATAAGCTTGACAATAATGGCCATAGGCAAGGAATATAATCCGTTCTGTGACTGTATTTCAAAGTATTTTACTTTGTTTTTTATATGCTGAAGTATTATCCATGACACGACCTTTCATGTTGATTCCTTTGTGCATATTGACATTACCCAATGTGTTTTTTGAATGTAACTAACTATATCATTTGTGTGGGAACAGCATAAATGCTATATTGTTGCTACATGTGATCGAGATTTAAAGCGAAGAATCCGCAAGGTATCTTCAAGTGAATAATCTTTTGCTGTGCATTTGAAATGAAATCTGTTCTGATCTGAAGTTGCTTGTTTGCTGGCAGATCCCTGGTGTGCCAATCATGTACATCACTCAACACAAATACTCAATTGAGCGGTTGCCTGAAGCAACAGTAGGCGGAGGTAGGCCCCTGCGACTCGTGTTTAGTAGAAACATTTATTTGATAATGCTTCGATTTGATTAGACTGACTTCTGCGTCTTTCTGATGCAGCTCCACGATATTGATAACTTTCAAGATTGGGAGAACAGAGGATTTTGCTTGATGCTCTTGGATGTTATTTATCCTACCATATGGAAATATGGTTGAGGTCCTTTACCATATGGTGACTTTTTTTTAGTGTAGTTGCTTCCTACCTCGAAATGAGGGTTGAAATTTTGTTGTTTCTATAATCAGAGGAAATCTTCACAATATGCAACTGTTTTTAGCTGTACTCCTTGTTTCATTATTCTATATCACGCTTGCAGTCTGAATTATGCTTCAACCCCGCTCAAACTTGGCAACCGAAGCTTTGCCGTTTTCCTGAATTTGATGGGTGGTCGAATTGTTTTGTATTCTCACGCCAATGCATTTATTCCCCATGAATTGGACCTCGGTGGCGTTACAGCCAGCATTGTTGATGCAGAAGATAAGGACTCTGATGATTTATAATTATATTTAATAGTTAATGCAACAATACGAAGAACACTGAACAAAGTTCTCAGACCAAGCCGAATATGTAGATGGGGGTAGTTTTTGTTTATTTGCAGAAAATCACACCCGGATGATTTAATGGTTAATATCAGTTTGTGAATTTTTTAATTATTTTTTTAATATAATAAAAAATATTCAGGTCATAGAAAATTATTTTATATTGTTATTAAACTGAGTTTAGTGGGTCAATTTTGAAATTTTTCATTCTAATTTCATACCTAACTTTGAGAATTAAACCGTGTGAGAATTGATCAGATGTGTTTTAGTTAACTTAAGTGGTCTAAAAACAAGCTGGATAATTGGTAAAAAAAGTTTGAGGATAAAATTAACAAATAAAAAAAATATTCTGAATCAATATCTTATTTAGCTCGGGTTTAAAATTAAACTAAGTTAAAGTTGTTCTAACATGATCCAGTTGATATGATCAGTCCAAAAACAAATGAAAAATCAATTAAAAAAAATAAGAATAAAATTAAAAAAAATGATGATATGGACATGGAAAATACCTCTTGACCCGAATCCTCTCCTAACTTGGGTTTAAATTAAATTGTATAAGAGTTTTTATGATGTGATTCTGGTGTATTTAAAGATAACTTTAATAATTGTTAAAAAAAATTAATAATGAAATTAAAAAAAAAATAAGGAAAAAAGTTGAATTAAAAATATCAACAGTTATAGAAATAATCATTACTTTTTAGATAATATCTTGTTTTGTCTATTTCGTATACTTCTAAATAGATTCCTTTAATAATTACTAAACATCTTTATATAAGTCATGTTGACCAAGAAAATAAATAAAGAATTTGAACAACAAAAAAAACATATATTAAATTTATTAAAAAAAAAAACTAGTTCACCTTAAAAAGAGAAAAATAGATCTTAGATTCATTCAATTTCCTCCATTTTCGCTAAAACCAAACATATCTCCACTTTTATTTTGGTATTTTGGTAAGTTAAGAAATTAATTATTTTTTAAAAATATGACAATTTTAAGTTAAGTCACACAACAAGAACGACACCATTTGAAAACGCGGTACGAACCGCGTTCTTAAAAATTTAATTTTTTTTAGTTAAAAATTAATTTTTTTATATGTTTTGAATCGTTTTGATATACTGATTTTAAAAATAATTTTTTAAAAATTAAAAAAATATTATTTTAATGCATTTCAGCACGAAAAATACTTTGAAAAATAATCACAACCATTCCCAAACAGGTTTACGAGAATCCACCACTAACTTTTTTTCCAACTTTTTATCCTATATAATAACAACTGGTGAAAACATGAACTATTAGCAAAATGTTTTTCAAAAAAATTTATCCTATATAATGATATCAACCGGTGAAAACATGAACTATTAGCTAATGAATTAAAAAAAAAACACTCAATTAATAAATTATTGAAAAATGACACTTCAATTAAATAAAAAAATGAAAAGAACAGGCACTCAAAAAATTACCGTGTAGATGCTATTAACTGTTAATAGACGTGCGGGTGATAAAGAACAAACTCGAGTTTTCCAACAGGAATAAATATTGGAGTTTCTGTTAGTTTGGTCAAGATTTTTTGTTAGGTAACACCTCCACGCTCGAGGATAATGCCTGCTGTTGCAGCTGTTGTCCTGCTTAGAAGAGGGTGAATGTGTGATCTTTCTAGACTGTCGTGTGAGAATTTAAATTACACTATTTGTCTTGCAAGAAAAAAAGAAACCAACAGGCTTCTCTCGTCTTCAGTATGGATCGGAACAGTTCTATAACTGGCAATCAGGGCCATGGTAAATGTCGGAAATTCTAAAGAGAAATCTGGAAATTACAATTTCTCCCTCGTTTTTCTGTCATGAACGCAACAACCTCTACAATGGGGTGTGGAGAGAATGAAAAGAAAAGGGAAAATTAGTATACACACTCATCAACAACACTAACGACGTAGGATGCAGCTACTTACATACAAACCCCTTCGTATAAAAGATACAAAAGCATGCATCCTATCTGCCAAATAAATGAACTGAAGAGGAAAAATCAACAATAAAAGAATGATCAAACTAGACCCTACCTCCAATGCTGCCCAGCCTGAACTTAATGCTACAAAGATTCCGACATGGACACCGTAGAGTTTGAATTTTCTATGTCCTCTGGTGGGGGCTTCACATATTTCCCCAGCACTGGTTGACGGCGTTTTTTCCTCATTCTTTGTTGTTTGTCCTTGCTTTGCTGTCTCCTCTTCTCTTTCTGATGATTCCGCAGATTTCTCTCTTTCTCAAATAATCCTTGCCATACAACCTCGCCTGTTGATGGCCATAACCATCTTCTCTTGGGCTGATCAGAATCTGCCTCTTCAGCCAAGTCCTCATCCATGCTCTTAAGGATGCTGTATGAGAACCATTTGACCCAAATATTGCCTCTGCGACTCTTGACTGCATGCTGCTCTTGCATCAAGCCAGTCTCAGGGTTCACGTACACCATCTGCCTTGCACTGTGGTATGCCCAGACATTTATAAGCAGCTCAAGAACCCGTGAGTAGCAATGCTTATCCTGCAATACATTTTAAAAAAAAAATTGTACGTGGTTGTAAAATGATCTCAGAGCTATCTGTCCATTTTGAGGGAACCTGAGATGAATATTTGACTGTTCCAGCAGCATATCTTGCAAACAATAATCCCACACAAAAATAATTTGCCAGTCAATTATTTCACACACCAAGTGACCCAACTTGATGGCAAGGTCAATTGGAAGGTTGTAGAAGTAACTTGGACATTTTATTCGTAATGAGCTTGAAGGGTAAACTGAGCTTCAGTGACCTTGATTTCAACCATAATAGTGCTGTCAAAAGCGAGAGGCGCCCTAAGGCGTCAAGGCTGTCAAATGCCCAAAGCGCCTGGTGCATGCCTAAATAAAACAAGGCACTATGCTATAAATTCAAATAATATATATATGTGTGTGTGTTAAAAATTAAGATTAGAAAATCAAAGTGAAACTCAGAATATTTTAATTTAGACATAAAAAGTTATACTATTCATCTTTAAAAACAAAATTAGACAATTAAAAGAGCAAGTAGATTAAAATAGATAAACTTAAAATGCTAAAGTTTGGAATAAACTAGGATGATTAAAAAAACAATAAACACGACAAGAAAAAAAAATCAACTTGTGAAGTTTGAAACTCAAGTTTCAAAAACAATAAACACAACTAGAAAAAAAAAATCAATTGAAGTTTGATGAGTTATGAACTTGAGATTTGAGAAATATTCTTTTATTAAAAAAAAAAGAGTAAAAATTGCAGCAGCATAAAACCATGGATATTTAAAGAGAGAGAAAGAGACAGGTAAAGAAGAAATAAAATTGAGAGAGGCCACATAAGTTAAGAAGAAAAAAATAAATGAAGAAGAAACAAACAAAAAGATGTACCTGATTCTTTGGAAAAGCATGGCTGCCAAATGTGCCTCCAACTCTATTTTGATGATCATTTTTTCTTTTTAAACAATACTTTTTACTTTTACAACTAAACCCTTCAATTATTTTTGGTGTTGACTTGAAAAAATATGAGCAAATCAGTCAAAACACATCAATTAAAAAAAAAGAAAAAAGAACATATATTTTGACCAAGCGCTTGCTTCAGTGCCGAGTGCTTGCACTCCAGGCAAGCTAGTTAAACTGCCTTGCCTGGAAAAATAAAAGGCGCTGGGGGGGGGGGGTCTTGCCTCACCTGGAGCGCCCAGGCCCGTGCCTCAGCGCCTCTTGACAACACTGCTTATAATAGTATCCAAACAAAATTCCAATAAGGGACACGTTTCATGCAGGCAATAACAGAAAACTCAAAAGTTACCTTAGCTAGACTCAGATAACATCGTCCACTTTGATGGTGCTCATCATACATCTGTGCATCCAGTGCGTCCACAAACATTCTGCACTCAACAGTTCAAATCAGGCATCTGAACCAACTTATGCTTGAAGTTTTTGAATTACCAAGTCAGCAGGAACAACTTATCACACCTTGAAAACATTACAAACTCTAGGAAGGACCTTGTTGGCAAAGCAAAACTCAGCATGACAGACCATGTATCCCCATCTTCAGGCATGGGTGGCAAAAATTCCAAATCATGCTTGATGCCATACATCCTCTTAAGAGCCTCAGAAAAAGCTAACCTTCAACCACCAACAATTAAAAGGTGAAATCAGCTAAAAAAATTAAACGGAGAAAGGAGTGAAATTTTCAAGATTTCCATAATAAATCTTGAGATAAACAAGCATGGCTCTTACTTGCAATTTCCAGCGTTTATAGCATCACAGAATGACCAAAAGTCGCTCTGTAAGTCGTTTCTTGGATCCATGTCCATGCGAACCCAAAAGTAAAGTGAGTCCCCATGCTTTCGTGATTCTATAGCATCTACCAATGCCTTTTCAGCAATCCTAGACAAAGATGCCTATTTATACCCCACAGTAAGATATAGTCCATTATATGCATGAAATAAATTATGAGATCACATTCGTTTAACTTTCACTTGCTAGCATTCCATAAATCAAGATCCCAAGGAAATAAGAGTGCTGTTCTTTTATTTAAGAATAAATTTCTAAAGGTTATAACAATAAACTCATTACTTCCATAGATGACAGAACTGAAATGGTAACTACTCATAGTTAGGTAATGCAAGAGGAAATTAGGGACTAGAATCTCAGAAAACCTTCCATCAATCTAGCTCATTTCAAAGTAAAGGCAAATCACAACTGTAGCTATAGTTGCATGGTATGCATCGATTAATCTGTTCAGCCACCACATGAGCTCAAAAGCTTCATGGTTGCAAGTAACCTTGTGTTAGCCAAATTTTACAGTAGAACCAAATCTATTAATGTTCTGCCAAGATCAGTCTGAATGACCAAAAATGCAGTATTAAAGACCAATACCAAGTCTTGAAAACAGCATGTAAGGCAGAGCAAACAACATTAAACGAAAAGAACATAGGGTAGACAGAAAATAGGGAATCATCATATACCTTCCTTGCCGTTGCTCTCCAAGATTGAAACCCTATCCAAGAATTCTTATGAATACGGTCAATCCGATTTGCGATTGCAAAAAAAGCTCCATATTCACCTAGGGCATCTCGGTAGTATGGCTTGCTAAGAAGTGATAGACGGGAGGGGGCATCGATGTCATCTGTCCTGGGCCTTCGACCTTTTGTGGACTGCAACCATTGTCAGTGTATAAAAACAGGCAGGAAAGATAAAAACCTCTTTTATACAAGTTCCATCAAAATTTACAAGTTATCTAGCTAAAAGCAGAAGTATAAAGCAAGACCCATAGAATAGAAACCGGAACATGGTTTAGTTACAATTGCAAAGGAGTATGTAACTAAGGGCTTCAAATTCCTTCAATGCAAGAAGAGTATAATATTCCCAGCAAGTGCCAACCAAAAACAAATCATGTTGCCGGTAAAACACACCATATGGTTCGGTTATATGTACCAGTCTTCAAATTCATTAACTATAAGAAGATGAGGTAAAACACACCATGATGCTAGGCAATATGCAAATAAGCTTACAGATACATAAATAAAGATATTATTCAAAGTGAGTTACTGCCCATTTACCTTTTCCTCAACTTGCTAAATGGCGAAGAGATTAAGATTGAAAGTTCAAGCAATGAACACCTTTGGAAAGTAGAATCTTTAAACTTGGCATAAAAGATTTTTTTCCCGTATGCTACATATTAAAGGAAGGTGGTGTCTATCATGTTGGGAACAATCATCAGATCGAACACAAAAGTTAACTTAAAGAAAAACAGAGAAAATGACATGGGTTATCAGGATGAAATACAGAGATGCAAACTCACCAATCCTATTCCACGATAAAGCGAACTTTGGTGAAGAAAAGACCAGGTTCCTTCCCCAAAATACGGTTCATAAATGCATAATGGTTGCCCTGTCCTCAAAAGTTCTCCTTCATCCCTTTCATGTAAATCATTCCTGGAACGATCAGCCCTTTTGGCACTTTTATACACATCCTCCCATGTTCCATGAGGTTGATCAGTTCTATCTTTTAGCTGCCAAATATCCCAAGGGTCAAATTTTACAAAGGATGCACTTCAAGAATGGAAGACAAGAAGACCTGTTCCATCCAAAATTTACTCTTAATAAATTATCACTGCACAAACACTTACCTCTTCTTCCTCTCTTCTCTTTCTAGTATTGAGCATCATAATATTTCTCTCTTCCTCCCAAATGTCATATGAGAATGAATCATTAGTAGCAGCTATGGAACCAGAGCTCTCTTTTTGCATATAGTTCCACTGCTCCTCAACTGTTTTTAAATATCTGGAACTTTTCAAAGTTCTGTCTTCATGCGTAGAATTCATAAATGCTTTAAATAGATGCCAGCACCACTCTTTTTTCAGTTTTGGAGGAATTTCTGAAACAGCCTTAGGAGGTGTGACTTCTGATGGAAGCTCAACAACATTTTCAAGTAGTGTAGCATAGCCTTCAACGGTTTCTAGAACCATGAGGTTTTTAGCAGTATTTTTTCCCATTGACGCGATATTACGAGCCAGAGGTGATAATGTCCCTTTGGAGATCGCTTGCAATACAATCTGTGTTAGAACCTTGAGGTTTTCCTTAGGAAAAAGATAGCCATTCACCCTGTCATCAACCTAATAGTTATTGCTAATACAGTCAGTAGTTTGCTTAATAAACATAGGTGTGTAACAAGAAAATGATTCACAATAATGAAAAATAAAAATCTGATACCAATAACATTTTATCAATCATTGTGTATTTGGTATTTCGCAAAATTCCTGACAATAAATTGTTAATGCCAAAAATTATGAACTGCTAGTTTCCAGCGCCACTAACTTCAAAGAAGAGCAGTAACTATATTGAACTGGACAGAACTTGTGTCTCATTGTAAATTGACTGGAAGAGGGTTATTCTCTAAACAAGAATATTAGTTTTGATGAGGTAGCAACAAGAATTATTAAAGAATGTTCCTGATGTGACGACAAAGAAATGATTGGATTCTACATGGGGGTATTGAGATGAGTGACTTGTAAGATTATATAAAGCAAAACAAATCAGGCAAGTGAATAAGTTATTGCTCTGGTGAAGAGAGGAATCTAATTCATAGAAATACAAGGTCAGAATAAGGCTCATAAGAACTCGGGTTTAGGCTATGAATAAGACCTGATGGATTTATTCATCAAGATAATTGTGCCTTAATAGAGCTGAAAAAAATGAAAAACCTGAAAGACTAGTGATCCACCCTATGTAATGAAGAGAGTAGTTGAGTTGATACAACTCAGGAATATGAGATCACCTTTCAAATCATCCATTAAATCAATGTACATTGTGAATTCAATCTGCTGGTGCATGAAGACTGAAGATGAGAAATCAGTAAGGCTTACATATTTCCTGATCATGGAGAGATCTGGGGTTATGATGGGTTTTCCAATGGACATGGCTTTCACCAAAATTTCAGGAAAAGACTGCTCCTCAAGGAAGGATCCATATATCACAAGATCAGCTGCACCGAGGGGACTGCCCACATCATCATCAACAGCAAAGTGCTTTACAGTACCTCTTGGATAACTCAAGTTAGCAGCAATAGCCTGAGGAAACAAAGAGATCACAGAAATTGGCATCTATTTTCAGAGGTAAGAACTCTGCAGGCAAGCATCTAAATCATACCTCAACAGCCACACTGTAGTTGCCAGTAGGATCCCCACTTAAAATAATGATTTTGAGATGAGATTTTGAATTATTATCTAATGAAAATTCTGCAAAAAGTGGCAATAGAGCCTTCAAAACAAGTGCATGCTCCAGCCACAAACCCCTGTACAAAAATTGACTTCCCACAATTGCAATGACAATGTCATCGGGTTCATAGCCCATCTTCACATGTATTTCATCATTATACAATGCCATTGTAGTTTCTGTTTCCCATATATCAGCAGGAGAACCAGGAATAACATAATAGTTTCCAGTGTCAAATGCAGAGTACATCATCTGTTTGAAATGCAGAAATGGAGATAAATGTTAACTTCAGCTCCAATGTTAATAGCATGAGTATGACAACATCAGAACACAGTCATGTTACAAAACATTAAGTTGCTTATTGCTATTTATTGGATTATTGGTTTTTTTTTTAATATAGATGAGATTTATTGGGGAGTTTCATTTTATCATTTTATCTGCAAGTCCAGATTAATCCCATGGAAATTTCAGACAGTGTCCATAAGGTGAAGTTATATCGTAGCCAATTACCGGAAGGACATGATTTGGGAAGACAACTACTGTAGCCCGGTTGAAAGCTTTTCTCCAATCATACAGAAGCTCAATTTGCCAACTTGAAGTGTACTGTCTTGAATGAGTAGCGAGTGTTCTTTCATTGATGGTCCATATAAGAGGCACAGACTTGAAAGGTTCCTGCATAAAACTGTTAAAGTGAAATCATTCATGTTAATTGAGTCACAAATAACTTCTCGCATAAATTAACAAAAGTACACACAGCTCCTATCCTCGTATATATATTTCAACAAGAACAAAGTGATAAAGTTAAGCCCCAAGTACACTAATTTATCAGACAACACACTGAGCATTTTAATTTGCACGGGCCATCAAGTCTCAGGCATAGGGCGATTATGATTCTAGGGTAAGGACATTTCTCTAATCATTACAATACTAAATAGCCTCATTTTTAATTGACTGCTTATGAAAGACTAATCACATAGGATTGCCCAAAATAATAGAATTAATTGAAAAGAAGAAAAGGATTGAAGAAAGCATTATTTTTTGAGGTATATCTTTCATTTGAAAAAAAGATGGTAATTCATCTTACCAAGAGAAGACACTCTTCGTTTCTAGAGAATTCACAAGTATGCCATCATAGCTGCAAAAAAAATACATCAAAATTAGATGCAACCAAAAGCATCCAAATCCAATGACACAAAACATGCTTGATTAATTTCAAAAACAAAAGACGGCATATTTAAAAGTTCATCGTGTTTCTGAAAGGCAGTAGAGTGCCATGCATACTTTAGCCAATCAACAGCAATCTCCATTTTGTGGCTGATTTGGATGATGTTAACTGGAGATCTCATGCTCTTCCAAATGCTTTGCGCAGGACCATCTCCTAGTGAATAAACCTGCCAAACAAATTCCAATAAATTTGATGCAAAGAAGTAAGAAGAATGGCATATCTTTGAAATTTGCTTTACAGCTTAAGGGTACTTGGGAATTGGGGTAAAATTGCAAATAAAAAGAAAGATGCACAAATTTTGGTCGAGCAATTCACTTTTTATTCACACACTCGGCATAACAATTCAAGTACCAAAATACATACATGAATTGTGTAGCCAATCTCTTGCAATGCAGTAGCAACAGTCACCATTAACAGCTGGTGTGGATCAACCAACAGATCCGCAAATACCTGTATTAAAAATCACTATTTAGACCACAAGTCAACCCCACCAAAAAAATTTAACAAAAGGAGAACAGTGGATTAGTAAAGAGTAGTGAGAACTAACCAATGCAAGCTGGGGTTTCCTATAAGGAAAACGACTTAATGTCCTGTTACTAAATGACATATTCATCTCTCTATTTTCTTTTCGAAAATGTTGTAATATCTTCGAAGGTTGAAACTTAATATCTTCACCAAAATCTAACCCACCAATCTCCTTCAGATACCACAAATCCTTATCAACCAATTCCATTCCTCTCCATGGAGAAGAACCTAGTTCAGATTTCTCAACCACAGAACCAGGCAAAAACATCTGAAAGAGAACTACAAAGAAGAGAAAAACAGCAACAGTACAAATCCATTGAATGTAATCTAACTTCTTGAAACGCAAGAAACGAGAAAAACTTGATCTGGGTCTATACAAAAAGGGGTGTCTTTCAGTTCTACCAGCTGAATAAGAACGAATGAGAGTGTTTTTGTCTCTTTTGAAGGAGATTCCTCCCGTCTCTAATGAACCCATTTAGAGTTCCATAAAAAAATTCAACTCTTTGCCTCCTCTGTAGAGCGACATGCAGATAAGCTAATCGATGTTGAAAGAGAAAATATACACGCAGGGCAAAGTAGTGCGACTGCAAGATGCTTGTGGCGGGGAGAGAGAGTGAAAGGTCAGGAAGGGTGTTGGATTTGTTTGTTTTTCTGTCGTTATCAACGTGAGCTGGTTTTTGGTGAGGTGATGTGAGGGACATCGATATGTAGTCCTGAAAAATCGTACAAAATCTAATATCCCTCAATATTATAATGATTGTCTTAAAACATAAAGATTTTTCATTTCTTTTTCTTAATTTAATTGTATTCATATTAATTACTAGCA
>Ga0307515_10014730_pt1 | contig 14468 bp, 2 predicted proteins | sample 17_EM_MG_FD_194513 | JGI IMG/M metagenome (GOLD analysis project Ga0307515, IMG submission 194513) | Populus trichocarpa ectomycorrhiza microbial communities from riparian zone in the Pacific Northwest, United States - 17_EM | ecosystem: Host-associated > Plants > Roots > Unclassified | place...
GTTAGCTAGGGCTTTAAGAAGGGGAAGCTAGGCTATTTTATAGGGCCGTAAGGCTTTCTAGGATCTCTTATAGGGTCTCTTATATATTTCTTACTTTAAGACAATTGGCTTCCTAGCTAGCTGCGAGGGCGCAAATCTGCTCACGTACGTCTATAATATTATTATTGTCTTTAATTTCTAATCCTAATTAGATCTTAGGTTCCTCTTAGGTAAAGGCAGCTCTTTTAAATAAGCTTACTTTAGGTGCCATTATTAGCTTCCTAAGGTTCGTTAGTATTATACGCTTTAGTTTTAATTCTGGGGGTATAGGTCTAGTCCTATTTAGCTTATAAGGTGGGATATTATCTAGGCCTTCCTAGGCAATGTAAAGTTGTTTTAGTGTCTAAGTATAGCGCGTTAATGCGTCATTGCAGACGAAGTTTCTTTAGGGTGGGATATTATTGAGGCCTTCCTAGGCAAGGTAGGGTGAGCTTAGTATAATGTTACGGCTTATATAAATGCCTCTAAACTAAAGCTTGTAGAATACTGTATTATAAAGATACTAAGCTAAAGAGAAGGAAAAGGGGTTGCTAGGACCGATGTAAACAAATATATAGGGTGAGCCGCTAAGGCGCTAGCTTTGGGCGGGCCAATTACAGGTCGGTAGAATATGGTAGAATTTAGTAGGTAACGGGCGATAGCGCCGTTACACTATTCTTATTTAAACTTACCTCTTCTTACTATATAACCTACTTCTATAAGTTCTTATTAAAATAGTAAGCCTTATTAATACTAGTAGTATAGCACTAGCGTTTATAGATAAAGACTCGCTTATAAAAAAGCATAATATTATAATGAAAAGACTCCTAGTTCTAAAACTACTTCGCCTTACTAATAGACTCCTATCCGGGTTTATTACCCACTACTTTATAGTAATAATAATAATTGGCCACTATATAGAATCTATACTCTTCTACGTTATAAAGTTATTACCCTCTATACTAGTAATTCTTGGAATGCCCTAGCTTAAAAAGCATAACCTAAGGGTAGACTTCCCCGCCCTAGAGCTTAAGTTTAACTCCAATTACTATACCTATAACTATCTCCTATAGCACATTCCTAACTATAACTAAGTAGTACTATATAGACGTATTATATAGCTAACGCTTAAATACCGTTAGCTAATAGTAGAAAAGGTATCTAATACTAGTAAGCTAATATACGTAGTAAACTAAGCAGAGATTCTAGAAGACTAGACTACTGCCCTATCCCCTAAAAAATAAACACCGCTAGAACTATAAGTCCCCTATATATACCCGCTTAACCTAAATTAGCTAATAAAATACCTAACTCTAAGTTATTTACTATACGTATATGCGACCGCATGTATAATAGCTAAGGGCGTTATAACTAAGACCAAAACTAGAGTAATTAAAACCTCCCCCCTATAATACCTAACCTCGTACCTATCTCCCGCGCGTACCGTATAGGGCCGCCGCCTTGTCTCCGCCCCCCTAGGCTAACTAAGCTATGCTAGCCTAGCTGTAGTACCGAAGAACTAAACACGCCCTAACCTGGACGATATTAAATGCACTTATACCGTTAATTTTACCTAATTCTATAAATAAAAAGACGTAAAGGTAATAAGGATTTATATAGCGGAGCTAATAGAACTAGTTAAATAAGAAGAGTATTAATAGCTGCTTAAGGAGCTGCCTATAGGCCTAATAGAAGTACCGAACCTATTAAAAAGGTCTTTCTACCGGCTAGTAGAAGGCGACTATATAATAGACGAAGCTTATAAAGTACTACCCCTTTATTTTTATAACTTCCTTAAAATAAACCTAAAAATAAAGTCTAAGTTTTTACGCTAAAAGATAGTTAATACTAATGTTGAGAAATTTCTAAAAGGTAAACTAGGATTAACCTATAAAGATATTTTATAATGCTTACTAAAAGAGTTTCACGAATATATTAAACACTTCCTCCCTAAAAACGTAGATAAGCTGCCCCCTTACTGACTATAGGATTATAAAATTAAGATTATACCCGGAAAGTAGGCCCCGTATTATAAAAATAGACTAGTCTTACCTACTAAACTTAGTTATATAAAGAAGTGGATTAATAAGATGCTAGATAAGGGTTTTATCCGCAAATTAACCTTACTAGCCGCTATATTACTTCTCCTTGCTATAAAACCTAGTGGCGGTATATAAATCTGCTATAACTACTAAGGCCTAAATATAGTTACTATTAAGAATTGGTATTTATTGCCACTAGTCCGTAAGATACTTAACGTACTTTATAGTGCTAAGTACTTTACTAAGCTTAATATAATTACTGTGTTTAACCAGATCCGGATTGCGGAAGGCTATAAGTAGCTTATAGCATTTATTACCTAGTTTAGGCTTTATAAAATGTTAGTTATACTATTTAGTCTCTATAACGCACCCGCTATATTTTAAAACTATATTAACTATATTTTATATAACGCCCTTAATAACTACTGTACTGCGTACCTTAATAATATCCTTATCTTCTTAAAAATACGCGCCGAGCATACGAAATATATAAATAAAATTATCTAGAGACTTAGTAATGCTGGACTCTAGATTAATATTAATAAGTCTGAGTTTTATGCTACCAAAATAAAATACCTTAGCTTAATTATCTTAACTAACGGCATAACTATAGACCTTAAAAAGGTGTAGGCCTTATAAGAATAGAAGGACCTAATGTTAGTTAAAGAACTATAGCAATTTCTTAGCTTCGTGAACTTCTACTAACGATTTATCTAAAGCTACTCTAAGGTAGTTAAGCCCATAACTAGGCTACTAAAGAAGAGCACTAGCTGGTTATAGGGCCCTAACCAAATATAGGCGTTCTAGACCCTAAAAATAGCGTTTACTATAGCACTAGTCCTAGCGTATTATAACTATATAAAGAAGATTATAGTAAAGACAGACGCCTTAAACTGGGCTTTAGGTAGAGTGCTCTATTAAGCCAATAAAAATAATAAGCTTAAGCTAGTTATATTCTTCTCTGCTAAGTACTTAGCCCCTAAATGTAACTATAAAATATACGATAAGGAGCTTTTAGTAATAGTTAAGGCACTAGAAGAATGGCGCCCCAAACTATAAGGAATTAAGTAGCCGTTTAAAATTATTACGGACTATAAGAACCTCTAGACCTTTATAATAATAAAACAATTAAACTAGCGCTAAGTCCGCTAGGCTAAGTTCCTTTCCTAATTTAACTTTGTTATTACCTATAGGCCTAGCACTAAAGCTATAATCTTAGACGCTCTTAGCCACCTTTTAGGCGTTGCACCTATTAATGCTAATAATAAACGTCTATGATACTAAGACCGTGTTGTTTTACTACTAAAGAAAGTTAACCCTACTATCCTAGAAGAGCTACTAAGCGAATCCTAAGACTAGAGCATTAAAGACTTTATTATAGTAATAGACCTAAAGCCTAAGAAAAAACCCCTTAAGGAGCTTATTAAGAATGCCTATATAGAGAATAAACTCGCTAGGAATATATTGGCTGCGCTACGCGAAGAGGAAGACTATAAAGCACGCCGTTGGCCTAAGCAGATTAGGAAGCTGCTCCGCTATAATAAATCTAAATGTTTAATTATTAACGGCCTAATCTACTATAGGAATTAAGTATTTGTCCCTAATTTACCTAAACTCTAACTAGAAGTTGTACACCGTATATATAGTTTAGGCCCTGCGGGTTACCTAGGCCGCGTTAAGACACTAAACCTCCTTAATTAAATGTACTAGTGGCTAGGTATTTTATAGTTTATAGCTACCTTTATAAGAGACTACGCTCTCTACTTTTGTATAAAGACCCTATACTTAGCACCGCCTAGTTTCCTAAAACTACTAAAACTACTAGTCCGCCCATAAACTAATATCTCTATTAATTATATCATTAACCTACCTAAGTGCCTTTATAATGGCAAAATATATAAATATATCTTTGTTGTTGTTAACCACCTAATAAAGATAAGATACTTTATTCCTGTCACTAGCCTAAATACTAAGGAGCTTATTAAAGTATTTATCTACACTATCTATAAGTTATACGGCGCTCTAAATATTATCATTTTTAATAAAGGCTCTTTATTCGTTTTTAACTTCTAGCGTCGCCTAAACTAGCGCCTAAAGGTAACCCTAAGCTTTAGCTCTATATAGCACTCTAAAATAGATAGTTAAACCGAGATTGTTAATGCAGTAATAAATAAGTATCTACGCGCCTTTATGAGCCTTACCTAAAATAACTAGGTAGATTGGCTCCCCCTTACCAAGTTTGCTATAAATAACTAGGTTAATAAAACTACGGGAATCTTATCGTTCTTTATTAATTATGGCTATAACCTACGTCTAGGTATTAAACTAGTAGGCCCCTAGCTATTAGCCCTATCTATATATATAAAGAAGGAGTACCTATAAGCTAATACTATTGCCAACCGCTTTAAGCGCATTTTAACCCAGCTTAAAGCCCTAGCTTATATCTTCTAGCGACGCTATAAAGATAACGCTAATATAAAACGAGTCGAAGGTATAATATTTAAAAAGGATAATATAGTTATGGTTAGCCTTAAAAATATAAAGACTAACCAGCCTAAGAGGAAGTAGGATAATAACTAGGACGGACTTTGGCCCGTCTTAGCTGCCTATAATGGAGTAGTTATAGTTAACCTCCTAGACTATATCCGTATTAATAAGTCTTTCTATACTTTAAAAGTCCGCCTCTAGTTTCTTAAAGAAATCTCTGGTTAAGTATATATTAATAAAGAGGAACGCCGTAATATTATAGGTAGGATAGCTGAAAGGGATAATAACGGCAATATTACGGACAAGTGGGAATTTAAAAAGATTCTTAATATATATAATAAATAAATGGACGAGCACGGCTTAATATATTATATTAAGTAGAAGTATTATAATAAGGAAACCTAGGAACCTAAGAAATCTCTAAAAGGGTGCGAGCGTGTACTACTAAAGTTTTATAAATAATACCCTAAGAAGCTAGGACCCCTAGACTGGGCACGAGATAAGGGAGAGTTATACTAAAACTGTGGCCGACTATAAAGATAATTTGTGGTAGTTAAAATCTTATAGAACTTTAACCGGCGGTTAAAGTTGTCTAATTAGTTAGTTTTTCTACTGAGAAGCGCCACGCGGTAGCGGTATGGAGTTTTATTAACTTTATTCGTTAAACTAACTAATTAGGATTTTCTATGCCCAGTATAGAAAATCGCTATTAGCTTGGTTAAGAGCGGTAAGTAGAAGTAATATCTTTATAGTAGGAATAAGTTATTTAGTTTAGGGACTAAACCTTCTAGGGAGGGGAGTACTGTTACGGCACTAACCTAACGTATACTGTTTTATACTATCTCGTACTATCTTATACTATTTCCTACTGTTAGCTAGCCCACTACTAGCGCCTTAGCGGCTGGCCTTACTATTTGTGTACGATATCTCCTTTTACCTTCTTCTCCTCTTTATACTATAACGTAGTTATTTAGTCTACTTTATTGCAGCACTGTAATACTATATAAAGAATTGCCTAATAAACGTAAAAGTGGATAAGGTCCTATTAATCTAAAAAGATAGTATAGAGTTTAAAAAAGAGGAACTCTAGAGGGAGACTCCTCTTTAGGGTTAAAAGGGATTAATATATTATATATTAATCTAGGTCGGCTAGTTAGTAGAAGAAGCTATACTATCCCTTATACTTTATTCTGTAATAGATATTAAGTTTTAACCTCTGCTTTAGCTAACTCTAAAATAAATACCTTTGCCTTAATAGATACCTAGTATACTATAAAGCTAGCTACCTTTTTTAATATACCTATTAAAGAACTACCTAAACTAATTCCTATTTACTGGTATAATAGGCGGATAGGGCTACCTATTATAACTATCTTTTAGATTTACCTCTATATTAATAGACAAAGGTAATATAATATCCCCTTCCTTATTATAGACCTAGGAAGCTATAATATAATCTTTTAAAAAAAAAAGGCTAGCCTATTTAGGCTTATAGCTTAATATATAGAGTAGGCGGCTTATTTAGCCTAAAACTCTACTCCTAACCCTTTCTTTTATAAAAGAAAATAGTATTATAATAGAAAACCTTATACGGCCCTAGATTAATACTATTTATTAGGTAGATACTATATATAGGGACTAGGCCTTTAAGAAAGATATATAGCTTAACCTATAACAGATCTATATACTACGCCGCCCCTAGACTAGCTATATTATACTACCTATACTAAAGACCTAAAAAGCTAGTAGTAACCTAGCTAAGCTAACTACGGAGGATTTAGGGCCTATATAGCTATAAAGGAAAGCTAGGAATATTAGACGCTATACTAAACTAATAGATAGGAAAGATAACTTAACGTGTTTTACCACTTAACGCTATACCCCAGTCAACGCCGCACTACTAAAACCAGCAAAACTAGCAAAAATTTACATATTATATTTTAACAATAACTAAGTAGAATAATCTTAAGGTTTATATTTAAGTATTATAATATATTTCTAAATATATATATTAGTTTTAATTAATTTAGTTAATTATTTATAGAGATTATATAATGCGCTTAGATATTTATATTAGAAAAAATTGAAATTCTTATATCTAGTTAACTACTTAAGAAATATTTTTAAAGTTAAAAATTGTGATAGGAAATATCTAGTAGAATATAATTCTATGTTTTTGGATTATTTTATTAAGTCGTTGTTAAGATATTATATGTGTGTTTTTGTTGGTTTTTGGTGTAAATCGGGGTGCGGCGTTAACTGGGGTGTGGCGTTAAGTGGTGAAACACGTTATAGAAAATGGAATATAAGCTAAGGAAGACTATAAACCCTATACCGTAAAATATAACCTAATAGACATTTATAAAGAAACCAGCGGACCTCCCACTAGTTAATATCTGCTATATTAGTGCCGTAGTATTCTACTTATAACGGAACCTTATAGCAGGTACTACGATAGGCTCGTTAATAGGCTAGGTGTGTAGGTAATGCAAATTAAAGTTAACAACGTAATAATAACTAGTGGAGTGGTTGCCTAATAGATTAACTCTAATTGTATTCTAAGAATTACTATAAGGAAGGAACTATCTAGGTAGGGACTAAGGGTCCTTAAATATATAACCATACTCCTATAAAATCCTTCTTGTATATAATATACGTGTGCTCTATCTACTCTATTATAGATCCTATAGATTATATAGATTATATAGATCACCTTACGTAACTTATACTACTATTCCTCGTTATATAGTTCTATTGGCTCTATCCTAGACTATACTTATATTAACTAACTAGCTTCTTCTAACTCTTCTCTAAGTAGTTATAATATTGTACTTAAAGCGTCCGTAACACTATCTCCCTCCTCTCTATCTTCGTCCTTAAAGATCCTAAACATCTCTAAGTTGTTTACTAGAGGTGTAATATCCATCTAATTAATTTGGTTAATATTGTTACTTATTATACCTAAAGTAACTCCTTCTTTTTCTATAGCCCGTTGGTCTTATACCGTTACTATAATATTATTACTTAGTAAGATAATGCCATCTCTATATTCTTACTGTGCGAAAGAGGGGTTAGTTTGTATTATATTAGCGAGTTCTTTCTCCTAATAACCCTCTTTATATTTAGAGTACACTAAAGCAAATATTCGTTCGTCCAATGACGTTCGCTTTGTCTCTAACGCTAAGTATACACGTCCCATTACTCTTAATAGTTGTTAAATTCCCTAAGTAATTTATTATAAGGTTTTGTGTTTAATCTGCCGCTGCAAAGCTCAATAATAAGCTCTTAGTTGCGTTAGCGAAACTTTATCGCTTACGGGATACTAAAAAAGAGGCTGCTGATGCTTAGCAACGGGCCCTTAATTCTTATTTAGCTACGTCTACTTAACTAATCCGTCTTAAGAAGGTGCGTAAAAAGGTTTATTTTAAGGAGTAGAAACTTATAGAATAAGGTCTGCAGGAACTTAGTAATAAGAGAACTAACTCTCTTCCTATAAAGGGAACAACTCTAAGTAGTTCGGCAGTCGCTCTTCCTAGGTCCCCCTTAAGTAACTTATTCTTTAGCGATCCTTCTTTATTAATATAGCCTAACCTGTTTTCTTCCAATACTCCTATACCTTTTCTATAATATTCTTTAGATTCTTTAGTGGCTTCTAGGTAGTCTTAGTATAGCCTATCCACTTTACCTTATACTATGTTTTATTATCTATATCCTTATAACTAATAATCTTTAAAACTTGCTATTTATCCTCTTCTTGCCCTCTATACGTGTCTACTTTATAAACTAGTAGCTTAATATTCCTATATACTAGCTCTAGTATTATAATATGCTATATAGGGTAGATCTTTATTTTAGTTAGTAGGTTTAACTTAAATATAACCAGTGAAATCCTTTACGTAATTTCAAAAGGTCCTAGTTTAACATAGTCTAACTTTTTACTTAGTCGTTAACTTCTGAAATTTTTGTATAGTAGCTATACTTTATCTCCCTCCTTAAGATCTAGTCCCTTAGATCTCTTAGCGTTATAGTATCTTTTTATTCTTTACTATACTACCTTAGCTATTTCTATAAGGTTTGCATAAAGATTTATTAAAGTCTCTATTCTTTACTTAGCTATGCTACTCGTCTTCTTTACTTAATATAGCGATAATAATGTTCTTAGCTCGTATCCGTAATTCGCCTTAAATAGTAAAGTACCTATTCCTTTTTATGGTATTATATTATATACAAACTATATAACTAATAATAGCAATACCCAATTATTCTATGCGTGATTAATATAGTGCCTTAGATACTGCTCTAGTATCTAATTTAATCTTTCTATTTAACTGTCTGTCTGCGGATAATATACGGTAGAAGTTACTACTCTAACTCCTTATTCCGCTAAGAATACCTCTTAGAATACTGTTATAAATCTTAGATCTCTATCTAATATAATTTTACTTAGTGCTCTATATCTTATAAACACTTTTTTAACATAGATTCTAGCGACATCTTCTGCTAATATTTCTTCTATACATGCTATAAAGTATCCCCACTTTATAAGCTTATCTACTATTACTAAGATTACGTTATAATCTTGTCCGGTAATAGGGTTTTTTAACTTTAGTAACTTAATAATAAAGTCCTATAATATAACCTCCTATAGTCTCTCTAGTATTTTAATAGGTTATAGCCCTCTATATAGCTTATACCTTATTAGTTTATTCCTTTAGTAATCTAGACACTCTTTAATAACTTTTCTAGCTATCCTCTAGATTCCGTTAATAATGTACTTCTCTTAAAGTCTTAATACTAAGCCTATAGCTCTGTTATATCCTTAAGTTAGTCCCCTATAGAAATCCTCTATAAAGTGCTCTGCTATGCTTCTTAGGATATACTTTACTTCTTAGTTTTTATATATATCCGTCTATAGATCTTCTAGTTATATTTCTAAAATTCTTTATACCTAAAAGCTTTCTAGTGTTTTATAAACTCTTTCTAACTTATTTTCCTAAGTTGCTATAATTTTTAGATAATTATATCTAATTAGTCTATCGGTATCTTTTTATAGTAAAGCCCCTAATAGCTTTTTATTATTTTATAGTTTAGCCTTTTAACTTAACGTATTAGCTCGTGTATTATCTATACCCTTAGTATACTAAATCTTAAAATAGTATTCTATAAGCATTTCTACCTATCTAACCTATCTTTAATTAAGTTCCTTTATTGTTAGAAATCCTGTTAGGTTTTTATAATCTATTTTAACTATAAATGGTTTCTTTATACCTTATAAGAATGCTCTCTATTTCTTTAGTACTGCAACTATACCTAATAACTCCTTATTATAGATGTTATAGTTTAGTTCTAGTGGTATTATTTTCCGACTATAGTATGCTACTAAGTGCTATCTATCTAGATACTTTTATATAAAGTATACTCCTAGTATAAAGTCTAATATATCTATTTCTACAACCGTCTCTAGTTCTAGTTAATAGATTTTAAGAACTAGCTCCTGGGTAAACAGTTTCTTAACTTCCTTAAATAGTTCTTATTATTCCTTTCCCTATATCTATAGTTCTTCTTTCTTTATTAATTGCGTAAATAGCTTAATATCTTTTAACTATTGCGCTATAAACCTTTTACAGTAATTACAAAACCTTAGGAACGATCTTAACTGCGTAATATTCTCTAGTTCTTACTAATTTACTATAGCCTTAATCTTTTTTGGATCTATACTAAGTTAGCCTAGTTTAATAATAAATCTAATAAAATCGGTCTTCCTAGTAAAGAACTTGTATTTCTTAATTGCTACTAGCATCTGTTCTTCTTATAGTCTCTTTAAAACCTATTTAACGTATTCTCCATATTCTTCCTTAGTTATTAAGTAGATAATAATATTATTAAGATATACTATAATAAATTTATCTAAGTATTCTCCTAATATATTATTAATTCGCTTTTAGAACGTTACTAGTACGTTTATAAGCCCGAATTGCATAACTAATGGCTTATATAGTCCTTCCTTTAACCTAAAGGCTGCCTTCTATTTATTGCCTTCCTTAATTCTAATCTAATAGTACGCCTATCTTAGATTTATCTTCGTAAAGATTTACGCATTGCCTATCCTGTCTTAGATTTCGCTAATTAAGGGTAAAGGATATTTATCCTTCCTGGTAATGCTATTTAACTATCTATAGTTAATATATAGCCTTAGTTTACTATTTTTCTTTAGTACGAATAGTACTAGATAACCCACTAATAACTGCGATGGTCTGATATATCCCTTTTATAGGTTTTCTTAGATAAACTCTTTTAGTACTCTACCTTCTTCTTTGGTAAGCTTATAGATTAGAAAGAACTTTAGACTTATTCCTGGTTCTAACTCTATCTTATAGTCCTATACTATATACTTTAATAGCTTCTTACTTTCCGGTGACTATAGTTTTTTGCCGTACTTATAGTATCTCTTTAGTATATAGCCTAGTCCTTTCTCTATTTCCTTATAGGTTGCTCCTACTTAGTACTATACTAACTTAGCTTATTATTATATCTTATGTTATTAAGTATTTCTAATATTAACCTAACCTATAACCCAATTAATCTTTAGATTATATTTCTATAACTAAGGCATTTCTAATACTGCCTTATCATTCCCTAATAGTAATATATTAAAAGACATCTTAACTTATCTTCCTTTAATGGTTAACTAAATTAGTCCTATTTTAAGATTAATAATGCCTCCTCTATAGGCTATCGGATCTCCTAAAATTATCACTAATAGGTAAGGGTGCTCCTTTTTCCTATGTGGTAACCCCATTCTTTTAACTACTACTAGCGAGATGTAATTTCTTATTACTCCACTATCTATTAGTGCCTTAAACTGTTAATCTTACTACTTAATTTATAAATTTAGGTATTAACCTTAAATTCCTTTAAGGGTTTAAGGCTTTACTACTAGTTCCCTCTGGTTCTATAGGCCTCTACTTTTCCCAATTATTAGCTACTTAATCCTATTTATACTTAGTCTACTTTTAGCTAATACTTAGTTCGCTTTTTATCTTTAATATACTATAGACAGGTATTTTCTAGATATTCCCACCACTATTATCTATCTAGGCATTCTTCCGTAAGAAATCTTCCTAGTTAAAGTATTAAGTCCCCTTATCCTTAAACTTCTATTAGGTGCCAACTATATATATACTTAGTATTTTAATATTTTACTTTATCCGGTGCCTAATATATCCTTACTAGGTACTTCTGGTTCCTATCCTTAGGTACTCTATGCATATTATATATATTATCTACGTATGTAATCTATACTAATGTATAATATACTTAGTATCTTAGGTTAACTCTTAGCTCGTCTTTATCCTTAAGTTTAAACCTTTCTCGTGTTAATCTAAGCATTGTAACTTTATTTATAGGTACTAAGATTTACCTTTCGCTTCTCTAGTCCTCTAATTACTTCTCTAGATCCTTTAATATAAGTTATAGCCTTCTCTATAATTGGGTGGTCTTGGATAACTTTTTCATCTAGCTATATATAGAAATCTTCCCACTTATTATTGTGTCGTTATCTATACTACTTTTAGTATAACCCCTTAAGTATATACGGCTTATCCGTAAGAAAGTATCTCTTTACTACTGCATCGTAACAGCCCTTTATGTGTCGTTCTTCAAACCTAGTTAGAATCCCTAAATCCTCTTCTTCTTCTAGTTTAGTAAGCTACTTAGCCCTAGATATACCTATTCTAGGTCTATTAGTAATTCTTTATACGGGTGCTTTATTCCTTATACAACCTAGCATGCTAGATCTCTTATCTAGTTTCTGCTCTTACTATAAGGTAATTCTTACTCTAAATTCCTTTATGGTTTCTTTCCTTTTGCGTCTTATAAGTAGATACTTAAAGTCTTCATGCTTCTTAATCGTGGTATTAACTTTTTAATCTTTAGGCTAAATACTGCGTTCCCCTGGTAAGTCTTTTAGGTCTATATATCTGTCTCCTAATTTAACTACTATTTATATTACAGATTCTCTAATCTATAAAGAAGCCTCTTACCTCTTGTTTATAGGTGTCCTTATTTATACTCCGAATTCTTAGTCCCTTAGATTCTTTAATCCTAAGCTTACCTCTAATTTAAGCTTAGCTCCCACCTTAGTCTAACTAGGCGTCTATAGTGTTCTTATCTTATCTTAAGAGTCTTATACCTATGGGAAACTCTATCCTAAGCTTATTTATATATTTCTAAACTAAGCTACTACCCTACTTTATTAGTTTCCGTCTATTATAAGTCCTTAGGTGTGCCTTATTTTATCTTAAGAATCTTAGTTATCTCTTATCTCGTTTTAAAAATCTTAAGCCTTTAGCCTTTTGCCTTTATTAAGTAGTAAATTAGCACTAGCATTTATCTGCTTGCTTAATCTCTATAAGATACTCTTCCTTCCATCTTATAAAGTAATAGATGCCGTATCTAACAGTGTTATAATACCCGTTACTAAACCTTACTCTATAGTGGTCTTAGTTTTTACTTCTATTATAACTTCTCCGAGGTTTATACGCTCCTAGTAAGCTGCCTTTATTGCCTTATTGTCTGTAAATATTTTACCTTTATTAAACTCGTTATCTTTAATATCCGTTCTACGCGATAGTTTATTAGTTCCTTTATACTCTATAGATTTTAGCTCCTATAGCCAATAGCTTACGCCGTACTTAGCGTCTTTATAAATTTAGTATGTGTTATTATAACAAAACGCAAAACTTTTAATTGAACACTCTTTTATTCTTTGTAGTATACTATCATCCCTTTATATATATGTGTCTTCTACTAGTCTAGTTCCCTTTATTATATAGTAACTCTAACTATCTTTGCAATCCCTTATAAAATAACCCTATTTCCCGCAATTTATATAAGCTCCGTCTCTAAACCGCTAATTTTACTATAGAGTCTACCTAAACGTCTTCTACTGCTAAGATCCCTGGTTTAGCCTTTACTCCTTAGTTCTATAATTACTAGATCCTTAACCTTTAGGTTTTTATAGTTTCTTACTTTATCTCTTATAGGTTTCTTTAGTACTACTTAGGTCTATTAGCTCTGCGCCATACTATAGTTTCTAACTTAACTTTAGTTGTTGCGTACTTTGCGTCTTATATAACTATAGAACTCTATCCTAGCCTCTCTTGGCCTGTTCTCTTTAGTAAATCTAATTATTAATCTTAATCGCTTAATCTATTAAATCCCTTAGAGTATCCGCATCTTCTATTAGGATAATTATGTCCTAGACTTTAGCCTTAAGTCCTTATTTATACTATGCTATAAGCGCCTTATTATTCCACTTAACTTATATAGCTAGCGTTTAGAACTATATTGTGTATTTAATTACTAAGGTTTATTACGTAATATCTTTGAGTTTTTTTTCTACTATGGTTACTACCTCCGGATCTCTAAACATTTATATAAGTCGCTCTATAAATCCTTTCTAACTTAAAAATATAAACCACACCTCTTAGTTGGTGATTATTATTCCATTCGCCTATATTTCTATAAGGTAAGGCTTAAACTATTTAAGTGCTCTTCCTAATAGGAATAGTCCTATATATACTATTCAATCTATAGGTATTAGCAGTTTTACTCCTTCTTATATAACCTTAAAGTGCATTTGCGTAAGGAATCCTTTAAGCTTTAATCTTTCCCCCAAGAATCTCTTAATTAAAGGTAACTTAATCTTTACTACCCTTATCCTATTAATCCTTTATTTAAGTATCGTATTGTTTTCTGTTAACTAGTTAACTATCTCTTATAGCTGTCTAACCGTTATAGGTTGTTATAAGTTAGTATTTGCTATACTAGTGTCACCTCCTAACTTTAAAGTAGTTGCTGCCGTTGATGGCGTTATAGTGGCTACTTTTAGTGGCATATTGTTTAACTTTTTATATTTAA
>Ga0307515_10014731_pt1 | contig 14468 bp, 19 predicted proteins | sample 17_EM_MG_FD_194513 | JGI IMG/M metagenome (GOLD analysis project Ga0307515, IMG submission 194513) | Populus trichocarpa ectomycorrhiza microbial communities from riparian zone in the Pacific Northwest, United States - 17_EM | ecosystem: Host-associated > Plants > Roots > Unclassified | place...
CGACAAGCAGCTGGTGCTGATGATGGCCGGCTCGGTGGCCAGCCACGACCGGGTCGAGCGGTACGCGATGGCCGGGCACGTGGACGGCGTCATGTTCGCCTCGATGCACGGCGCCGACCCGCTGCCCGGCTCGCTGGCCCGGATGGGCATCCCGGTGGTCTGCAGCGGCCGCCCGATGACCCCGACCGAGTCCCCCGTGCCATATGTGGACGTCGATCACGTCGGCGGGGTCGCGATGGCGGTACGGCACCTGCTCGCCACCGGCCACCGCCGGATCGCCACCATCGCCGGCCCGCAAGACATGGTCGCGGGCATCGACCGGCTGGCGGGCTACCGGGCGGCGCTCGCGGAGGCCGGGCTCACGGCGCACATCGCGGTCGGCGACTTCACCCGCGAGTCGGGCATCCGCGCGATGGGCGAGCTGCTGATGGCGGATCCACATCTGGACGCGGTCTTCGTGGCGTCCGACATGATGGCGCACGGCGCGCTGCAGGCGGTCAAGCAGAACGGCCGCCGGGTCCCGGAGGACGTCGCGGTGATCGGCTTCGACGACTTCGAGATCAGCCGGTACAGCGACCCGCCGCTGACCACGGTCCGCCAGCCCATCGTGGACATGGGCCGCACGATGGCCAGGCAGATGCTCGGCCTGGTCAATGACGCGATCGACGTCCCGCGTTGCGTGGTTCTGCCAGTTGAACTGGTCGTTCGCGGTTCCGCCTGAACGTGCCGCCTTGCCGGGGGCTTGGCGGCCGGTCAGAGCACGTCGTCGGCGGGGCCGAGGTTGACGGGAATCGTTGTGATGTCGATCGGCAGGCCGAGGACGCGACGGGAGAGCAGGGTTCCGCCGGCCACCGCCGCCGGCATCAGCAGGATCGCGCCCAGCGGGATCAGAAAGCCGGCGAAGACCGCCGCGCCGAAGCCGAGGGCCAGCGGACGGTTGCCACGTAGCGCCTCGCGGCGATGCCGGAGGCGTTGGCCGCGGCGCTGGAACGGGACCCCGGTCAGCTCGACGGCGAGCAGCCAGCCGCCGACCGCGCCGCCGAGCACCGGCACGACCGTCTGGCCGAACACTGGCAGGAAGCCCAGCAGAAACAGCGGGATGCCCAGCGCGATCGACAGGCCGATCAGGCGTAGCGAGTCGACCAGGCTGCGGCCCAGCGAACGCCACAGGCTGACCTCGACCTCGTTGGGCACGCCGCCGAACTGGTGCTCGACCAGGATCGAGATCTTCTCGTAGAACGGGTCGCCGATCAGCAGCGTCACCGCCGTGAAGGTGAGCACGCCCAGCAGGCCGCTGAGGCCGATCACCGCGAGGCCGGCCAGCACCCGGATCAGGTCGCGCCAGCCGGTCGCCCAGTCGTCCGCGAAGAAGGTCACCGACCGGGACACGTCGCCGATGAAGGCGATCAGGGTGACCAGGGCCGCCGTGTACAGGACGCCGGCGATCAGGGCGGGCAGCAGGCCCAGCCCGAGCAGGCGCGGATTGCGCAGGACCAGGCCCAGGCCGCGGCCCAAACACCCGACACCCAGGGCAAAGTTTCGTACGGCGCCGCCGGTGAGCGCCGCGCCTCGGGCGGCGACGGCGCGCAGCTGACCAGGATCGTCTTCCACGATCCGGGAGCTTAGGGCCTGCGCACCAGTCGTGCCGCGGCGAGACCGGGTGATTGTGGCTCGGCGCTCGACGACGGCGTCGCCGAAGGGCTGGGCGGCGGGCTGGTGAGGTCGGTCGGGGTGGGCACCGGGGGCAGGGTGAGCACCGGCAGCGACACCCGGGGCGCCGTGCTGAGCGCGGGCGGCGGGGCGCTGGGCACGCCCTCGCTGGACGACGACACGCTGGGGGCCGCGGAGCCGGCGACGGTCTTGGCCACGGGGGACGACCAGTCGACGGCCTTCAGCGGCGTGGGCGCGGTGGCCTGGGTCGGTGCCGCGCCGATGCCCCCCGCGCCGGCGGGCGCGCTGATCGGGCTGGGCCCGGGCGCGGGTTCGGCGTACTGCCAGCCGATGGTGACCGCGAAGGGCAGCCCGAGGGCCACGAGACCGACAAAGATCGATTTGGGGGAAAGCCGCACGCATGAACACCGCTTCGCGGCCGGAAAGGTTACGGCGTATTCAGGAACTCCGAGATTCGCTCGCGCAGCTCTCGGCGGTTGCTCCAGAGCACGGCCGGGCGGTCGTACACGTGCAGCGTGGCCGCGGGCAGCAACTCGGCCAGGCGCTCGGCGACCGGGGCCGGGTGCAGGTCGTCGCCGATGCAGCCGATCACCAGGGCCCGGCCGCGGAAGGCCGTGAGCGCCGACTCGTCGGCCACGGCCGGCTCCGGCCAGAGCGTCTCCAGTTGCGGGGCGAGCGGGTGATCAAGCAGCTGCTCGACCCGCTGGCGCAGATAGCCCCAGCCCATCGGCGTGTTGCGGACCGCTTTGGGCAGCTCGTACTCGACTGCCTCGGCGACTGTGGCCGCCTCGCCCGACTCGGTGGCCGCGAGCAGCCGCTCCAGCCGGGTGACGGCCACCGGCGGCCGGTTGCCGTCGAGTGGCGCCGGGAGGTAGAGCACGATCCGGTCGAAGCGGTCGGGCGTCTCGGTGAGCAGCCGGCACAGCGCGCCAGCGCCCAGGCTGACCCCGAGCGCCCGGGTCGCGCCGGCCCGATCGGCGACCGCCCGCAGATCCCGGGCCAGGTCGGCGAAGCTCCACGGACCGGGCGGCGCGTCGGAGCGGCCGTGCCCGCGGAACTGGAAGAAAACCCGGCGGCCCGCGACGGCACTGCCGAGCGGGCGGGTGCCGGCGATGTCACCGGCCAGCCCGTGCGCGAACACGGTAACCGGCTCGCCGACGCCCGTGACGAGCTGCTCCAGGCGTACGCCCTCGGGGGTTTTGATCAGCTCGGTGGGCGGGCCCGGCAGGGTCGGGCGGCCGGAGCGCGGGCCGCCGGGGCCCGGGCCTTGACTCCGCGGGCCGCCGTCGGGAGGCGGTGGCCAGCGGAGGCCCCTCACCAGAAGCCCTTACCGTCCGACAGGTCCTTGAGGCCGGCGCGGACGTCGAGCAGGTAGATCAGGGCCGCGGCGATGCCGATCAGGCCGAAGATCCCGGTGCTGCCGAGCAGCAGGGTCAGAACGATGCAGACGGCCAAGATCGCGACCCAGGCACCCTTGGGCAGGGTGCCGATCGCGGTGAAGCCGTCGCCGCGCTGGGTCAGGCAATGCACCAGCGCCACGCCCTGCACGATGACCGACATGATCAGCACGAGCAGGTCGATGTAGTAGCGGACGTCGAGATAGAAGATCGGCGCGCTGGAGACCATGGCGACAAGTCTATGCTGCGGGCCCGGCGAAGGCCGGGCCCGCGGCAAACATGATCAGTTAGCGGCGGGCCGGGCGCGCTTGCGCGGCTTCGGCTCGGACGCGTCGGCGGCCGCCTCGACAGCCTTGGGCGTCTCGGTGGTCTCCAGGTCGGCGTTGACCACGTCGGCGGCCTCGACGACCCCGGTGCCGACGACCCGCTCGCCGTGCGCGACGAGAGCGGTGTAGACGGCGACGGCACGCTCGCTAGCGGCCTGGGCGAGGGTGACCGCGGTGTGCGCGGCCGAGTCGCGCAGCTTGTCGAAATCGGTGGTGCTGGCCTTGTCGCGCAGCCCGGCGGCGGTGGTCGTCGCCGTCTCGTTGGCGATGCGCAGCGAGGCCGCGGCGCGGTCGCTGAGCTCGGTCACCTTGGCGGGCAGCTTGCGCAGCTGCTGGTAGGCCAGGTCACCGGCGCCGGCGGCGGCGTAGAGAGGGGCGGGGAAACGGGTCTTGGTCTGCTGCTCGGTCATGCGGGGAACTCCTTGGTCTCGGGTGTGCGGGTGGCGTCGGTCTCGGCTCGCGCGGCCTCAGCTTGCGCGGTCGCGGCGACCAACGCGTCGTCTTCGGCCAGCATTACGGCCGTCGGGTCGGCCTCGGGCTCGATCCCGGTTTCGGTCTCGGTTTCGGTCTCGGTTTCGGGCCCGGTCTCGGTCGGCTCGGCCGGAGCGTGCCGGGCGTTCTCGTTGCGGAACGTCTCGTAGATCTGCGACAGCGACTGCTTCTGCGCGATGGTCAGCTCGGGATCGGCCGCGACCGCGGCCAACACGCCCAACTGGCCCTCGCTGTCGAGCAGGCCGGCGCGCAGGTACATCGCGGGTGTCGACACCCGCAGCGCGCTGGCCAGTTGTTGCAGCACCTCGGCGCTGGGCTTGCGCAAGCCACGCTCGATCTGGCTGAGGTACGGATTACTCACCCCGGCTCGATCCGCGAGCTGGCGGAGCGAGATCTTCGCGGTCTGCCGCAGGTCGCGGATGAAACCGCCGATGTCCTGGGGCAGATCCTTGGGTGTGGCCATGCTTCGACCGTAGCGCCGAGTGCTAGCTCCTGCAAGCAAAACGCTTGCAATAGCAAGCGTGAGTCACCTCACCACGTCGCCCGGACCGCCCCAACCGGCACCCCGCCGCCCAAAACATCAACCTCTACCAGCGGCGACTCGACGCCCAACCGGCGCAGCGCGGACGCCAGCACCGGCATCCGGGCCCGCAACGCGCCGTCCTCGATCTTCAAAGCGACCGCGCCCACGCCGGGCACCGCGACCGCGTGCACGCCCTCGGCCCCGATCTTGCTGAGCAGGCCGGGCACGCCGGCCATCAGCACGGTGTCGTCCGCGCCGGTACCGGCCACCAACTCGGGATGGGCCCGCATCTGGTCGGCGACCCGGCGCTCGTCCGTGCCCGGCGCGGCGTCCACCAGCCGCTGGAACGAGCGGGCCAGCGCGGTCAGCGAGAACGCGAACACCGGCGCCCCACACCCGTCCACCCCGGTCGCGGCGATCGGCTCGCCGGCCAACTCGGCGACCGCGTCGGCGAGCCCGACCTGCAGCGGATGCTTGGCGTCCAGGTACGACTCGAGCGGCCAGTCGTTCTCCACGCAGGTCGCGAGCATCCCGGAATGCTTGCCGGAGCAGTTCATGAAGATCCGGGACGGGCCGCCGCCGGCGCGCAGCAGGGCATCCCGCTCGGGCTCGGCGGACGGCAGCGCCGCCGGGCAGCGCAGCGCCGCCGGGGACAGGCCGGCGGCCGCCAGGATCCGCTCGGCACGTTGCACGTGAAACGGTTCGCCCAGGTGACTGCCGCTGATCAGCGCCAGATCCGCCGCCTCGCGCGGCCGCAGCCCGGCGCGGAGCAGGCCCACGGTCTGCAGCGGCTTGTTGGACGAGCGCGGAAACATCGGCTCGTCGATGGTACCGGCCGAGGCCAGCACGGCCCCGGACGCGTCGAGCACGACCACCGAGCCGTGGTGCGCACTTTCCACGAAACCGGAGCGGACCACCTCAGCGAGGATCATCGGGCCGGCACCCCGAGCAGCTCACGGGCCTGCGCCGTGGTCAGCGGCGGCCGCTGGGCCAGCTGGGCGAAGCCGACCGCCCGGGCCACCAGCTGCATGTTCGACTCGACGAGCCGACCCTTCGCGTACGTGATTGTGTCCTCCATGCCGACCCGCAGGTGCCCGCCGACCGAGAGCGACGCGAGCAGCACCGGGATCGTGCTGCGGCCGATGCCGGTGGCCGAGAACGTCGTGCCCGCCGGCAGGTCGCGGATCGCCTCGTGGCAGGCGACCAGCGCAGCGGACGTGCCGGGCATCCCGCCGGGCACGCCCATCACCAAGTCGACGTGCACATGCCCGCCGAACGGGAGGCCGTGCTTGGCGAGCAGGCGCTGCAGCGTCGCCAGCTGGCCCAGGTCGAAGATCTCGTACTCGGGGACGATGCCCAGGTCCTGCATCCGGCGGTGCAGTGCGACGATGAACTCCCAGCGGTTGAGGAAGACGCCGTCGCCGAAGTTGACCGTGCCCATCGTGCAGGACGCCATCTCCGGCCCCGCGTCGAGCACGGCCAGCCGGTCGGCCTCGGGATCGGTCACCGCGCCACCCGAGGAGAGCTGCACGATCAGGTCGGTGGACTGGCGCAACGCCAGCACGGTCGCGCGCAGCCGGCCCGGGTCCAGGCTCGGCTCGGCGTCGTCGTCGCGGATGTGCACGTGGATGACCGACGCGCCGAGCGCCTCGCACTCCTTGGCGCTGGCGACGAGCTCGTCGAGGCTGACCGGCAGCGCGGGCACGGCGGCCTTGGTGCTCTCGGCGCCGGTGGGTGCGACGGTGATCAGGGTCCCGGTGGTCATGACGACGATCCTAGGGTGGCCCGGGCCGAAGTCGGCCCGGGCGGGCAGCCGTTCAGGCCGGGTCGATCGCGGCCGCCGACTCGGCCACTTGCAGGGTGGCGTCGTCGGGCACGTTGCGCTTGAGGATCGCCAGGGCGACCATGCCGAGCTCATGATGGCGTACGGCGGTGCCGACGAAGCCGACCGCGCGGCCGTCCAGCTCGACCGGGGTGCCCTGGGCCGGCGGCTGGTCGGTGGCGATGCCGTCGAGATGTAGCAGGACTAGCCGGCGGGGCGGCCGGCCCAGGTGGTGCACCCGGGCGATCGTCTCCTGCCCGCGGTAGCAGCCCTTGTCGAGGTGCACGGCCGGAGCCGTGAATCCGGCCTCGGCCGGGATGGTCCGGTGATCGGTCTCCCAGCCCAGCCGGGGGATCCGCCGCGCGACCCGGACCGCCTCGTACGCCCACAGCCCGGCCATCGGCACGTCCAGCTGCTTCGTCACCGCGGCCACGTCGTCCCGGCGGACCAGCAGGTCGACCCCGAGCGGGACCCGGCGGGCCAGCCCATACTCGAACTCGCCGGCGGCATAGAGCGCCGTCGGGCCGGCCGGCACGGACCCGGCCGCGAACTTCGGGCCCGGCACCTCGCCGATCACCGGCTCGGCCAGACCGACGATGCCCAGCTTTTCGGCCGCCGCCGCGGCGTCGGGACCGACCAGCGACAGCACGGCCCGCTCGGGCGTCGCGTCGCGCGGCTCGACCCGGGTGAAGAACCGCATCATCTCCAGGTATTTGAGCAGGCCCGCACCGGCACCGGGCTCCGTGTCCAGCCAGGCGGTCGTGCCGTCCTCGGTCACAAACGCGTGTTGCTCGACGTGCCCGTGCGGGGAGAGGACCAGCAGCTCGCTGGCCTGGCCCGCGCGCAGGTCGGAGAGGTGCTGCGTGGTCAGTGTGTGCAGCCAGCTCGCGCGCTCGTCGCCCGGCACCGCGAGCACGTCCCGGTTCGACCGGTCGACGAGGCCGACCGCCGTCTCCAGCGTGCGCTGCTCGCGCATCGGGTCGCCGTAGTGCGCCGCGACACCGACGTCGGCGGACTCGGGAGTGAGGTCTTCGATCAGGATCACGGGAGCTCCTTGCAGTCACGGCAGACACCGAAAAGCGACACGTGCCCGACGTCGACCCGAAAACCCTGCTCTTGCTGGAGCTGCTTGGTCACCGGCAGCATCACCGACGGATCGACCTCGCCGATCGATCCGCAGCCCCGGCAGACCAGGTGGACGTGCTGGTCCTCGCCGGCAGCATGGTAGGTCGGCGAGCCGTGCGAAAGGTGGGTGTGGCTGACCAGGCCAAGATCCTCGAGCAGCTCGAGGGTGCGATAGACGGTCGTGATGTTGACGCCGGCCGCTCGTTCCCGCACGGTGTGGTGAATCTGCTCGGGAGTGGCGTGACCCAGCTCATGCACCGCCTCCAGGATCAGCTGGCGCTGCGGCGTGAGCCGCAGACCGCGCTCCCGGAGCATTTCAGCCAACGCTGTGGAGGACACGTGCACAGCATAGTTCGGCTGGCCGTTACGCTCCGCCCGTGCCGGACCGCATTCTGGTGCCCTGCGGAGCTGGCCGCGCTCGGTCAGCCGCCGATGCGCAGCAGTCGGGCCGACAGGTGCGGCTTCAGGCTGTGGCCCTCGGCGGCCATCTCCTGCGCGTACAGCAGGGCGCCGTCGACGATGCCGAACAGCCGGTGGCCGCCCGTGACCTCCTTGGCCGTGGGCGAGCGGACGATCGCGTCCGCCTCCATCTCGAGCCGGGTGCCGGTGGCCTTGCCGAGATACAGCTCCATGATCCCGGTCGGGCTGCACAGGGTGGCTTCCATGTCGTCCGTCGGCCGGCCCTGCTCGTCGGTCACCGGGCGCCACCAGCCGACCTCACGGTTCGCCTGGCGCACCGGCTTGGACTCGTCGTCCAGGATCCAGGCCCGCGACTCGTACGCCAGGAACGGCCGGCCGTCGTGGCTGATCCGGACCTCCTGCGCGTAGTTGAAATCCTCGACGCCCGGGTAGCCACCCTGGCCACGGCCCCGCCACAGGCCGATGAACGGCAGCAGCCCGAGCAGCGCCGGATGCAGGTCCGGCCCGCTGCGCAGGTCGTGGGTGTCCTCATACGGATACCGCTCGACGGGCGGCGCGTTCAGCCAGGGCGGTGGGCCTAGCGGATTTTCCGTGTCACTGCTCACCAGCGTCCCCTTGCAATGCGCATCGCCAGATAGCCCAGCCCGCCGGCCAGCGCGCCCAGGCCGGCGACCAACAGACTCACGTACCCGATCTCGGTAACCATGACCGGAACATCTTATGCTGACCCACATGGCCCGCCTGCTAGTCGTCAAGGCAACCGCCGGCGCGGACGCGCCGGAACGCTGCTCCCAGGCGTTCACGGTGGCCAGCACGGCCGTCGCGTCCGGCGTGGACGTGTCGTTCTGGCTCACCGGCGAGTCGACCTGGTTCGCGCTGCCGGGCAAGGCCGCGGAGTTTAAGTTGCCGCATGCCGCACCGCTGCCCGACCTGCTGGCGCTGCTCATCGACTCCGGCCGGGTGACGGCGTGCACCCAGTGCGCGGCCCGCCGCGAGATCACCCCGGCGGAGGTCCTGCCGGGCATCCGGATCGCCGGCGCCGCCGTCTTCGTCGAAGAGATCATGACCGACGGCGCGCAAGCGCTGGTGTACTAGCCGCAGCCCGAGGTCGCCGTGATCCGCACCTTGCCGCCGACGCCGGTGACCACGATGGACACGTCGCCGTCCCGGTAGGCCCAGTCGTGCGGGTCGGCCTGCACGATGGCGGTGCTGGGCACGAGCGCTTCGAGAGCTTTGCCGAGGTTCGCCGGCTCGGGCAGCTCGCCGCTGACGACCGTGCTGGCCGTGCCGCCGCTCGGGCAGTTGACCTGCCGCTCGGTTGCGGCCACGGTGCTTGCGGCCACGGCGCTCACCGCCTTCTGGTACGCGGCCGGGACGCTCGCGGCCGGCGGATCGGTCGGGCTCAGGTCGACCCCGTCGGCGAGCGGCCGGCACCCGGTGGACGCCGTCAGGGTGAAGACCGGGTCATCGGTGCGGGCGGTGGCGTCGATCGCCACAAACCCGCCGGCATCGGCGTACAGGTCGTGCCGGGTCCCCTGGGGGCTGTGTCGTGCCCGGGCGTGAAAGTCGGCCGGCAGCCCGGTGACGATCGCGTCGAGGGCCGGCCCGACCTGATCGGCCCGCACGTGCACGATCACCTCCCGGGTGGCCTGCACTCCGGCCCGCACGGGCGTGACCTGACAATCCCGATCAAAAACCAGATCTCCGAGTACGACGGCGCGCCCGTCGGCGTCCGCGGCGGCGAGCATCGCCCCGGTCGCCCGCTCGAGGTAGGGCAGGGCCCGCTCGATGTCCCGCTGCTCGGGGACGCTGGGTGGATCGTTACGCACCGACCAGAAGGCCAGGACCGCGACCACGACAACCCAGCCGGCGACGATCCCGACGAGCCACCACCGCCGCTTCGGCTTCTCGGGGACCGGCGGCGGAGGATACGGGTACGCCGACAAGGTCACGCCGCCATCGTGGCACGCGGCGGCACGGGCGAAACGGCGGGCCTCAGCGGCCGATCACTATGACCGGGCCACCACCGGCCATGCCTGCGTAGAGACGCGGCTGAGCGGTCAAGACGGCGCAGTCGAAGTCGATCGCCGAGCGGAGCGCCGAGGCGGCGTCGTGCCGGCCGACTATGTCTAGCACCGCGCCGAGGGCCGACCAGTCGTCCGGCGCGTTGATCACCTGGGTCGCGCGATGGTTCACCAGCAGGTCGAGCCGGTCGCGGTCACGGACCGTCCAGCCGGCCTCGGCCAGGCAGCGGAGGGGCAAGCCCACCGCCGCTTCTTGGGCGTCGACCTCGATGAGTGGCGCTCCGACCTGGCTGGAACCCTGGGCATAGGCGACGATGGCCGAGGTGTCGAGAATCAGGCGAATTCGGCGGGCGCTGTCGGTCATTCGGGGCTCTCCGGCAGCCCCAGTTGCTTGCGCCACGCGGCGCGCAGCTCGGGCGTGCGCTTGGCTTCCGCCGCCTGCAGGAGGTTTCGGGCCCGCGCTAGGCCCGCGCCCGTCACGTCGATGCCGACGTATTGGAGCATGGCTCGCATGTCGGTGCGGAGATCAGACCCGGGCCTGGTCAGACAGCTAAGGCAGCTCGGCGCGACGGGTTCACCAGCCCCCGAATGAATAGTCATGCGACTACTTTACTAGAGACAAGACTGAATGGACCAGGGCGCGCCACGATTCCGCCGATGATCGACCCGCCGGCACGCTCAGCGCTGGTAGCTCACGTCCGCCGCGTAGATGTCGAAGCCCAGCCGCCGATATAGGGCCACCGCCGGCTCGTTCGACTCGTCGACGTAGAGCATCGCCTCCGTGAGGCCCGCGCCGGCCAGGTGTTGCAGGCCCGCGACACTCAGCGCCCGGCCCAGCCCGCGCCGGTGGCCGCCCGGGTCGACGCCGAGAACGTAGATCTCCCCGATCGCCGGGGTGTCGAGCGACGCGGGGTGAACCTTCGTCCAGTGGAAGCCGAGCAGCCGATCCTCAAGGTCGACGGCGAGCAGGAAACCGGCCGGGTCGAACCACGGCTCTTCCTCGCGCAGGCGCAGGTCGTCCGGCGTCCAACGGCCCTGCTCGGGGTGGTGGGCGAAGGCCCGAGAATTCACCCCAAGCCAGGCCGTCTCGTCATAACCGGGCCGGAACCCGCGCAGTGTCACCCCGGCGGGCAGCGGCGCGTCGGGCAGCGGATCGGCCAGCGACCGGCGCATCTGGAACAAGACCCGGACCCGCGCGAAGCCAGCCCCCTCGGCGAAGGCCCGGGCGGCGGGCAGATCGCCGTGCGCCCAGAACCGGATCGGCCCGACACCGGCCGCGGCGAGCAGCGCCCGGCCGTGCCCCCGGCGCCGGAATCGAGGCGCCACGACAAGCTCACCCGCGGGGCCTTCCGGGTCAGCCCGATCCAGGAAGGCGTAGCCCGCCAGCTCGCCCGCCGAGTAGGAAAGCAGATGCACGCCCGCCGACGAGTGCCGCACGTGCAGCACCACGTCCTCGGACAGCGGATACACCCCGTCGGCGGCGTGGGCTTCGTCGGCCAGCGCCAGCACGGCAGCGACCTCGGACGCGGACAGCCGGTCCGCGGGATGAATCGGCTGCACCGTCGTCATCGAGGTTGGCTTAGTCCGATCAAATTGGAGGTTGGCTCAGCCTGATCAAACAGAGTTGGCCCAGCCCGATCAAATTGGAGGTTGGCCCAGCCTGATCAAACGGGCAGCGAAACCGGCTCGTTGTCGGGCAGTTGGCGACCGGTCGGGGGAACCACGAACTTGTAGCCGACCTGGCGCACGGTGCCGATCATCGACTCGTACTCGGAGCCGAGCTTGGCCCGCAGCCGCCGCACGTGCACATCGACCGTCCGCGTGCCGCCGAAGTAGTCGTAGCCCCAGACCTCGCGCAGCAACTGGTCGCGGGTGAACACCCGGCCCGGGTGCTGGGCCAGGAACTTCAGCAGCTCGAACTCCTTGTAGGTGAGGTCGAGCGGGCGGCCCTTGAGCTTCGCCGCGTACGTGTCCGGGTCGATGTTGAGCTCGCCGGCCCGGATCGAGCCGCCCGCACCGGCGGTGGCGTTGGTCAGCCGGCCGACGCCCAGCCGCAGCCGCGCCTCGACCTCGGCGGGACCGGCGCTGGCCAGGATGACATCGTCGACACCCCAGTCGGCGTTGAGCGCGATCAGGCCGGCCTCGGTAACGACCGCGAGCAGCGGAACGCCGATGCCGGTCGCGTGCAGCATGCGGCAGGTGGCCCGAGCCTCGGAGAGCTCGGAGCGGGCGTCCACCATGACGGCGTCGGGGCTAGGCCCGGACACCAGCGTGCGAACGTCGCGGGGCGCGGTGCGAACCGAGTGGGGCAGCAGATCCAGCGCGGGTAGCACGGCCGATGGCTCACCGGCACGAGCTGTCACCAACAGAAGGATTTCCACACTCACCTCCGTACTCGACGGCACATGGTGCCGCTCGGGTGACCCGGAATGCACTGGCTCATGGCCGTGCATCCGGAGGACTTGTCCCGGCGTCACCGACGGGTGGGCTGCGCTTACCCTAGCCGATACATCGCCCCGAACGCCTCGGCCAGATCACCAAGTGATGTGGTGAACGCCTCTTAGGTGTACGAACGGCCGAATCGTAACCAGCCTTTTACCCGAGCTTTGCGACGTTTCGCGCCGGGTGCCGCGGGATCTTAACCAACAGATGACCCGGCTGCGATGAGCACATCGGGCCTTCTGTCTGGCACCATCGCAGGCGTGTTCCCCTCGACGCCGCAAGACGGCGACCGCGATCCGTGGGATGCCGACAGCTCCCGCCAGATCGCCCGGTCGGCGCCGAGCCGCTCCTCGTCCGGCTTCTACGCCGGCGCACCGGCGGGCGAGTCGGGAACGATCGGGCGGCGGCCGGCCAGCCTCGAGGACCTCGAGGAGGACGCCGACGCGCCCGACGAGATCGAGTTCGTCCCGGTCCGCCGGAACCTGTCGCTCGCCATCGCCGGCTTCGCGGGCCTGCTCGGCATCGGCCTGATCCTCGGCGCGCAGACCTCGGGACCGGACGCCCGGCTCCCGTACGCGATCGTGATCTTCGGGGTGCAGCTCCTCTTTGTCCTGGCCTGGACGATGGCGATGCGGCCGCCCGCGCCCGGCATCGTCGCCACGGTCTGCGCCGTCGTCGCGGCTGGGGCCGACTATGCGGCGATCTCCACCGAGACGGCCCATCTCGCCCCGCTGGGGTACGTGGCGGCCGGCGGCTTCGCCCTCGCGGTGGTCGGCCAATTGATCCGCCGCGCCGACCGGGCCCGGGTCAGCGACTCGCTCGGCGCGACGCTGCTGATCGTGATCGGCGTGGTGTCGTTCGCGTCCCTGATCGTGCTGACCCGCAAGCCGATCGGCACCCAGACCGTCCTGGTCTGTCTCGCCGCGGCCGGGTCCGCGGTGTTCGTGGCCCGGCTCGCCGATGCGATCTTCGCCAAGCCGCGGCTGGCGCCGCAGGTCCCGCGCGGCGCGACGGGCATCATCCTGGGCGCCATGCTCGGCACCCTGGTCGCCTCGGTCCTCGGCAGCGTCCTGGTGCTGCCCTTCAACCCGGGCAAGGGCGCCATCCTCGGCCTGGTGACCGCGGGCGTCGCCGTGCTGGTCGACCTGGCCGTCAACTACGCCGAGACGAGTCGCAACATGGCCGGCGACGCGCCGACGTTCTGGCTGGCCCGGCACATGCAGGGCCCGCTCGGCGCGTTCGCGCTGGCCTCCCCGGCGGCGTACGCGCTGGCCATCTTCTTCCTCTCCTGAATCGACGCCGCCCTTGCGGTTTTCTTTGACCCTGGGCGAGGACGCTGTTTCACGACCGGGTGGAGTCGGGCATATACGGTCCTCTTCGTCATGAGCCCACCCGGGGCGAAACCCCGGGCAAGGTCCTTACCCAGATCTGGAGGCATAGTGGCCGAGGTGTACGGGTCGCCAAGTCGACCCCGCAAGCGCTGGGGGCGACGCCTGTTGATCACCTTCATCGTGCTGCTGGTCATCGTGGGCGGGGCGTTGGCCGTCGTCGACCGGTTCGGCGCCTCTTATGCGGAGCGGGAGATCTCCGACCGGGTCGCGCAGCAGGTCGCCGATCAGAAGGCGACCAGCGAAAAGCCGGACGTGACGATCGAGGGGGTGCCGTTCCTGACCCAGGTGCTCAGCGGTCACTACCAGGAGATCAAGATCGAGCTACGGAGCTTCTCCGGGCCGGCCGGCAACGGCAAGACGATCAAGATGCCGCTGTTGGACGTCCGCGCCCAGGACGTACGCGCGCCGTTGGACGCGCTGCGCAGCGGCACGGGCAGCATCATCGCGACCAAGGTCACCGGGGCCGGCACGATCGACTACGCGACCCTCGAGGAACTGGTCGATCAGAAAGGCGTGAAACTCACGGAGAAGGACGGCAAGCTCGCCTTCACCGGGCCGGTGACGATCCTCAAGCAGACGATCACCGTCAGCGGCGTGGCCAACCTGTCGGTCAAGGACAACATTGTTTCGGTGCGTTTCGAGCAGGTGTCGGCTCCCGACCTGCCACAGGTGCCGCTGGCGCAAAACCTGGTGAACAACTACGCGAAGCAACTGGCGATCGACGTCAAGATCCCCCAACTGCCGTTGAAGCTGGTCGTACGCAAGGTTCAGCCCACCGCGGCCGGCCTGGTGGTGACCGCCGACGCAAGCGAGGTGCACCTGAACGGGGGCGGAC
>Ga0307515_10014732_pt1 | contig 14467 bp, 17 predicted proteins | sample 17_EM_MG_FD_194513 | JGI IMG/M metagenome (GOLD analysis project Ga0307515, IMG submission 194513) | Populus trichocarpa ectomycorrhiza microbial communities from riparian zone in the Pacific Northwest, United States - 17_EM | ecosystem: Host-associated > Plants > Roots > Unclassified | place...
AACTTCGGAACAACCTACCGGGCGTTTACTAGTTGGGAACTAGTGCAGTTAGGAACTGCTGTAGACGTTGGGAACGTGCTACAAAACACTGAGAGCGTTTAGGGTGGAGTGGCCCTGACAATAATAACCCTCATTACATAACCCAGATCTAGATTTTGACATTTTGGAAGGGTCAAAATGGTGGGGACTTCGTAAAATGAGATCAAATAAGCAGGATAAGTGAATAAGATGACACTTCATTTCCTGATGCCCAATGCGAGGTGCCAGACTGCCACAGCCTGTGTTAGACCATCAGCCCTTTCTCTTACATTGATTTATTTGAGTTGTTGGGCTTCTTCCCTTCCAGTGGCATTTCTGATCATGAGATGGAATGAGGGAGCAGGAGAAATCCAAGGATAAAATGAAAACACAACAAAAAGAAATTCACACTGCAATCTCCATGTGGAAAAAGGGGTTGCAGTCCCCCCCCCCCCGCCGATCAGATGGAGATGATCGCCAAAGTGGAGCATTTGGGGTGGTGTCAATCGGTTAGTGTCAATGGCGAAGAATGCAGCGACCGGCGCCGCTGAGTCGCAATGGTACTGATAGCTCCGCGTTTACGGAGGGGAAATATGGCGTCAACGTCGCCATACCGAACATTGTCAAACCCAACCGCTCCCGTTGCGGGCACGGACAAGACGACGAAGGGACCACCAGTGAAGTGTGTCGATGGGTGGACAAGCGAGCGTAGGCGGGCAGTCACACTAGGCGAGAGGATCCTAGGGAACTTCGAGGGAAAGAAACCATCCGGGAGGTTCCACCTCGCTATTTAACCATCCACTTGCACGAACCCCGGGTGCGTTCTCGACAAGGTACGACGAACGGAGTAAATAGAACACACCCGTGATGAAGTTGATGTTGACGAGTCATCCGAGGAGAGGGCAAGGAAAAATTGAACTTGCATTAGTACGCTGCTCTCACAACCCGTGTACAACAGCAACGTCCATCGCCCGGGCCTGACGACGTGACTTGGAAGCTCTCCAACTTCCCAGAGTCATGCCATTTCGAACCTTGCTTCCCTGGCCACGCGAGTTCTCAAGTACACGTGAACAGATAGACTCGACGACCGGAGAATCACAATTGGATGGTTCAGGCGAAACGCCACGAGGATATTCACGGGGTACATGGTGTCCGCTCCCGTCGCTCCAAGCAGGTGTTGAATTGTGATAGGTATGATGGATGGACCTAGCGATATGTCGGGTAGGAGATATCACGTGGGATGGCTTCGAGAAGTGTACAAAATTGAACGGTTATAAACGATAGGCCAGTCGTCTTGGATACACGCCCATGTGGTTGTGGCAGTATGAAAAATGGTCTCGTGCATTATAAAGAGAGTCTACGGGAGAGAAAGGCGATCAGCAGTCCCTCTTCACATCAAACACCTGAGCCATCGCTGCTGTTTCCATCCATGATTACAGCGTTTCTCACAGGTTCTATGACGGACAAGTTAGGCCGCCGATTGCATGTGGGAGGAGGGTTAACTGGGGGATAAGGGATACACACCAAAGTACGTGTGACCCTGAGCCTCGCGAGCAGTGAGTCGCTCCTGATGATCATAGCGTAGGAGTTTGTCCAAGAAGTCAATGGCCTCGTTGGAAATGTACCGCTGGTTCTCAGACGTAATGAACCTCGTCCAGGGTCGCTTAGCGTAGCTTTATTGGGTCGAGCGTCAATGATTCGGTGCGCGGAGAGTCGCGAGGGGTGAGGACTAACTTTCCGAGGAGATCGTCGTACTGAGCGTCGAGGGGTATGTCGTACTTTTCGAGATACTGATAGAGACCCTCTGTGCCCAAAACCTTCGTGATCTTCACTAGTTGGTCGTAGTTATCGTGCCCGTGGAAGAATGGCTCTTTACGGAAGATCTGCGGACCAAAATAAGTGGGTCCGGTACGAAAGATATCACGGGGGCGGTTAAATGGGGTAGTACTCACCATCGAGGCGAACATACATCCATAGCTCCACATGTCCAAGCTATAATCGTACTCCTGGAAATCCACCAGAAGCTCCGGTCCTTTGAAGTAGCGCGAAGCTACCCGGACATTGTATTCCGTTTGTGGGTGGTAGAATTCGGCTAGGCCCCAGTCGATGAGCCGCAGCTGGAAGCGAACAGAACGCGAGGATAGTAGGATGATCAGCAGGCAGATACGCGTCTGGGTACAAATCGCTACCTTCCGCCTCTCGTGGTCAATCATCACGTTATGTGGTTTGACATCTCTGTGCATGATACCTTTAGAGTGGCAATAGTCCAGAGCCTTTTGGGTCGCAGGGTCAACGTGACGCCCTTCGGCGGTGCAAGGTGAGAGCGCGCACTTTGAGAAGTTCTAACATGTAATATCGGACATCGTAATCGGTGAACCGGGGGTAGAGTACTTTGAAGTCGACGTTGTGGATGTATTCTGTGATCAAGCTTGGGATCTTGGAAGTCGGATCGCGAACCACGTCCAGCAGGGCTACGATATTTGGACCTCCGGCCAAGTTCTGGAGAATTTTTATTTCTCGCTTGATCTTCTTCTTCTTGACGGGTTTGAGGACTTTGATTATACACTTTTCGTCGTTGACGATGTGAACGCCTTCGAAGACCTTTTCGACCGGAATCGTTGATGTAAAGACATTTCTGGGGTCGGGAGATAGTCGAGAGTTGCGCTCACCTCGGAATACTTTCCCCGCCCTACTTTCCGAACGATCTCGTAGTGGTCTTGAGATCCCCACTGGACCTGCAGATTGTCTTCGAAAGCGATATCAGAGGCAGGAACGGCGAGTCGACGGGAGAGATTGTGGCCGTACCATATTCGTGCCAGGAAGGGCCGAGCTTTGCATTGACATCGACATACACTCTCGCGACGGATTTTGTCGACGTTCTACCCATCGCAGAGAAGTCAAAGATGCTGTTGGTGGTGGTCAATGGTGAGGATGCGAGGGACGCTGAACGGCCAATCAAATCAGCGATAACCGCCGGAACAGCAATGCCGCGCTCTCCCGCATCCAACTCGTCGACTTACACGCCCCCGCACTGGCCAAAACATATCCGATATCTCACTTCCCAGCAATACCACCCATCGGTCGAGAAGGACATCCTCGAAATCATCAGAGGGCAGCAGCCCCCGGATTCTCATCAACCTCTGAAATCCCAGCCATCCTTTGTGGTCATTCGTCGGATTACCGGGCCATCTGATCATCCAGCAAGTGTATTTCGCATATGTAAAAACGATAGAAGGTGTCCAACTCAAGCGATAATATCTACAATCCAAACAGGCTGTGGGACAGTTCGGGTTATTTGCAGTGAAAAAGATCCCGCCACGAACGTATCTGCTGGATTATCTCGGCGAGGTTCATTGTGACGACAGGCCATCGTCCGACTACGATTTATCATTGTATCGCACTCCAGATGGTTTGGTCAGTGTTGGGGTCGACGCTTCTGCGATGGGGAACGAAGGACGTTTCGTGAATGATTACCGCGGTATCCGCGCAAAACCCAACGCGCAATTTGAAGAAAGACGCGTCGACAATGGAGAGCTTAGAATGAGTATCTGGACGGGCAGTGAAACAATCAAAAAGGGTGAGGAGATTCTGGTGAGCGAGCGGGTCCATTGTAGTACACAGCTTCTGACCGTGATTGTTATTGTGTCCGTAGGTGAGTTACGGCAAATCGTGGTGGAGTCACCGAGGACCACAAGGGCCAGCATAATCGTGAATGTCGTGCGTTAGGCAGCGCAGAGCGTCAGGCTTGTAGACAGAGGTTAGCGGACGAAACGGAAAGGAATGGATTCGTCGGAAACAAGATGACCCAAACAAGACCAAACACCGGAAGGACTTGTCATCCTGTAACTTTAACGCTCCCGCTCTCTGCTCTGTACTCTTGTCTGTGTCTTCTCTTCCTTCGTTTTAATCGTAATCCGGGCGGAATGGCTGGACTGGCGACCTCTGCGAGCATCTCCTCCTTCATTACCTGGAGTGCCTGTTCCAGCCACCGCTCCCTGAACGGCATACGGACCCTTACAACTTACGCCGGAGCCCGTAAAACCCTCCCTCCCAACCGCAGGTTACTAGATAGGACTGTGACCGCTACCGGTCCTTCCCAAATTCACAGAGTTTGCATCCCAATTTCATGTGTCTCTCCGTCTGAAACCGCTGACCTCCGTTGGCAACCAGCGACACTTCCACGCTTCAACACCCGTGTCGGCGCCCAAGGACCCGTATCAAGTTCTGGGTGTCAAAAAGGATGCGACTGCAGCCGAAATAAAGAAGATCTATTTCTCCGTACGTCTTGCATCACGATTCCTAAGTTTACCACGCGCACACTCCTGACGCGCCAGAAAGCTCGCTCGTAAATTTCATCCAGATACAAACCCTGATAAAAACGCAAGGGAAAAATTTCAAGAGATTCAAGAAGCATACGAGGTAAGCGCAGCGGTCTATTGCCAATTCTTGCTGGGTCCGGCTAAATCACACGCCCTTAATGATAGATCCTCAAAGACGACAAGAAGCGCGCCACCTACGACCAATATGGATCTGCATCGCAGCAACCAGGGTTTGATCCCGATGCGTTTGGCCAGAACCCCTTCGGTGGTGGCTTTGCCGGGTTTGGGGGAGGTGGATTCAATCCATTCTTTGATGCTTCCGAGGGTTCCCAAGCGAATCTATTCGAGCAACTATTCGGAAGTGGTTTCGCCGGTGGTACTCGCGCGCGCTCCCATAATGTGAAAGGATCAGATCTCGAAGCCACCATCGGAATCTCATTCATGGACGCGTGCAAGGGTACCAAGAAGACGGTCGAGGTGACTCCGGTCGTGGATTGTTCACCGTGCGCGGGTACGGGCCTGAAGCCCGGAATCAGACGGACCAAGTGTTCTGCCTGCAACGGGACTGGTACAAGGACATTCGTCGTTGACAGTGGGTTCCGAATGGCGAGCACTTGTCAAGCCTGCCGAGGCGTGGGCACCACAATCCCCCGAGGTGGAAACTGCACAAGTTGCGACGGCATGGGCAAAGTGCGACAGCGGAAATCTGTAGTAGTAAATATACCGGCAGGTACGAATCATCGATCGTTCATCCAATTGAGTTCTTTACGCAAACCCTATCGCAGGTGTCGAAGACGGCATGGGGATCCGTGTCCCCGGAGCCGGCGACTCCCCGATCTCTGGTAATGGCCAGCCAGGCGATCTCGTCGTTCGCGTTCGAGTCGCCGCCTCGAAATTCTTCAGGCGGCAGGGGATTAACCTTTATCACGATGCGCGGATCCCACTACATACGGCACTCCTTGGAGGAAGGGTTCGCGTGCCCACGCTTGATGGGGAGGTCGACGTGAGGGTACCTGGGGGGACTCAGCAGGGTGAAGAAATGATCCTCAAGAACCATGGTCTGAACCGAGTGATGGGTCGCGAGAAGGGGGACCTTTTCGTTACATTCAGCGTTCAGTTGCCAAGGTGAGTGCATGATAGTTGGCCGTGCGTGGTTTGCGTTCTGAACATGTGGTGATCCAACAGGTCTCTCACAGCGCGTCAACGTGAAATTCTACAACAATACGCAGATGATGTGGAAGGGCGAACCTCTGGTAGCGCTGGATCAAAGACCCCTTCTCATGGAGTTGCGGAAGAACCCCAAGCAAAGGCTGGTCGTCGACCGGATGCCAAGACTGATGACAATGGTACGGTTCATTTCTCATCTCCGTCACCACCGTCCCACGAGGGAGGATGGGTGGAACAATCATGGAAAAAATTAAGGGGACTCATCGGGTTCTAATTTGTTTTTGCACGCTGGTCCTAATGCACTGCCAACAACGGACGATGTTCTAGACCAAGCCACCGGACACGAGGAGGGGACGGGCGACAAAGAATTGGATGACCCAGAGAAAGGAAAACGACGGGCAACCGCTTGAAGGGGTAGTCAGAAAAACCTCTTGGTTTCTGACGAGGAATTTGCCACCACCCAAGTACTGTATTCACAAAATAGTCTCTACATCATTCATTCATTACCGACAATAGGATAGGCCTAGAGCATGCTTAGTATATTCTCTACTCCGTCTGGCGCCGGGATGGCTCGGAACCCCAGTACGTTTTCTATCGCGAGGCGCGCCTGCGGATGAGATGAAGACCCAGCCGATTTTATAGCAGGGAGGCGGGAGCAGATCCAGTCGAACTCCTGACCGACATACTGAGATTGGGGTTGTAAAGGCGGAACCATGCTGACCAGGCGGATTGGCGCTCTCAGCTGATATACGTAACGTTTCGGAACGGATTCCAGGTTAAGCAAGATCAGACCAAAGATTGTTTTCTTTTCTTTTCCTTCGTCTATGTCAAAGCTTGGGCTTTTTTTTTTGCAGTCGGACCCTATCGTTGAATGCTGCCGACATCCCATCGCTCTTCCATCCTAGTATCTGAACACACTTTGTAATTGAACCACTCGTTTTTGACGTCGAGGTTCCGAAGGAATGCATTTCCAACCCGGTATTTTCATCATTCTCTCCGACAGAAAAGGGTGGAAAAATTCTCTGCTGCTCCCTACATTCTCATGATTGGCCAACTCGCTTTTCAATTTCAGGGACCACTGACCCCAGGAAATTTCGATCGCTTCCATATCAGATGCCACATTCTCGTTTTCTACACCGCGGCCCTGCCTTGAATTTCCTCTGGGTGCCAAAGGGTCTGCTATTATGGTCATCAATCAAGTGAACTTGGTACTTTCTTGTGCTCTGGTTGTTTTTTTCCGGCTCGCATCCGGCCTGGTGCGCAGCGGTTGGTCCTATAAAACTCGCTCAGGTGAAACTATAACGTCCCCCCAATCCAATGTTCTTTGGTCTCCTACGTCTCGTACCTCTTCTACATCTCCGCGATATGCACACCAGGCTTCTTGACTTGGTGACCGGCAGGGATCTCGATGATCTCAGCAATGTTAATGAAACCTTGAACGATGCTCGATCGTCCATCACCTCGGACTCTGTTCTGAAATCCACCGCCTCGGCTTCAGAGACACTATCCAAAACTCTCAATAGCTCGAAAGAGCCCCACAAGTCCTACGCTATACCTGTAGGATGTGACGAGAAACCTCCATCCTTGCCATTCGGTATCTTATTCTTTGCGCACCTCGGGTAGGGATTCAAGCCACCTCAGGAATTGCGATCAATAATTAATGACGACCAACCCTATTTCCTAGCGCGGCCCTCACGTTGTTTCTAGCAACGACAGACTCCGTATGTATACGAGAGTTTATCCGAGACCCCATTTGATTTTCTGACCGCGACTTCATTGCTATATGCAGACAATTTTGTCCACAAGCTTGCCTACGATCGTCAGTGAATTGGAGGCCTCGCAAGATCAATACACATGGGTGGCTGTTGCATATATGCTGACACAGACGGCTGGTCAGCCGCTGTATGGGAAGTTTTCTGATCTCATCGGCCGGAAGGTGGGTGACTCAAAAATGTTCCGCACGATCTGTACTGAATACCGCCGCCGCAGGTGGTCCTCTATACAAGCATGTCCATATTTTTTATTGGTTCTCTTTTGAGTGGTGCATCCAAGGTAGGCCAAACTGCGTTATCCCGTGTTTGATTATCCATCGCTTATTCTCGCCCAGTCTATCACATGGTTGATCCTGTCTAGGGCGCTCAGTGGCGTTGGAGGCGGAGGAATTGTCAGCTCTGTGTGGACGATTACGTCTGAAATCGTACCGGTGCACAAGAGAGCTCACTGGAGCCAGGCTCTTAGCGTTGAGTCTAAGCTGTCCTTGCACACGAGCTCAGAAACTAAATCGCTTCACCACAGCTCACCTGGGCATCTTCCGCCGTCGCTGGCCCCCTGTTGGGTGGGTTGTTTAGTAGTACGTAATTCGCAATTGAGCTTGACGGCATGGGCTAATTACCTGCACAAACAGATAATAGTGGTTCGACCTTCGACTGGAGGTGGTCGTGTGCGTGCAGATTCCGATCGTTTGTAAAACCCTCAATCCTGATCCATGATTCGGCCCTCACAGTCTACATGAACCTTCCGATATGCCTGGTCGCATTCGTCGTGTTGATAATCTCCCTTCGGACTGTCAATCTAGACAGGAGCTCTGATGCTTCATGGCGCGAACTGGCCGCAAGGTTCGACTTCGTTGGATTGTGAGTGTTTACGCCACGTACCATTTGTCACCGGTCTAAACGCCCTTAAGGTTCGCGTTCATGTCCGGAACGAGCTTCATTATAGTAGGTTTCTCGTTCGTGACTCTGAATGGCTGTGAGTATATTTCAGTGCCTGGTGTATAGGCCTCTTAAATCTAAGCGCATGGTACCCAGGGACGGCGCCAGCTACGCTAGGTCTGATAATCGGTGGAGCCGTCCTTTTGGTTCTCGGAGCGGTTTACGAGGTTGGAACGTCTCGAGAGGCGCTGTTCCCACCTCAGTTGTTCAAGGAAGTTTCATGTGGTACGTTGGTTTCCCCTTTCTGCCAAACCCGGCATTCATGAATCACACACACACACAGCCGCAATCCTCATCGTTGTGTTCCTGCACAGTTTTTGTTTTACTACTGGAACCTTCTATATCGCCATTTATTTCCAGGTGAGATTCTGATGAATCCCGGATACGGTTCCGCCAACCTGGCGGGCTGACGTCCCGCCCATTGTATTAGGCTGTGGACGGGATGTCTCCATTAGCCGCGGGGATGGCATCTCTTCCCTATTCATTGGGGTCCACGCTTATCTCCATTCCGGCTGCATGGTTCATGGGCTTCTGGCAAATAAAACGGGGAAACATGAGTAGTCAAAAGTGGATATCCTTCGCCGGTTTGATCATTGGTGCCCTAGGCTTCGGTGCGTCTATCAGTAAATTTTACTCCCTGTGGAGATTTGACATGGGATTCCTGTTCTACACCCAGGTTTGATGATCACGTTAGACGAACGATCGAGTAGCTCCATTAAGCTCATTTTCCCCCTTGTGGCTGGAATAGGCCTCGGCCTGCTCCTTCACGCCCCGTATCAGGTATTTACGAGAGCGTTGCAATCGAGGCACATGGCCGTCGGTACTAGCGCCTTCTTCCTCTTGCGCTTTACGGGAGCAACAATTGGGCTAGTGAGCACGTTTTTGCGAATGACGAGTTCGTTACTCACGATTCAATATATAGTCCCTTGCAGGCACGGTGTTTAACATCACATTAGATAAAACGCTGCCGTCAGGGTACCTGGGAGACTCTGAAACCATTGACTTGGCTACCGTCCAGTCGATAACCCCACCGGAGTTGCGAGACGAGGTCTTGAACGCCATTGCACGTTCGATACAGGTTTGTTTGTGCATGACCAAATTCCTGCTACAGTTTGCTCATGACACGCTCGTCTAGACGATTTGGACGTTATGTTCTCCGTTCCTCGGGTTAGCGGCTCTCGTAAGTCCTAAGCTTCTTATACTGATGATGCAACCAGGCTTATTTCGATGTGCCCCGCAGCTTACGATACTGATGAAATCCACCTTTGAACAAGACAGTGGAAAAAATGAGACGGTTGAGCAGATGCAGACACCATCGAAAGAGAAGGACGACCTCGAGTCTGCTGTCTCATCCCGGTGCTGAAAGTCTTGTAGGGAGGCACCGAGCTGGCACTCGGCGGACCTACTGGTTTGAGAAAAGTAACATGTAATCCTAGAGGACTAATACCGTCATAGACTTCGAGCCATTGATGTATCACCCAGTCCTGTCTATACCTTATACCATGATTGTGGATCGTTTTGCCTAGAAAAAACCCTGGGTACACGACCCGCAGTCTGGAACATCAGAAACCCCACAAACAGTCGAACAAACTTGACCACCATGGGACGAGAGCAGGTTGGTTAGTAATAAAAAGGTCGCAACACTGGGTCCATGCGCTGCTTGGACGTGCCGTGTGGTCTTGACCCGATATCGAAAAACCGCAGCTGTCCCCCTGAGACTCAGGACGACCTCTACAGCTTGCGGACAAATATGTTCGCCAGTTCGCCGGCGAAAGAGTAACGAGTACAGTATAGCCTCGAGACGGCATTTTACCAACAGGGAGGACTCATTAATCATTGTTCATTCCGTTCGTGCCTCATGCACACGGGTGCGGTCCTCCACAAGGTGTAACATGTAAACCTTTGCTCATGGTTTACTACAACCAGTGCAATTCTCGTATCGATCTCCGGCCAGTTGGGGATTGTGTTGCACATGGAGACGTTTCCACATGGATCAATAACTGTGGGGTGTTTGCTAGGCCGGTTGCTCTGGTACGCAAAGAGAGGTCGCCCCCCTCGAGAACGTCGCTTGGAGGTCAACCACAGCCGCTGTCCCCACGGAGCGCAGCATTGTCCGCGCTGCGCACGTGGGGGACGGGAACATTTTGACGGATGTTACTATTAGCCGGAGTTGGAGCTGGGTGGCTGTGGGGGTTATCCTCGGTTATCTGTTCCCGCTCCGGGTCACACGATCCATTCTCTCTTGAACCACCACTATCTCCACCCTCTACCTCTCAAATGATTGTGCCCCAGCATAGGCCCAGCGTCCACTCTCTTGGATCTACTGACTCCTCTATGTCAAATTCGAGCTCCTCCATCCATTTTACCGCCAGCGATTGCGAGCCAGTCCCTCCAGTCGAGGGCATATCTCACGTCAAGGGCCGTCTAGAAGCCAGGTGAGATAACACTAGCCAGTTAATTCGTGTTCCATTTCGGCCCTCTGAATGGCCCGTGGCGTCGTAGCCGGTGTTGCGTGAACAGAATGGGATTCCAGATTGATCTATAGGAGGCCATCGTCCTAATCTTGACGCTTGAACTTACGCTCTTTTCTTTCGCTTCTTTGCAGAAAATACAAGACTCCGTCATTCGCTAGTGATGTTCTTCAGATCATTACTTCAATAGGTGTTTCCGCATGGTGTAACCGTGTCATTACGGCAGCCGACATCAGAGTCGACAAGGCCTCGGGGGCGTTCACTAATGCCGTATTCTTCATTTCTTGCCCTTCTATCCCTGGAACCTCCACCCTTCTCCTTCGAGTCTATGGTCCATCAACCGGTAGTCTCATATCTCGTTCCCGCGAGCTAGAGATCCTTCGTGTTTTGTCATCCAAGTACAAAATCGGGCCTCTTATCTATGGGACATTCGATAATGGTCGTATCGAACAGCATTTTGACTCTGTTGCCCTTACTGCCGCAGATCTTCGTGACCCAGAGATCAGTCGTTGGGTAGCTAAGAGAATGGCAGAGCTCCATCAGGTTGATGTTGATGACGTAGAAGGTCCATCGCTTTCGGGGCATGAAGACTCGGTAAAGAGGGACGTGGGTGCTTGGTTGCCTCACGCTCGGGAAGTCCTTTCCCTCCCAGCAACACCACCATCCTTCTCTCGAACCTTCAACATCGACTCCTTTGCCGACCAATGGGAGAAATACATGCACTGGATCTCGCTCGTTGAATCCAAAGAAGGCGCTAGTCGGCGAGTATTGGCCCACAATGACACTCAGTACGGGAACCTGTTACGGATGAACCCTCATCCGCGGAACCCCGGGGGTTATCGTCAGGTAATATGAAACTCGCGATCCGCGAGTTCCTTCCACATCGAGCTTACCTGTCTGTCTTGCCCAGATAATCGTTGTCGATTTCGAGTACGCCGGTCCAAACCCAGCCGCGTTTGATATCGCAAATCACTTTATAGAGTGGACTGCAAATTATCACGGGCCCACGCCTCACCTCCACGATCCAACTCTTTATCCGACTCTCGATCAGAGACGCAACTTCTACAAATCATACATCACTCATACGAATCCTTCCATTTCCGAAGCCGAGAGGGAGGAGATGATGAGCGCCCTCGAGAAGCAAGTTCAAATGTGGAGCCCAGCGTCCCATGGGATGGGGGCTATGTGGGGTATCGTCCAGGCCAGGGACGTCCTAGAAGTTGATGACGGTGGAGAACCCGAATTTGATTACCTTGGTTATGCTCGGTGCAGGCTCGAAGGGTTCCAGCGGAGTCTCAAGGACCTCGGCCTTTCTATTTAAAATACAGTATTGTCTCGAATGTAGGGTCGTCGGAGCTAATTACCTAGACGGTATACGTTTCTTGGTATTACTGCATGCCGTCGTTATTCTTCATTTTCCGTCGATACCAGATTTCTCTCGTGGAACGTCCCCTCTATGTGCACGACGTAGTACTACCCCTTTTAATCGTGACGCTCGTGCTTATTCCTGCCAACCTCATGGGGCGTCGCTCGAAAGCGATTTCATTGTAACCACGATCGATCACACTAGGGTTCCTTACCATCGCCTTTGCACCCGCCACTGTGCTTCCGGCAAGGCCCAAGCTCATGGTACCCCTCTCCAAAACCTAGGGTCCAAATGGGGTTGACCCCAAGCGAGCTCTTGGACGAGGAGGACGGACGAACGTTCGAGGTGGTTCAAATCGATGTCGCTGAGCATCGGAAGCCTGTATCGCGTGCTTCGCTGACCCACTGACATGTACTAGTGTGTGAGTCCACCCATTTAATATCGAAATATTGAAGGATTGCTGTCATCGGCTTCCTACAGCGCCGCACCGAGGCTATTATTAACACCGCTATGGCCTGGCATTCCCGAGGCCTCGCGGCTGTATGACCTGGGGCAGAGGGCGCGCGACGACCTCGTAAAAATCTCTCCTCCTGAATCGTTCCCTACTACTGCGACTGCTCGGATCCTTGTTTCCTAGGCTTCCTGGCACTATTAGTATCCGGCGATCGGAAGTCTTCATGCCCTGGTTTACATCAGAATGTAGCCTAGAGTCCTTTCAGACGCCGACTTCGGCCGTTATGGAACTGCAACTGATGATTCTATGCGATAGCGAGCGTCCATCTGGAGTAGGTTGCCCTGATTTTCGAATGGAGACGGTTTCTCCGTTTGAGGTTTCGATTGGGTGGGATCTACGAGGATCGTCGGTCTTGCATTACGGGAAGTGAGTTCGACGCAGCGCTGTTATTGGAGCCCATCTGCCTGGACCGCCAAGAGGAAGAGAACAGGGGTCAACGAACTTCGAGTAGCGCTAGCAGGTAGGGCCCTTTTTTTACGTCTCTGTAAAAAAAAAACTCCCACAATCATTCTAGCCCACCCTATACTCTGATTGTCCGGAAGCTCAGACGTCACGAGCGCGTCAAGTGTCAAGCACCAGAGTAAGAATCCTCAACGCCGGCAAGGTGTGTTCTAGTGCCTTAATTAAACGAAGGAGGGGAAGATGGATTGGCCGCACCTAACCTGTTCACTTGTCGACGTGCAGGTCTACTGTAGTACGGATTCCGTAAGTACCCTGCTCAGCCCCTGTCGAGTGACTCCTCGTTGAATGTAGACGGAGATCTGCTGGATCCCCCTTGGAGACCTAACCGCCAATCGACTCTGAATGTCAAACGTCACATTAAACCCTCCGTGGACCTATACGCCGAATACCCTCCACCTTTTGACCCTTGACCCCACGCGGCACATTACACGTCTTCTCTTCCCGTTGCGCGGCTTTCGCGCCATTGCTGTGGTTTGCTTCCCTCGAGATGGAGCCACCATCGGGCTCCCCCTTAATCCTGTCAAATGCTAGTCTGAGGAACACCCCAGGGCGGTTGTTTTTCGCTCTTTTGGGCCCCAAGGTCTGCACTGGGAAGTACCCTTCACCCTGCCATCCTGGCGGTCTCAAATTGAACCATCAGATCGTGGTTCAAGAAACAGATTCGAGGTTATGCGAATAAGTGGTCAGTGTCATGGCCAGCCGCTGGGCCGCTAGCGCCCTCCTGCTCTGGACCCACCGCGGGGGGAGGTGTGTGTGATCTCTGGAGTTTGTTGGGATAAGCCAGATTCCTTGGGACCAATGGGATAATTCGAACAAGTCCGGTAGACGCTTACTGAGGACCCCTGTACGAAAAGCAGTGGAGTGTTGGGGTCCAGGGGTCATCTTTTCCATCTACTCTCAGAGATTTACCGATTTTTTCTTTCACGGAGAGGCCTGCTTTGAAATTTCGAGACCTCCCACGCTAAAGACATGTTGGACATGTCAGTCATCGATCACATCCGTGTGAACAAGCACTGGGCCAAACACGCTTTCCGGTTCGAAGATCTCACGTCTCCCATTACCAGAATCCACTTCGTGTCTCACCCTGGGTTCGAGGGCACGGAAGAACACCCCATCGAATCACCGACTAACCACTGGACCCTGTCTCTCACCATAGTCTCCGACACTCGAACGGTTCGCGTCGAGTCGATCCCGGAAAATCTGGCGTACTGCTCATCGAAAGCGAAAACACTCCTGTCACTGGAGATTCGCCTCGTCTCGCCTCGGGAGGTGTTTCCTCGGGGACGACGGTAGAGGGTTTCCTCGATGTGGTTATCAACGAAACCGCGACCATTACACCTTCGCGCCGGTCGGCGAGGGGTGCCAGTATTGGCTCTCTGTGCTCTCCAAGGACCTCGTGGAAGAAAACATCATCAGCGAGGAGTTGTCCGATACGGCCA
>Ga0307515_10014733_pt1 | contig 14466 bp, 21 predicted proteins | sample 17_EM_MG_FD_194513 | JGI IMG/M metagenome (GOLD analysis project Ga0307515, IMG submission 194513) | Populus trichocarpa ectomycorrhiza microbial communities from riparian zone in the Pacific Northwest, United States - 17_EM | ecosystem: Host-associated > Plants > Roots > Unclassified | place...
TTGTGCTCATCTGTGATCCCACCGGGCATGCTGCTCGCGTGCTCGAGGAATATACGAAATATTATGAGTCGGGCGTAGAGAATCGCATGGAACCGGCGGCTCGCGATGTCCCGATTGAACTGAAGATACGCGTCCCAATCCTCCTTTGGAAGGGAGAATAATCTATTCGGTAGCTGTTCAAAGATCTTCCCTAGGTCGCCAGATCCGATACCGTCCGGTTGAGTGCGCGCAGTAAAGTACAGTCCGAAGTGTCTCCAGAGGCCCTCGAACAGTAGGCGGGTCTTGCCTGATCCCGAGGTGTTGCATAGGAACCTAGTTGTAAGGGAGTTAGTGGCGCAATTCCGAATCGAGATTAAGAAGGTTTTACGTCGTGGTTCTCTTTTCGTCAAATAACTTCTCCACTCTATGATCTAGCCCAAGAGATAAGCCCCCAAGGTTGTGCAACAATAAAGATGGGAGGTGAGGTGATTTGGGGAGAGCTGGAATCTTTAGACTACGAATATGCTCAACAATGCTGGGTGGGCCTGCGGGTGGTTCCCAAAGAGGGAGTCCGGCGTCGCAGTCCAGGTAAGCCTGGATGGCCTGCTTGACGAGTGGTAGAAGTATTTTGATGCGGTTGTTGACAGTACTTAACGCCTTAATCGGGTCCGATTCGCCCGACCGTGTTCGGTGGATTCCGACGGCTGCGTTAGATCCACCGCCGACGTCGATGTTGGACGATAAGGGAGTGATTGGAGGGAGTGATAGGCGATCAGCGGGGAATAAATGGGGCGCGTCAGCACGGTCTCAGCGAGAGCACCACATACCGTTGTCTTTATTGACTCACCTGCGGGCTCACCCTCTGGAATTTGCACAATGGTATAGTATGTCTTCGGTGGAGTTGGGCTCTTGCCAAAATATTCCGATAACTGTTCGCACCCTCGGAGCACCACCATGTTCTCGTTCAAGTTTTGAGATAATTGATTGAGTTGGTCAATGAACCGCTTCCTATCGGGGGATCCATTTACTGTGACTTGATACAACTTGAGGGTGGCCGCATCGACACCGGCGAGCTTCTGCTGTCTCTTCTCCTTGATCTTCTCCTTCAATTCGTCTACCAGCCCGGACTTCTCAATCTTGACCGGGAAGTCATCTTGTTCCCCGGGTATGAAGCAGAATATCCTGTATTCTTTCGTGCTTGGCATTTTCCGAGAAGGACGGGTTCAAGGTTGAATTACCACCTGCCGCTCAATGGGCCAGCCCTCCAGGGCGTTGACATCAGGCGCCAGTTCTGGTTCAACAAAGACCAAGGTCAGCTGCTCGTTGCCCAACTCCGCCACCCAACTCAGCACCTCCTTCCCCTCGATCTCGACACCTTTTCAGTTCCGAATCATACAAGATTTGCCCGCTTGCTGCTTCCACTGTTGCTCCTGGGCCGTCCTCACACTACACAAACAACGCTAACTAGAACCTCACGACTCTCCCTCCAGACGCACCGATAGATGGACGACTCCCCGGGCTCGGATGTGGCCTTGGCTCCTATCAATCCCACACCCAAGTCGGAGTGCAGACAATGAGGCCGCTTCCAAGAAGGGCCTGAACGTGTCGCTTCAAGACCCTGGTCCTGCCAATCTCTTAAGGTTAGAGTGTTAGCACAGCTAGTTACGAAGTAAACTCAGTGATTGTTTTGTAAGAAACCACTATAATAACTTGATACCTAGTTACGAAGTAACTAAATGTACATTGATGAGTTACGTGAACCAATCGACATCAAGTAATGCTTACACTCAGAGATTGTTTTGTAAGAAACCACTGAGTGTTGCCTGCCCCGAGATTTGGACACCTGATATACATTTCGAAAGAAATGAGAATGAAACAGAACAATCAGAAATACTCGGTCAGAAGAAAACCGATGTTCTTTGAGGATGCTTTTACAACTTTGTTCTCAACGGCTGATTGTAGGCGATTGCTGAGTAAGGGATGAATTGATGCAGTGATTGAAGTCATTGGTCTCTGTATGGGGCTGAGGAGGAACTGTTGTCTCAGCACATTCATGGCTACCTCTGAATGACTAATCCTAACACTCCCTCTTGTCGTAGTATCCCATATACTGAGCTTTTTAGTTCCTCACTGACACTCCCATCGATCATCTCGGTGAGAATGATGTGCTGGGGTCTCAGCAGGGCCTTGGTGAGAGTGTCCGCCATCATGGCTTTGGTGGAAATATATCTGATGGTAATGCGGTCAAGTTGGATGAGCTCACATGTGAAATGATATTGAATAGCAATGTGCTTAGATTGCGGGTGGCAGGATTGTTAGCAAGTGCTATTGCTCCCTGGCTATCACTGAATATAACCATTGGTGACTGTAGGTTGATACCGAAATCTTCAAAAAGGCCCGTAAGCCAAACTGATTCCTTCGCAGCTTGACACATTGCCATGTATTCAGCTTCAACTGAAGAGAGAGCCACGGAAGACTGCTTTTTAGTCTTCCATGAAATAACACTGTCACCCAATCTGAACACATAAGCTCCTATTGATTTGCGATTGTCCTGATCACTACCCCAATCCGAATCAGTGTATCCAGTGATATTGGCAACATGCCCTCCGAGATTGAGGGTCCATTTTGGCAAAGGGTTGTTGCTCCACAATAACCCTAGACTACAACTATACTAAATAAAAGAGAAATGGTGATGAGAGTAGCGCCTTGGGATATAACTCCCCAACCCCAAAGGGTGGCAACTAAACCGATCGCCATGTAGAATACTATTCTATGAGAATAGGAGCTTGCTACTTACTTGTGCACTGCAGGTTGTGGTGTAGAAACGTTGGTTATGGTTTGTAGCTTGTAAGCTGGAGCGGACAAGAGGTCAAAGCTGGGGAGCTTTGGTCGATGCCTCTGGTCCTCCTTATATACTAATCTGTATGTACATATGAGTCATTACATAGAACCATCTCGAAGATTGGAACCCGTCCGGTCCCGATCGATGGGTTTGCCACCGTAGTGGTACCCTTCCGGTCACGATCGACAATGGATCGGAGTTCGTAATCCTGATCTATTGTGCATCAAAAATCGAAAAATAATCCCTAAACCTGACACATTTCTTCATACCTTTAAACCAATGGGGCTGGAGAAAGTGGGTGCTGACAAATGGGGGGGGGGAGTCTCATCTCACAGAAAGGAGCTTTGGTTGGAACAAGATTGAGCAGATGAGCAAGTGAGGGAGTATGAATACATCCAGCTTCTACATGTAGCACCTTCAACACCTCCATTAGGTTTGCAACTTGAACACCAAGCTGCGCAGCCTCATTCTCTTGAGGAAATGAGGAAATAGTAAGCTTGTTCCACTGCCCGGCGCTTGTAAGACAACCTTGGAGTGCAGCAAACATTGGAGACTCGGATGGGCTTTGGTTATCTCTCTGGGGGTCAATGATAACTTCTTCGGATATGCCCTCTGCAACCAAGTAACGACCTGTTCCGTCTCAGTCCAGGTCCCAACCCTCAAGGTAGACCATAGATGAGACAATGTAGTAATAACAGACCTCCAGTAGCGACAAACAGAAGCTAATTGACCAGAATTCATTTGATTCGATTCAATACAATATAGGAAGATCTCTCGCATAAGTTCCATAGGAAGGTAGGCATTAATGGTTTTGCTGGAAGGCGGGACCAGAAGCATACGTCGCCCAGCCGGAGGAACGAAGGGGGTGTGCGGATGGTTACGGTCAATGGCGGACATATCCTGAGCGAACATGGGTTATTTTTCCAGTGAGATAGTGGCGAGGACTTGGTTTGAAGAGGAGAAATTGACGGTAAGCCGCTGAAGTATTGGGACTAGAGCGATGACTCGAATGCGGCGTGCCGTGTTTCAAGAGCGAAGTAGTCAATGGCTTAGGGAGTGACCAGCGTGGTGGTGGGTCAAGCAACGCAGGCGTAGTTGACGGGTTTGAGAGTCTGATCTCCCTACAGGCGCCAAGACGGTCCAAATTCTGGGTGGCTAACACTGCTTTGGTGAACCCAGAATCAACACAAATGGCTAGCAGACGACATCCGCTAGCGCGCCCGCAGGTCAAATGTACGCGTCTTCGGCCTGATGGGTGCCACGGCTGTTCAGGCCAGTCTGAACGCGATGGTGTTCTGCGTGTATATTCTACAAATGAAGCGTGTACAACTACCACCATCGGTGGGTCGGTCACCCCGGGTAGATGGAGACAAAGCACCCGACATTTTGAAGACCGACCCAATTTGCCCGTTGCCTGCGATGGCGCCTTGATCACCTCATACAACCACCTGAGTTCCTGCTGCAGATCCAGTAATGGTCCCACCACATTCTCACTGACCGCGACGACAACAAAGGTCCTGCTCGCGGTGGGTGTCAATGACAATCTTCTTCGGATATGCCCTCTGCAACCAAATAGCAACCCGTCCACTCTCGGTCCAGGTTCCAACCCTCAGGGTGGACCATAAATGGGATAATGTGGTGATGACAGACCTCCAGTAGCGACAAACAGAAGCCAATTGACCAGATTTCATTTGATTCGATTCAATGCAATATAGAAGGATGTCTCGCATAAGTTCCATAGGAAGGTAGTTATCCATGGTTTTTCCGGAAGGCGGGACCCGAAACAAGCGTTGCCTCTCAAGTGGAGTAACGGTGGAAAGGTGACGGCCAATGGTAAACAAATCCATAGGTTACGCTTTGAGTGAAATAGTGGCGGGGCCACGGTTTGAAGAGGAGGAATTGATGGTGAGGTGCTGAGGTTGGGCGAGGCAATTGGGACTAGAGCGAAGACTTGAGTGCGGCGTGCAGTGTTTCAAGAGCGGTGTAGCCAATGGCTTAGGTACTGACCAGCGTGGTGGTGAGACAAGCAGCGCCGGCGCGGCGTAATTGACGAGTCCCCCGCGGTGCTGCTTTCACGCAGTTGCCTCGCGGGTTACAGATGCCAAGGGCTTTTGCAGACGGTTCAGAGTCTGGCCAGCTGACTGCCCCCCTGAATCCAGAATCAACACGGACGAGCGCTACGAGGCATAATATCTGCGTTGGTCTGATGGGCGTCTCGGAGGGCTATTCAGGCCAGTCTGAATACGGGGATACGCGATAGTGTTCTATGTGTATATTCTACGAAATGAAGAGTGTACAGCTCCACCATCGATAAGGCACGCGGAAGTCAGTCTCCCCAGCCTCAATTCTTCTTCCGGGCGGTCAGGTGAGCATCGATCATCGATACAGAAGGTGATACAAAGGAAGATGGGCGCCCAGAACATTCCAGAGAAAAAGATCGAAGCGGCTAGATCTCCATATTGTCATCTCAGAGACAAAGCATCCAAGGTTTTGACGACTGAGTCACCACATCCTCAAGTGACAGCGACGGTGCTTGGTCGCTGTATACTTCGCAAGCCACGCTTGTTCGCCTAGAAACCTAGCTTTTCCATTGGTATGCCCGCCCTTGCGACCTCCAGAGATAGGATCGTGTTGTGGGTCGCTCGTTCTGGACAAGTCCACCGTTCATGCTAAAATAGTTATTCCTCATCTCTAGTCCATCGTGCACTATCGAATCCACGCAGGCGGTTGAGAGCAACTCCAGCAGCAGAGTCCAGGCAACGCCTCCCATCCACATTAACGAAGTTCCTCGATGAACCACATTCTCTTGCGACTCGCAGACAACCCGCCAAACCGATATCTCCGCCTTTACAACATTCGCTGATATCCTCTTTACCACTCTGTTCTTGCCTCTGCGATTGTTGCCTCAACAATTTGCAGGGCCGTCTTCCATAGAAACCTTCGACCAGGTGCACACTCTGCTCCGACGCACATATCTCTCGTCACCACATATCTCGCCCATTGCACTCACCGCTCGACAGCCAGAGTGCTACGTCACCGCGCGCTCGACAACAAGATCATTCTCCCACTCACCAGCTGATAGGAATATCCTCGATAACGGTCCTACTTTTTCATTCTCACTCTCGCCCATGACAATTAGGTCGAGAGCCTGTTCACCGCCCCGACCTCGTACCCTTTCTCTGCGTCGGCCGTCTCGCCCTCATCTTCACCGTGCTCTTCGTTCTACTCACTGGAGACGATTCAAGCAACAGCAAGGCGGTTCGTCGGCTTGAGTGAGAAGGAGCGCGAATTATCGATGCGTGTTACTATGGCTTCTCCCCGTCCAGAGGCACGTCACAGGTTCCCCAGCTTCGGTCACCGTTACTCGATGCTTCCACAAAGGTTATTCGGTGCGATCCTCCTCGACTGTCCATCTCACTGATACTCAACCTCATAGCCCGCCTACAAGTCCCATCACCCACACAAGCCCCATCGGCAACCCTATGGTGAAGCTAATCGTGCACTGACATGTGCATATCACCTTCTTTCGTTTCCCATTTACCCACTTGACATCGCGCTTTCTCATTGCTTTTTAGCTTTTCCGACGACGCCCGCCTTCGCTGCACCCGCGTCGACGCATTCGTCGCCGGTATCGCTGTGTCAACCTCCAGCCATCATTTTCCTTCTCTCCAAATACCACCCGCTGTCCACTATTATTTGTCCACCGCGGAAGACAGGATCAAGCTAGTCCCCGAGCAAGTTGAGCGCGTGCACAACGCCAGCTATTCGCAGTGCTGCAGCAGCAACAACCCAAGTCACACTTCGAACGCCGCTACGACGATGGCCCCATCAGGTGTCGCTTAACCGTTGTCTGCGTTTGTCATCGGCAGCCACGACACCTCTACACTCACCCTCGAATAGACACCCCACCGCACACTCGCTCGGTGTTTGTGATGTCGCTCTGCCGTTGTCGTAGCCTTGTTCGCGTACGTCATCGTGGGCCACTACAACTCTACAGTCACCTCGAATGGACACCCTACACTCGCCTGATGTTTGTCAGTTGGCGGAAGTACGAGGACGAAGTGAAGGTGGACACTATGCCATACGATATAATGCGGGGGATGTCGTACCACCCACCGCGAATCCATTCCCGACCCGATTCACGGCCTGCATACCGTCAGTTCCTCGTCCGCCCGTTCGTCCGCATATTTACTTTATTGCGTACGAACGAGCTATCCATCTTTTCGTGTTTCCCAGCTTTTCTCATCGTTTGACAGCCGCTCAGAATGTCCTCTTAGAACACTCAGTCTGCTTACCTGTGACTATATACGGCTGGGCTCGTCTTATACTCGTTTCGTGTCCTAATGTCAATTTGTCATTTTTTGGTTCCTCTTCTTGTCGCTCATGGCCCCTTTCTTCCCTTGATGGTCAGTCCTGAACGCTGTAATTTTCACCCGTCCAGCGTCGACCTTCATTTTCTATGTCATCCAGTTGGACTCCCTTTGTGATCCTCGATAAATATAACGCTCCAAGCTGTGTTATGTCCCACGCGACGGCTGCGGTCATGAGTAGATGATTCAAAGGGTCGATCTGTTCATGAATCGGCTGCAAGTAGTTGGAAGCTCATTACTTATTATAGGGTGTGCTGAAAACCGTCCCAAAAGATGAAACTACCGTACCGAACAATCCAAATGAAAGCAAAATGTAGTATTACGGCTGAACGACAAAGAGTGCCCCTGATCCACCCTTTGCACAAGACTATTCACATCGATGCCTTGATTATGATTGTTTTGGTGAATCTCCTAGTGACTGAATGATTTCCACCATTTCTCATAATGTGGCTGGAGTCCAACTGTCCCGTCAATGAAGTCAGATGCATCTGAGGAAGAATGAAACCAGATGTCCACTTCCACACTCTTGATATCTCGCCATACTCCGTGCTCCGATGCCCCACAAAAGGCAAAATCATTCAAGGAATCAATCCTCAAACCCTGGGGAACAAAAATATCAATGTTCTGCAAAAAGGAAAGATTCAATAAGAAATCATGGAATGAATTGAGCACTGCCAAATCAAAGGTGTGCAATGGGCATGGGGACCAGAAAAGGTTTTTAACATTTGGACAGGAGAGGAAGTGGTGATATTCGATTGGACAGAAAACCAACTCCAGTGTTGTGCAGGCAGGCAGGCCCACATGTAACCCCTCATGCCCAGAATGCTCTGTGGTTACAAACACCGGGTCCCAGACCCAAGCACTGGGCACACTGGGCACAGGACCTGGTGGATATTGTGTCAGATGCCTGGTGAGTATCACTGGGTCAGGGACCTGTTTGATCACCAGGTGAGGGCACCGGTGAACATTGAAATTAAAATATATAATATATTAGTATTCCTTGATGTCATGTTTCTTGTACAAGTTGTAGTGAATTGATAATAAAGTACTTTTCTGTATTAAAAAATAATGGAAAACAGAATTTCTTAATTGTCCCCATTGGAAAAGAGCTAATTATACTATCTAATCATTAGGGTCGTCCTCTGATTCATAATCGGGATCTACCATCCCTTCCATGATGGCCCCTTGCAACCCCCAGCATTGGTCCACTATGCCCCAGCAATTTCCTACCTTCACGTGCCCAATAATGCCATCAATTGCTTTCACATTGAACACCCTTATCGACTCCATATCATTGTTCTTATACCATACCAGTGATCAACTTGCATCTGTATCCTCCCCAGGTTGCAATGTCCTACAGAGGGAAACAATCACAAGGATCTCTGATACGTCAGTGTTTATCCTGAGGTTCCGATGGGCCTGCAATGTGATGTATGCATAGAACAGGACTTGTCCATACATGTAGACTGGCTTGTCTTTTGTGGGTCACCCTGGGTTGTCCTCATACTTGTCCATGACAAGATTGAACTAGTGTAATCAAGTGTAAATACAAGTCAGATAAACCTAATAGACTTACCCTTGCAAATGATGCATCTCTGTGATTCTCCCCCACAGAGGTTCATCCATAGATGCTCCGTACTCCCTCTGATTCACTGAGAATTTGTATCTTCCCCCACTTGTCCACTGTACTAGGTAGGTGGCGTGTTACAGTCTTCACAGTCACTTGACACAAGAGCTGCTGGGCAAAGTACATAGCAATTGCCCTCTTTTCTTTCACCATGAGAGTGTGAACTGAATGAGGTGTTCGCAGGATAATTCAATCATCTGGAAATAAATTTAATAATAGTAAATGTTAATTAAGTAACAGATTAGGACCATCAAGGCGCGTACTGACTTCCGGAAAGGACTTCTCAGCCCAGGTGATTGTGTTCCAATCATGTGGTGGATCAGAAAAATTGAGGGAATCACTCATGTCAGGATACTGCATCCTAATGACCTTCAGTTGCTCCCGTAGCATGAGTGTCCTGCAAGCTGAGCAAAAGGATATTGTCAGGATGTGACACTGCGCACAACTTCTCCCATACTCTGCGATGGATTCGGTAATTCCGATAATCTCTGACAGAGATTATACGAACGGAAGCTGAAAGGGATAGGAAGGGTCTTGAGGCTAGTCCATTTGCCGACGGAAATCGGATCTCCTCTCATCCACGCATGCCGGTGGGAATATAATCTCTGAGGAAAGGGGGAGGGAATGGGTACAACAGCTTACGGGCTTGTCGGACCTAATTCCCAAGCAACTGCCCAAAAGCACGACGGGCGCCCAATCTGTCTCAGCGTAAATGCTCTGACTAGGTGCGACACCAAAGGGGCTGACTGAAGCAGGGGTTCAGTCCGGCTGGCTAGCCCAGTGGTGCTGTGGGTGGGAGTTAGCACGCGAGGGCGGGGGAATGAACCACCAGTCTTGAGGTCCGAAGTCTGACGGTCAAAGACGAGCAAGCGAGCAAGGAGTGTTGGGATTCTTATCGAGCAGGGCGGGGCACACAATAACAAACGTCTATATCGAGACCTCGAGTGAGGTATGTTCCTCATCGAGTCCGAGCTTAAATACAAAGCCTAAACTACATACATGCAGCTATGAGACTGCAGGAGGTGGTGAAGTGGAAGGCAGTGGAGTGGGTGGCATCGCATAGTGTAGGTGGTAAGAAGCAGAGGTTGGACCTGACCACTACTTCCTAGTAGTTCCAACCGGGCAACGTCCTCAACAGGGCGGCAGAAGGTGGTCCAGGTAAGCGACTGGGGGTTACAGATGACCCTGGGCTCTGGCCCCCAGTCACGGTTGTCGTCGCGGAGGACGATGAGCGGGCTGCTGGCTCGGGATATTGGCCTGGGCCTAGCTAACTGCGTTTACGTTCTCATTTAGGTTCATAGCTGTGCTTCTACTTTTAGTGTGATTTTTGTGTACATAGTTATTGCCCCACGGTCGCCACCTCATCGCGTGTGGCACCAGTGAGTGAAGGTAGGAAACCGGTGCGGGGGTCGTGCTCCCCCGTATCCGAGACTCTCTTTGCTCCGTAGGACTAGTGGTACCCAGGCTGGGTGATCCTGAAAGGGCGTCACCCCGCCCCCTGGGGAATCAGAACACAGTCGGTGTTGCCGCTCTGGCAAATCCACTGGGTGCCTGCGGGCACGACCCCTTAGCCGATACGTCCGCTCTGGGGTCACCAGTGGTCACCAGAGTGCTCACTGAATTTTTCGGGAATTTCTGGGTTGCCCATGAGGCTCCCTCGAATTCCACGCTGACACCATGCGGCCTCCATGGAGGTCCGCAGACACCCAGCTGAAGAGGGGGCACGACATGCTGTGCCCCTGACAGCATATTGCCCGGGCGGAGGCCATTGGATGCACAAAAGTGTCCATGGACCTCCGCCCATGTACCCCGTTATGCCCGGGTGGGGTCCTTGGACCACCACCCATTCCAGCCTCTCCTCAACCATGGTTGAGTGACGCATAGAGCATGGGCTTGCGGGCCGGGCTGGTTGCACCCACCTATCAGGTATGAGGGTGTGATCGCCCTGGGTGCGCAGGAGGTTGGATAATTATCCGGGGCTGGCGTAATTGCCCTCCCTAGTCAGGGGTCTTGGGTATGAGGGCATGTTGCACACTGTGCGCAAGGGGTTTCTAATGACTGGGGACTGGCTGTAGTGGCCTTCTCTAGCCGGGTCTGCAAGTATGGTGCCGCGGTGATGATGAGTTAACCCCCACCCCCCCCTGGTTGCCTGCTCTAGCCAGGTCTGCAAGTATGGTGCCGTGGCAATGATGAGCCGGAGCCCTTTCGCATTTCGCCCAGTGATTGTTAACCCGAGACCCCTGGCGATGATGCGGAAAACCCCCGGTCCCTCCGGGAGCCCCAGGGTGTTTCGCCCGATGATGCTGAACCTGGTGGTCGGTAGCGCCAGACACCGCGAGCACGTGACTCCCCCGCCCTTGAGAGTGCCGGCATTGCCGCATGGATGGCGTGGGGAGTTTACCATTCACATTGTCCCCATCACCCTTCCTGCGCCCTCTGGGAGTGGGTTCTACTCCCATTGTAAGGCGCGGGATAGTGGTCTCTGCCCGAGCTCTCATATGGGCAGATGGTGGAGACACAGGGAGGGATGTTAAACTACTTCTGGGTGGTCCAGTACAGCACGCCCTGTCAGTCGCAGACAGGGGTCATCATCGCCAATGTTGGACAGGAGGCCCCCTGCAGGTTTAGTGGGTATTCCACGGTCGCTCCGACCGCTTCTCTGCTGCGGCGTTCTGTCTTGGGGGCCGGGAGACCATTTCCCCCCTGACGCGCCTGGAGAGATTGGCGACCCCCACACTCCCGGCCTCTGAAGTCTCTGTGGCTTGGGTCTACGGGCTGCAAGATCGTTGACTGTATTGGCGCCTCCAACAGGCAACGGGGTCTTAAACCAGATTCCTGTGGGTGACGGTAGGGAGAGTTCTAGAGAACAGGCAGTGCCGGATGATGGGGCGCCACTCCATAGAACTGTCAGGTGTTGGGGCCGGGAGACCACTTCCCCTCTCTGACTTTTCATGGTTTTGGCAGCAGAGCCGCCTCCCTGACCCACAAAAAAAAAAAAAAAAAAAAAAAAAAAAGTGGTAAGAAGCAGAGGTTGGACCCGACCGCATCCAACTGGAAAGTTGAGGCCCTGATTGTCACCTCGATTTTCCTAGGGTAAGTTGTAGGGCTGTCGAGTCCCTCGCTCACCTCCTCGCAGTGCCAACTGGACGACTTTTGTCAACGAACGAGCGAAATCGGCCTGGCAGTTATCCTTCATGGCGCCGCCAGTTGGTCCATGGAATGGTGAGTAGTCTCAACACTCCATTAGCGAGCACCTCTTCGCGGGTGGATCTCCTCTCTTAGTGAGAGTCTCGTTTTTGGAATATCCTTTCCGTCGTTCGTCGAGAAGGGCTGGCAGATCAGTGACCAACAGGCCGCGGGGTGAGAGCCCCCGCCCTCGTCTGCCCACCCCCCTTCGCTCGCTCACTCGATTCTGGATGGAGTTGCTAGCAGGGCGTGGCAAGCGGCGCTCCTTGTTGATGACCAGTTTTCGTTTACCATCGCCCACATCCGGGGTTTTACTCCCCGGAAACGGGGTTCGTCCTGCTTCCTCACTCTGCAGTATCCGGCTGTGTTTACCATTTTTTCCGAATTCTGCTCGCTGTTTCGACTGACAACGAGGCATCGGGACGACTCTGGTACGGGTACACTGTGCGCTCCCACCTCGGTTGAGCAGCCCTGGGAGTCCTTGTCTCGGGGCGAAAGAACGCATGTCCCTGCCCTTCGGGGTGGGGTTGCCCTCGTGCCCTGCCCTACAGCCCCCACCGCGAGTGCCCGTGAGGGCGGCTTCTTCGGGAGTTAGCGGTCCCTGCGTGTGGCTACCTTCGGGTGTTCGGCATTAGTGGATAGCTCTGTAATAGAGCCCGGGTAACATGCACTCCCCATTCAAACGGCAGATCACGCTCTGGGGCGTTTGGCTTGTTCATCAGTCCGAAGGACCTTACCGAGACGTTGTCTAGGGTGCCTCCATGGAGGGAAAGTAAAAACGCCTATGATGACACGATGTGGCACACCACCAATGCCCGTTCATACACGAGTTCCGCCGGGTGGGGGGGCAATGACTGTGAATGCGGCCTTCGGGCCGTCTGGGTGGAATGTGCCTAACCAAATTCGGGAACACATGACTATGCTGCCTCCACGGAGGGAAAGATGAAAACAGCTATGATGTCATGTGGGCATGGCTCCCGGCCACTTCGGGAGACAGGCTGGTGCATCTCCCCCCTTAGTGCCCATTCGTGGGAGCAGTGCTACAGCGCGCAGGAGCCCAGTCTTCGTCGACGGGTGTGAATGTAGAATGACAAGCCATGGAGCTATCGGATCGTCAGGGGACCCCTATGTGAGGGGATAGAGCAATCGGTAAGAGGGGGAATTGGGTTGTAAAAACAAGCCGATAAGGCCACCCCCCTCGCCCGCTCATCCTGGTCTGCGCCGTCAACGCGCCCCCACCGCGAAAGCCCAAGAGGGCGGCTTCTTCAGGAGTTAGCGGTTCCTGTGTGCGGCTTCCTTTGGGAGTTGATTGAGACTGCCGGTGCGGCGGTGCGACGTTAGTTGGGTGGAACTCCGGTGGAGGTCAGGGCTCAGGTGCTGGGAGATCCCTTCGGGGGGACAGTCGAGCTCCTGAACACACGTGGTCACACTCAGCAAGGCAGAGATGGTGGATAGGTCGGGGATCCCAGACGCCTCCGGGCCAGCGAACCACCTACCACCAAACCGGAAACTACCGAGAAAGCTAGGCCTAAGGTAGCAGGCGGTGACGGCATGTTACCCCTGTATTGTCGCTTGCAGGACAAGTAATCCTGTATTGAGGCATCATGTGGGGGGAGGGCTGTCGTTTGGTGGGATCGCGGTTTCCCGCCCCTACTGGTGGCAGTCGGGGGAGTTCCCCATGTCGGTTCGAGAGGACTCATCCTCTGTCGCTGGGAACTTGGTGGGCATACCCACCCGTTTCCTGGTTAAGTTGATTCCACGGTGGCGTTCGGGCGACCGTGCCCTTTTCTTATGCCGCCTCCACAGAGGGAAAGAGAAAAACGGCTATGATAGAAACTGGGTGCGGGGCTGAGGAGGAACGTCGGGGTCTCCACTCTGTTCCAGCGCGCTGCGTTAGCATGTGAGTGCGGCCCGTTAATTGGCTAGCAGCATGACCGCGCCGAGGCCTTTATGGTCTCACAGTTTAGGAGTTAGGAATAGTCCGCGAGGACGCCCCTTTTACCGGGCTGCCAAGTTGGTTCCGACTGGTAAGTTCCCTCTGGGTTCGCTGATAGTGGTCATGGACACCAGGCACCTAGGCCTCGCCCCAAGCCAGTATTTGAATAGAGCAGTTTGAACGTGAGAAATGTCTATTCCAATACTGAAAGCAATACCAAAAACGTACGGCTGTATTATGGCTGTATCCCAGGGCCTTTAGGCCTTTTAGAAAAAAATAGTGGTACGACCCGCAGCCGCCGGCGCCTGTGGTGTCCACCCGTCCGCTGTCGTTGTCATGTGTCGTCGCCGTCTGCCACTGCCGACACCCGGCGTCACCCACCCGGCGTCACCACCCCCCCCCCGGGAATATGTCTGATATTCCCAACGCTCCCGCAGCCCGCCGCCCTCATCCATCGCGCCTAAAATTCAGAGTAAAATACATAAGGGTCAGGTTAGTCACGCGCATACGAGAATGTGGTCAGCGC
>Ga0307515_10014734_pt1 | contig 14466 bp, 3 predicted proteins | sample 17_EM_MG_FD_194513 | JGI IMG/M metagenome (GOLD analysis project Ga0307515, IMG submission 194513) | Populus trichocarpa ectomycorrhiza microbial communities from riparian zone in the Pacific Northwest, United States - 17_EM | ecosystem: Host-associated > Plants > Roots > Unclassified | place...
TACTTAACTTATATAGCTAATATTTAGAACTATATTATATACTTTATTACTAAGGTTTGTTGCGTAATATCTTAGAGTTTTCTTTCCGCTATAGTGACTGCCTTTAGGTCTCCAAACATCTATATAAGTCGCTCCATAAATCCTTCCTAACTTAAGAATATAAACCGCGCCTCTTAGTTAGTAGTTATTATTCTATTCGCCTATATTTCTATAAGGTAAGGCTTAAACTATTTAAGTGCTCTTCCTAATAGGAATAGTCCTGCATAAGCTATTCGATCTATAAGTATTGGCAGTTTTACTCCTTCTTGCGTAACCTTAAAGTGCATTTATATAAGAAATCCTTTAAGCTTTAATCTTTTTCCTAAGAATCTCTTAATTAAAGGTAGCTTAATCTTTACTGCCCCTATCCTGTTAATCCTTTATTTAAGTATTGCATTATTCTCTATTAACTAGTTAACTATCTCTTATAACTGTCTAACCGTCATAGGTTGTTGTAAGTTAGTATCTACTATACTAGTGTCACCTCCTGACCTTAAAGTAGTTGCCGCTGTCGATAGCGTTGTAGTGGCAGCTTTTAGTGGCATATTATTCGACTTTTTGTATTTAATACCGTAATTAGGTAGTAATTATGTAACGGAACCTTGTAGTAGGTACTATAATAGGCTCGTTATTAGGCTAGGTGTATAGGTAATGTAAATTAAAGTTAACAACGTAATAATAACTAGTGGAGTGGTTGCCTAATAGATTAACTCTAATTATATTCTAAGAATCACTATAAGGAAGGAACTATCTAGGTAGGAACTAAGGGTCCTTAAATACACAACCGTACTCCTATAAAATCCTTCTTATATATAATATACGTGTTATACGTGTTATACGTACATTCCCTTTATACACTGCGTATACTACGTACAATATTATATAACTCGCTTACTATTCCTTATTATATGGTTCTACCGGCTCTATCCTAGACCGTGCTTATATTAACCAACTAGCTTCTTCTAACTCTTCTCCAAGTAGTTGTAGCATCGTACTTAAAGCGTCCGTAATATTGTAGTATCGCTAGTTATAATCTATCCCTTAATTAGTAGGGTCTTAGACCTAATTAACTAACTAGGTCTTAAGTTCGCTAAATTTAAGGGGTGTAGTAAGTTTCTTCTTATAGCGTGTCTATAAACTCTTAATAGTGCTACATAGGAAGGTAGAAGCAATTAGTGTCTAATTATACTTATTAGAGTAATATTTTAGATCTAGCTAAAACTTGGTTTCGCATTAACGGATAAAACGATTATAGTTCCGGAGACTATTACTATTATACTTATTAGGTTCCTTTATACGGAATCTAGGTTTTTCTAACGTTATAGCGTAGTATGGCGTTACCCCTTTAAGTCCGCTTCGTGTCTAGGGTGTCTATACTTTTCCTAACTGTTCTTATAATTGTTCTTAGTAGTTCTAATATACTTATCTTAATTATATTTCTAACTCTTTTGTTTTTTATAGGGTCTCGCGTAGCAACCGCTCTAATAACTCCCTAGTAGTAATCGTTTTTAAAAGTCTTACAAAGTTAGACGGACTAGCCGTGGCTTCCTAGTTTACTCTTTTATAAGTAAAGGGAATGCGCTCCTCTGAGGAGACTCTCTAAGCCTCCTGTAGTAAGGGCGTTGCTTTATAGGGTACAAGAGTATAGTCCGTTATTATTAATTAATAGCCGTACATTCCTAACGGATTGTAAGCAATTAGAATTATAAGAGGCCAGCCTAACTAAAACGTATAATTATTTAATCGATAGTATCACCGGTAAGTAGAAGGTAGAATAAGTTTTTATATATTAAAGGATAAATGCCTCTAACCACTTCTATTTAGAGACTAATTGCTAGTTCTTCTCTAGAGGGGAACTAGCTTCCTATATATTCCTTCCAAGACGCTAATAAAACCTTTCGCCCTTAACCTGTTTAACTGTGTCTTCTGGAATATAGATGGGATATAGATAAAACCTCCTACCGTCTTATTAGATATGTACTTCCCGGGGGTTTCCATTACAAATAGTTCTTCTAGTAGTTTTATATACTACACTTAAGCTTCTACTTAGTTTAGGGCGGTATAGTAGTTACGAGAAGCTTAAGACTCCTCGCCACGCTAGTGCCGCGGCGATACGTAATAATCGCTTGCCTTATTCCTAACAATTATAATCTATTTAATTAATTAATTAGTTATTTTAAGAAAACTATACCGTAAGGTCTTTAGTAGGAGAATTAAATAGTTTATGGTAGAGTAGGGTCTAATTTTAATAAAAGCGCGCTTTTAGTACTGACGCGTCTTATAAGTATTAGGTTAAGGTATTAGGCTTTTAACCTTAAACACCTAAGTAGGTATAATTAAGAATTAAAAATAAGATAGATATTTTAACTAGCAGGCCTAATAATAACTTAGTAGATCTTAGTAGATTTTCTAAAATTTAGTTTAAAGTCTAAGCAGTAAGTTATAAAGCACTTTTACTTATAATAGGAGGTAGTAAATAGGAGCTTAAGGTTATTCTAATTAATAACTACTTTATATAGTTTTATCTAGGGTTATTTAAGGATTACTAGGTAACCTAGGGCAGTAATAAAAAGTTTAATTAATTTTTTATAATTTAAATACCGGAGTCTTAGGACCGCTATATAAGTAATATAGCCTAAAACAGTGCGTTTACTATTAAATCTAAATATATTAATATGCTAGTAGAGGGGTATTAGGGTAAAACTATTGTCTTACATAAAGGTCTTATTAATAAATCCTATACCGCTAGCTCCTATATTGATTAGAATTTAAATATTAGCCTACTAACTATCCTAATAAAGGCAGTAGTTAATAGTAATGCTTTGTTCCTAAGAGTCTATGCTTATAATATTACGTATATATAATAAGATCTTATAGTATAGCTATTCTAGGGAACGACTTAACCCTAAAATGTTCCTCTTAGTAGCAAGTAGGAGGGGGTTCCTATAGGTAATTATTAGTTAGAGCTTTATCCTTATTAGCGACTCTTACTAAATATAAAGCTAGAGATGGACGGAGAGAATTAGGAGCAATAAATAGAAGCTTAGTATAGTAAACAACTGCTAGTATTAGCTATCTATAAATTATTTCAGCGAAAGGGGGCGGAGTAGTAATTAGAGAAATAGGAACTACTTTATACTTAAAACGGAGGTTTAGCTTAATACGTTATTCTCGCTTAAAGGTTCCTATTAAGGCGCATCTTAGGTTACTGGTGTTAATATCTATAGCGTTAAGGTGCTTTAGTTAAGATAATAACTTAATAGACGTTTATAAGGATGCTATATTATACCGGGAAGTTACTATACTATATTAAAAGGTAGACTTAGGTATTAAGCATAGTATATTCTTATACCGTTTGTTAATAATAGTTACGCATTTACTAAAAGTTACTAGTAGTTCTACGCCTAGCAGAGAGGCTTTTAGCTTGCGGTTTAATAATTTAATAAGGCTATTAATTAGCGCGGAGTTATTTTAGCCTATTTCTTTTATATAGTAATTAAATTTAGAGAAGTATAACGGAAAGCTTTTAGTTCCTTAAATTATATAGTTAATCTTTCTCTAGGCGGTAGCTTGGCGGTTTAGATTACTATATATAGTTTTAAGGAAATTAACTAGGGTTTATATAGTGCTTAGCTAAAAGGGGTTAATAAGGTTAGCTACCTCTTCTTTTAGTCAGCTTAGGGCGTAGCAGAGTTAATTTTCCCAAGTTAGGTAATAGGCGATACTACCATTTAGCTTATTCTTAAGTTAGCTTAAAAATGGCTAAAGCTTTTATTGTTTACTAGTAAATACTAAAGGGTTAGGTAGTTATTTAGATTATTTAAGTTATTATAATGCGGTATGCGGATCTATAGAATAAATAACTATAGCTAGCCTAGGGTTCGCAGCTAGCAAGCTAGGTCTAAATACGGTTATTTTTATCCCGGCTATAAACGGCGTATTAATAGCCTCTTAGGCTAGTATTTAGTCTTAAGACCCTAATGTAAATATCTTAAGAATACGGACTTCCTTATAGAGTGCCTTAATTAATTATTAGTGTTATACTTCTTATTTGGCTTATCGCTTAGCTATAGTAGCTTAATGCTATATAAGGGCATCTATAAAGGATTTCTATATACATATTAATTAGTCTTAAAGTATAGATATAATATTAGCGTTTAATGCGGGGGCTTTAGGGTTGTCTTGTATTTTAAAGTATAGTATATAAAGATAATATAATATAGTGTTACGGAATAAGTATAAGCGGCAATAATATATATAACAAAGTAGATATTACTAAGCTATATATATAAACTGCGTAATAAAGTTAAAACGTTATATAAAGAAATAAGGTAAAAAAACGGGGGAAAAAGATATATATTGTTAACTTAGTTGCTTAGTTAATACATATATAGAGTAAGATAGGATTTAGATAGTAGTCCTAGCAAAACTTAGTAGGATTTAGTAAAACTTAGCGGAATATAGCAGAATGCGGCAGATTGCCGTTAGATTGCTATAGATTGCGGTAAATTATAGTCTTATAGTCGGTCTTTAACTACTAAGTTAGTAGAAATAGGTAGATATATATAAGGTATTATAGGGGGTCCTATAATAGTAAATCGCCATAGTTAAAAACTAATTTATGGTTAATAACGCTAACTATAACTATAAGCAATACACGCGCTAGGAAATTAAAGGTTTTATAAAAAAAGAATAATTACCTGATTAGTTTATTGCTAGGTAGGTATTAAAAATAAAGATTCTTTACTATAGGATAAGTTTAAGACTATAGTCTAAAACTAGATTAGAAACCCTATAGTAAGATGCTTTAATAATACTATTATAAAGGAGAATTAAAGGTTTAATATCTGTTTAGCCTATATATGGAGCTTAAAGAACCGCTTCTTATATACTTTTTTTTATTAATCCTAAGTTATAGGTAGACTTTTAGTTCTTATACCTCCTAGCCTACCTATATAGAGCCCTTTCGCTAAAACTTTATTAAATAGGTAAAAACTACTAAGGACCTTTTTGCTAAAATCCATTATATAGAGTAACTGCTTAACACTATAAAGCTTATAGAAAATTATATAGTTAGTAGCGGCAGTTCTTACGCTTAAAGCGCGGTTATAGTATAGGCTTTTTAGCGTTAGGCTCAGGGAATAGAACCTAAAAAGGGCAACGCTTTCTTAAGTTAACTTTTAGGAAGACTATTTAAAAGCTAGATAGCCTAAAGGACCCCTAAGACGCTAGTTATTATAGGATACCACTATAATACCTTATATATATCTACCTGTTTCTATTAGATAGTTCATATAGAGCTATTTATTAATGAAATGGGTTAATTAATTAATAATTTTAATCGTGTCTTAACCTAGGGCCCCTGGGCTTAGATAAAGATATTTATAATGCACATACCCCGTACACGTAACCCATGTACGTCCTACGCCACATAGAATATAGATTATCTAACACACCCCCTTAGCTTCAAGCTCTTTAAGGTTAAAGCTAACCACCTTCTCATGTCCGTTAATAAGTTAATTAAACTATACTCTTATCTAAATCCTTCCGTCTCGCTCTAATCTTCTCCTGTAGGTCCTCCAGTTACTTCTCCTTATTTAGCTACTCCTTAATATCCACTATTCCGATTATATTAACGAAGCTTTAAAACCTCTACTTAGGCAGGGCCGTTATAAGTCCATCGGCGATTATCTCCTTCGTCACTATCTACTAAAATAGTACTTGTCTTCTTATATATTCCTAATATAACCAGTATTAATAAATATTAACGTATTAGAGCTTCGTGATTAGCTTTACTGTGTCTTTTATAATTAGTTAGAGTGTCTAGGTATTATTACAGTTAATAATTAAGGGCTCGTTCAGCCTTAACGTTATTACTTTAAATAGCCTACTAATAAAGATAGCTTCCTTTACTATCTGTAATAGGGCTAACAACTTAGCTTCTATACTCGACGTTATAACTATACCCTGCTTATTTACTCTCTAGGTAATTAGTCCCCTAAATAGCTTTATAATATATCCTTATAAGCTCTTTCTATTAATGGAGTTATCTGTAAATAATACATCACTAGCATAAATAAATAATTGCGCTTTACTTCTACCGTCTCTTCCGTCGTCTTGTCCTTTATCGCGTATTTCTTTATCTCTCCCTCTACCGTTTATTCCTTCCTTATCTCCTCCATAGTAAATTACTCTGCTCCTTATGCTATATAGGTACTAGATTACTCTATCTACCGCTTAATAGTACTCTTAGCTTAGGTTTTAATTAAACCTTACTAGCTATAATACTGCAAAAGCAATATCCGGACGCGTTATAGTGGCTATATAAAGTACTAAATCCAATTTTCTCTAATATAGCATTATAGAGGCTAGTAGGGATATAGGACGGACTAATAGGTCTGTATTAAGGGACTAGACGCGTCTAACGGATTAATCGGTAATTAGTAGGGAGGAGTTTTAATTCTGCTATAGGAGTGTCTAAAAGACGCCCTTTAAGATCTATCTTATACTAGTTAGCTATCTTCTTAATATAGGCTTCCTAGGATAGCTATAGGAGCCTCTAGCTATAATTATATAGCACATAAATTCCTAGGAACTATTTTAGCTCGCTAAGGGTACTTATCTGGTATTCCTTACTTAGCTCCTTAATTACTTCTTAAGCTTTCTTCTTATCTATCTTTTAGTAGCAGAAGACAATATCGTTAACGTAGAAGAAGATAACTATTTTACCTTTTAGTATAACGTACGGCTCCTAAGGGACCTCTTTAAAACCTAATTCGTTCAAAGAGCTCGTAAGGTTCTTTTGCTATAGCAGTGGTAATCATCGTAGTCCGTAAAGAGCTTTTCTTAAGCGCAGTACTTTGTCTGTCTTTCCTTTATTAAACCCTAGCGGTAGCTTTATATAGACGACTTCGTTAAGATTATAATGGACAAACGCGTTAACTATATCTATTTGTGTCGTCTCTAGGTTAAACTTTGTAGTAATCGCCATAAGGGTTCGGAAGGTCATACTCGCCAATATAGTAGCTCTTATAGGTAGGTCTCCTAGGGCCTATTAATTTCCGTATACTACTAAGCGTGCCTTACATTTTTATAGGAATCCGTGCTTGTCTATCTTATAGATAAATACCTATATTAAGCTAAGGATCTGCTATTCCTTTATATGCTTCTTATTAGTTTCTTAAAATAACCTTATTTAATAATGGGATTGGAGGTGGGCTTATTAAGCCTCTTAAAACTAATCTTAAAGAGGATGTATATTAAGGTCCTTAATTAACTAAGATAGAGGAAGTAAGTTCTTCCTATATAATCTAACATTACGTATTCTACCTAATTTCAGCTTACTATCGTTAAGTTAACTATTAAGGTTAAACTTCCTTCCTACTAAGAAGGCGCCGTAATAGGCTAAAGTAATTCTTTTAGTAATAAAGTCTTTAAACCTATAATTACCGGCTTCCTTAAATAAGTCTTTAACCAAGTCGTTAAATACCCCCTAAGTATTAAACCCGTCTCCTATTAGTTAGATAATGTCCTAATCTTATATATTTAACTTTATAGGATACTTAACGTAAAAGGCATATAGAGATTCTTTGTCTTCTTTTATTAGAGGTAGCGTATAATATACGTCTTTAAGAGCTCTTGCAAGCTTAAGGTCTACTAACTCATTAAAGGTTTAAACTAGCTTATTAACGTTATTATCTTCCTCTTAAATTAACAGTTTAAATACTTTTTTATCGTCTTTTAGAAGAACCTTATTCTTAGTTAGGGTATTAGGGAGTTAAATCTTCTTAATTAGCGTGTCTAATTTAGCGTGTAGATCCTTTAAGATATCCATTCACTTGCCATTAAAGAACGTCTTTTTATTAAAGATAACGTCCCTAGTAGAGATAATAATACCCTTATATAGAATCCAGATCCTATAGATATTAATAAAGTTATAGCTAATAAGGTAGCCAATATAGGCTCGCGGATCTAGCTTGCTTAGCCTTTTCTTCTTTAATTAAGCATCCAACGTCATTACGTACGCCCTATAGCCGTAGGCTTTTAGGTACACCAGTTGCGGTTTTTTAATCTCCTATTAGCCAGGAAGGTATAGAACCTCTTATATAGCGATTTCCATCTATTGCTTTTTTATAGCGTTTAATCTCGAAAATAGACTATATAGTTAATAATTTCGTCCTATAAGTTATATAGTAGATTAGCAGCAATTCTTATTACCCATACTCTCTTAATAATTACACCCCCTAAGCGTTTGGCGGTACCGTTCTAAGCTTAAGTATATAGCGCTAAAGGCTTAAATATAATCCCTTAGGACCATAGCTATTTAAGGGTTATCCTTTTCCCTAGCTCGTTATCTAATCTAATAGTGTTAACTTTAAGGTTATACCTTAGACGAATCCACTTAATAAAATCTTTAAGCACTTATAGTGTCTCCTTTTCCTTATTATGCGTCGTTATAAAGTACGGGAAGGATTTTCCTAAGTAGGTATTGTAGATAAGCATAACTCGTACAAATCCGGTATACGCTTCCTTAAGGTCAGTCCAGTTAATATAAAGGTTAAAATAGGGTTTATTAATCTTTTATTTTAATAACCTTTATAAGACCTAACGCTTAATTTTAGCAAGGCTATAGTATTAACATTCCGTTATTTTAGGGCCTTAAAGCTTAACTCCTAGGGTGTTAATACCTAAATAATAAAGGCTTATAGGTTCTAGATAACCTAAACGCAGATACTATAGTTATGCATTACCTTTCGCATCTAGACAAATGTCTCTTAACGATACTCTATGCTTTTGTTAGCGGCGTAGCAGTTAGCTTATATTAAACGCTAATAGACTTCCTAGTCGGACGTATTTAATAGTCTATTATCTATAACGTTCTTCTATTTAATATAGGATTGTATTATCCTTTTAAACTAGAAGATTATTATCCCCTTTATTATCCTAGTAGTATTCTTATTTTTAAAGTAGACGGAACAACACTAGATTTGTGTTAAAGTCCGTATAAAAGGCAACGTCCTTAAGACGTAGGATTCCCTTACTCTTGTCTAGTTTTATAACTTAGATAGTAACGTTACCATAGCCTAGTATAGGTACTTCTGAGCTGCCAGCGATAATATATTTGTGTCTTAGAGCTTTCCTAAAGTTATAAAAACAAGAGAGGTTATTAAAGATATAGAGAGTGGTTCCTAAGTTAAGAATGGTCAATAGCTTTAGTAGATGGAGTTAACCAGTATAATACAATTCTAGGAATATCGTATTAGCTTCTCCCTTAATCTTAACTTCCTAACTCTTATTTCTGTCGTTATTAAGCCTCGTCTTCTTATTTTTTAAGTTTAATCTTTATAACTTAGTTAGCGAGATCCTTATTCTTTTTTACCTTCTTTAGTGCCCTTTTAATGCGAGCATCTCCGATTATAACTCCTATAGGTCTCTTATCTTTAAATAAACACCAACAGTCCTAAATAGAATATCCTTATATTCCGCACGTTAAGCACTTAGGTATAGGCTTCTTATAAAACATCTCCTTATCCACTAGTATCCCGGCTCTCTTTAAGCGTCTATTATATACTAAGGTATTTCCTCTCTATAAACCTTTAGTAGTATTAGAGTAATCCTTAATAGCTTACTCTGCGAAGTCTATATTAAAGGTACTCCCTCTTATAGTAGCATTAGCTTTCTTTAAGGGTATTCTAAGTCCTTCTTATAGCTCCTTTGCTACTCTGCGGTATTTAGAAGATCTTAACTTCTAAGGGTTATTTAACTTAGTAGTATACTTTATATAATAGGCGTTGCTAAAAGGTTAAATAACTTCTACTAATTCTTAAAGCTAGATTCCATCGGACATTTAAGGGATCTTATACTTCTCTCCTAGTACTATTATATATTCCCATTAATCTAACCACTAATTTAATTTTAATAAGTGTTTAAACCCCTTAAGGGCTTCTATATACTAGTATTATACCTTCTTCCTAATAAACGATAAGGTAGGTTCTATATTCTCCTTTAGTTAAGATAGCCATTCTTTAACTGTTAAGGAAGGGTTAAGTAGTAGCTTCTTCTAAATCGATACTGTGGACGTGATTTAGGTGTGGATCTATTAAAGGTGCTCTTCTTATTTCAGGAAATACTTTATATCCTAGTTGTAGTATTATCTACTATTCTCGTACGCCCTCTGTTAATTCATCGAGAGCTATGCATATAAGGTTGCATTCTCGTTAAAATCTGTAACTTTTGGATAGGGTAGTTCTTATAGTAGACCTCGTTGAGGTACTTCCTTATCTAGGTCAACGTGGGCCTAAATTCGTTTGTCTATAAGGGCTTATAATTGCTAGATTTATTGCTCCTAGTCTTCTAGCTTATTAAGGATAATTGTGGTAGACAAACTTAACCTTAGTGGAGTTATTTAACTGATAGGCAAAGGAGGAATTAAGATGAGATTTTGTCGACAGGATCGTCCTTTAACGATTAAGGTGGAATCTCGTGGAATCTCGTGGAATCTCATGGAATCTCGTCCTGTGACAATTGAGGTAGGATTTCTGTCAGAGTCTGCGTCCTTTAACGATGAGGTGTTAGAGTCTAACAATAAGGTAGAATTTATTCAAATGATTAAGTAATAGCTAAATAGCTTCTTAAGTCGGCGGACCGGGCTTATAACTATTAGATAGTTTATATAGAGCTATTTATTAATAAAATGGGTTAATTAATTGATAATTTTGATCGTGTCTTGACCTGGGCCCCTGGGCTTAGATAAAGATATTTACAATGCACGTGCCCCGTGTACGTAACCCGTGCACGTCCTACGCCACATAGAATATAGATTGTCTAACAGTTTCTACCTATTTCTACTAACTTAGTAATTAAAGACTAACCATAAAACTATAACTTACCGCAATCTATAGCAACCTAATAGCAATCTGCTATATTCCGCTATATTCCGCTAAGTTTTACTAGATTTAAATCCTATACTACTCTATATACGTATTAACTAAGTAACTAAGTTAATAATATATACCCTTTCCTTTTATTTTTTTACCTTCTTTTTTTATATAATGTTTCAATCTTATTATATAGTTTATATATATAGCTTAATAGTATTTACTCTGCTATATATTATCGCCGCTTATACTTACTCCGTAATACTATATTACATTAAACCTATATTTTATACTGCCTTAACTAGCATATAAAATAACCTAAAAGACCTATATACTATATTTACTAAATAAATAAAGACTCTGCAATAGGCTTTTACAGACACTTTTACCTATTAAGAAGCCCAATATTATAAGTTAATTAAATCTCTAAAAAAAGAAATTAAAGAAATCCGCCAAAACCCACGATCTACCACACTATTACCCTATTTACTCCTACCGGTATTAACCTATAAATACTAAATAGAAAGAACGTGTTTAAAACTAGCTCCTTAGCCCTTAATTTACCGACTAGTATCCCTATAAAGAAGTTAACTAAATGTCTCCTAGATCGTCCCGCCTATTTAGGTAAAAAAAGTAAACTACGCTCTTTTTTTATAACTAACTTAAGAATAAGCTAAACGGTAATATTAATTGCTACCCTACCCCTAATAGCTAACTACGTTACGCTATAAGTTGTTTAATAGAAGATGCCGTAAAAACTATATACCTATTCCAGCTAAGCACTATAGAAGAACTAGTTACTATACTAGAAGTATCTTATAGCGACCCTAACTAAATTACTATAATATAAAGAAAGCTAAATAAGATAATATAAGGCTCTAAGAGCTTTCTATTATACTTTACTAAATTCTACCGCTATACTAAGGGGACTAGATGGAACGAACCCGCCTTAATTAATCGCCTAGTAAATTTCCTAAACTCTAAACTAAAGGCTTCCCTTATAGGAGTTAAGCTGCTAGATATCCTTACCGCCTATACTAATATTATTAATAGCTTATATAATGATATACTACGCCTTACCCTAAAACATATACCCTAATATACTACCCCTTAGCTACCTAAGACCTATAAGGACCTAGATGCTATAAATACTAACATAAAAACTCTTTCCTACACCCTAAAAGGATCTGCTAAATAAGAATAACGTATTAAACTTAGCCTTTGCTTTAAATGCGGAAGTAACGCTTATATTTTAAGTTACTGCTCTATCCTAATACCTAATATATATATATAAACAACCAGTATAGATGGCCGATCGCCTTAAATAAGCCCTATCTACTAACCCCAATTATTATTCGGCTCTAATATATTATTTAGTAAGTATTAATTATAAGGACGAAGCTATAACCAATATGCTATAAGAACTCCGCCCTAATCGCCTCTAAAAGGAAAGTCCTAGAGCCAAGTCGCTCTCTAAAATAGCTCTACCTTAGGATTTCGTTAAATGCTTTAGGTATTACAAACTCTAACTTTTAAGATTATAGTATAACTGTTAACTATTGTCTTTAGCAGAATAATTAATAGGCTAATACTTAAGTCTTAATTAATATAGGAGCTAGTAGTATAGGATTTATTAATAAGATCTTTATATAAGATAATAGTTTTACTCTAACCCCCCTTAACCGGCATATTAACGTATTTAGATTTAATAGTAAACGCACAGTCTTAGACTATATAGTATATTTAAGACTCTAATACCTAAACCACGAAGAACTAATTAAGCCTTTTATTACCACCTTAGGTTATTTAGTAATCCTTAAATAACCTTAGATAAAGTTATATAAGATAACTATTAATTAGAACAACCTTAAGCTTTTATTTACCGCCTCCTGTTATAAGCAGAAGTGCCTTATAACTTACTATTTAGACCCTAAACTAAAATTTAAAAAATCTACTAAAATCTACTAGTCTAAAATTTCTATAACTGTTTACCCTATACCTAAGGAATCTACTTAATTCTACTAACCTAGGAATTCTACCGAATTCCACTAGTATAAGACTCCCGCTAATGTCTACTAGGGATTTAAAAATTATACTAAACTATATAAACTAATTCTCTTTCCTTATTTTAAGAAGAAGCATATTAACCAACATCACTATAACCTACTCGAGTAGTCGTTATTAGTGAGTTACCCTATGTAACTAACACTAATTAGTAGTTAAATATACAGTCAACTATAAAGCAGCTAGGTTTTTAAATAAAAGAGATAGTCTTATATAGGGGTGCTATATACGCTTATATAGAATAGATCCCGGTAATACTATACTACCTTAAACTTACGGAAAACTAGTAATAGAAGTGTTACTAAGTACTATGAGATACTAAGTTATATCTATTATATAGAACAACCACGTTTATAAAGATTTGGTTAAGTATTTTAGGTTAGAAGTGTTACTAAACCTAGGGTCCTAAGTTAACGTCTAAAACGCATTAAAACAACCATCTTAATACTTTTAGTGTACCTTTATAAACTATAAAATCACAATTACTACTTAACTGCACGTTAAATAACCTTTATTTCCCTTAAATATTTTTATTAAAACGTGTTAAACAACCTTTAATAATAGCTATTATGGTGTTAACCTACCCAAAGAAGTATAAGGACGATATTAATCTAGAGATATAATAATAATTCATTGCTTAACGTCTGATACGGATCCTATGCGGCCCACGCAGACTACTCCGTACACAGGGGAAACTTATAAATTTACAGGAAGAAAACCCCTAATATGTTGGGGGAGGAAAAACCCTATAAGCCACCTTAGTAGGATAAAAAACCCCAGCTTGCCATGTTTGTCCGTAGCGGCGGCCCTACGGGCCTACGGCTACGTCCTATCCTCCTTAGATATTCAAACTCCTTAGGAACCACTGCTTCCTTTACCAGGACATACAGTCCTTGCAATTAATTAATTGCTGTACTATTATTTCCCATATCTTAGCCATCCCCTATGTGCTATCTCTTGTTTAACTATTACCATATACGCCATACCTCCCCCCCCCTAGGGCCTATCAAAGGCGTAAGGGGGATTCATCCATAAACTACCACCATACCATACCATGAGGCAGCGGGACGTGTATGCCTGGGTATCTTTTGTGCCTAGGCCCTAGTTACTAGGCCCTCGCCAAGGGTCACCACTCCTTAAAAGGAGATAGGAAAACCGTACGGTGTCGTCCAGGCTGCTAGGTACTTTCGGTATTCAATAGTTAATGGCAAGTAACCGTATGCTCCGCGGGCGATCGCCCTAGGGGTTGGGAGGGGCTGTATATTTGCTTATTGCTTATTGCTCGTTCGCATTCGCTCGTTCATTAATATAAGAGGTTGTTAATGCTTTCTATTGGGGGTCGGGGGATGCTATTGAGTGCTATGCATCCATGTTGGATCATATAGGTGCCTTAATAGGAGAATAGTGTTGCTGTTATCGTAAGGGGCACTCAGTAGTGGTTTTCGAGATCTCACCATCCCATGTGAAAATTTTTCACCACCGCCCA
>Ga0307515_10014735_pt1 | contig 14465 bp, 12 predicted proteins | sample 17_EM_MG_FD_194513 | JGI IMG/M metagenome (GOLD analysis project Ga0307515, IMG submission 194513) | Populus trichocarpa ectomycorrhiza microbial communities from riparian zone in the Pacific Northwest, United States - 17_EM | ecosystem: Host-associated > Plants > Roots > Unclassified | place...
TCTTCGCCTTGCTCAAAGAGATCTACAGATGGCACACGCCGTTACCTATCAGCATCCCCAAGGCATTAACAGAAGATGACAACTACAAGGGCTATCACATACCGAAAGGCGCGACAGTCATGGAGAATGTCTGGGCGATCTTCAATGATCCGTCGGTATACCCGGAGCCACACAAATTCAATCCGGAACGATTCCTGAAAGACGGGAAGCTGGATCATTCAGTGAGAGACCCCGAGGATAGGGTTTTCGGTTCCTCCCGCAGGATCTGCCCCGGAAAGCATTTTGCGAACCGGGCGCTCTTCTTGAGGATTGCAACTGTCCTCGCTGCGTTCAACATCAAACCTGGTGCGAACGAGAAGGGCGAGGTGGCATCGGAAATCAAAATCCACGAAGGAATCGTCCGGTAAGCCGGTTTCTGTATAATGCGAGGCGCTTTCTGAGCGGTGATTTAGCCACCCTGAGTTATTCGAATGTCTGGTAACGCCGCGTTCTGAGGCGGCTCTTAGACTGGTCAGGGATGGTCATGCTGCTGGGTCCCATTAATGGCAAGATATTTATCCGCACGTTTGGCTATGGCTGTGTTTATACCTGTAATACATATGTAATAATATTCTTGCCGGACGGAAGACATCGTCACCCCCTTTATCCTTCGATGCATGGAGTGAGCTGAAGGGGGAGCGCAAAATAAAAAATAAAAAGGTCTGCATTAAGAGGGAATCGAACCCCCGGCGGGTCGACGCTGCGCGCCGTTTGGTGGCAACGACCCAGGTTACCACTACCCCATTAATGCTTATATTGTCCCTCACCAATGTCCCGTTATCACAGTATTCCCGGAGCTCAACTTACGAAGGCGGATTTTAAGCGAACTGACAGAATATCCTGAGTACAGAATGACAGGAAAAACTACAGAATTAACGCCGCCTTTGGAGTGCAGACAGAAACAGCACGGTAATCTAAGGAAATGGGATCTCAAAACATATGCAACTGGCACCTCTTAATGCTAGCCTGAATACCGCTTCACACAGAAATATATCCGCCTCTGCTACTAGACTTTGGTCGGAACCATGATGTGCACAGGTGGTCCACGACGTCACGAAGCATGTATGGTACTTCTCTCCAGAAGTCTCGGTGTCTGAATGACGTTGGTGTCAGTACCGGTTGCAGAAAGGAGCCCGGCGAGAGGCAAACTCACGGGATGAGATCTAAGCCTGTAGCGCCGTATGTCGAATAGTTGTAGTACGCTCCGAGGGCAAAGTACGACATGAATGCAAGTAGCAACCTGTCATGATATTCCCGTAAGTGTTCAAGGTTGGTAAAGTGAGGACGCCTCTCTGGGTTAACTCACACGAGAAAGAACCACCCGATTCCACTCCCTACTTCCTCGGCGTCGGGGGTCTTGTCAGGTGGAGGTTTTGTGTCATCATCTGCGGCCATGCCACAACCAGACGCTGTGGACCATTCGATCTTGACCTCCCCATTCTCATAAGAGATGAACTCTGGTTCTGATTCCGTCGTGGAACAGTAAAACGTGAAGGTGAGGGATTGTACGACAGACGTGTATTCGGCACCATGGAGGGTTAAGGAGAGACCCTTTGGTTTATCGTTTATTGCTACGGATCGAAAATAGATTAGTGGATGCTTTATGAGTCTTGATAAACCGGAAGGCTTTCAACCACCATCGGGGTAAGGGTGCCATAGGGGGTTCGTCGAGATGGTGAGGTGGACTTACGAACGATGTGGTTATACTTCGGGTCTAGTGTGCTCGACTGAGCGAGAGGTATCACAGCAACAACACGATCCGAGTTGTCGCCCTTTCTGTTCGTCTTCGTGAGACATGCTCTTGCCCCCGCAGGACACTGTAATGGACAGGCAAATCATAAATTGGGGTCCGGGACGTTGCGTCAGGATGACTACGGACCTGATCACCAACTGCCACGCCATCCTGCGGCTTTAAATCTGCACAAAGATCGAACCTGACAGAGTCAACCCAACTCGATGGGGGAGTATCCCGTGTTCTCGATACTGTGTGTTCCCCTTGGAGAGGAGTGAGGTCGTATGTGAGATCGTTCGTCCGGACGCGACAGTCGAATGGGTTGTCCCCGTCCTGAGCTACGACCCCGAGGGCGAAGAGAAGGTTGGAGAAGACGAGAGACGACCAAAACGAAGAGTGCCTAAGAATCATTGGAGAAGGAAATATTGTCTGAAGGTCACCGTCCGTGTCTGAGCGCAGCCGCGTGCCAGCAGGAATGACGCGTCTGAACCGAGGAAGCCAATTATGATTATCAGCCTTGGACGCGCTCATCCTCCACCACCATGGCCACACTCTCTCAGTTGGTCCCTTTGATCTACCATGAGCGTCAGGAGCAAGGCTCTATGCTCTGCGCTCAGCACGCCTTGAACAATCTCCTCCGTACGTCACCCCCCGCACCCATCTCTCCGCCTCAATCTTCCAACTAGCTATTGATCTACGCAGAGGAACATTGGGTTTGTCCCCCCTTCGTTCAATATCGAGCGGACGGCGTGAATAACGACTCTTGAACAGTTCTCCTCCCCAGATCTTTCTGCGATCGCTCGGGGACTCGATGAACTCGAGCAATCCTTCAATGAGGGTCGTCGAGGGGGAGACAGCACGAATATGGATGATACGGGTGTGTACCCTGTGGCTCAATACGTTCTGTTAGGCTTACATGTAACCAGGTTTTTTTTCGTTGCAGGTCTTACAGAAAGCCCTGGAAGTTTGCGGTCTCTCGTAAGTACAACTTCCAAATGCCTCCCTTCTGTGGCTGATAGAATGTCGATTTGGCGCCAACGCCACAGACTCGTAAGCTGGCGAAGCCAAGAGATGAGCGCCTATACGAGCCATCCCCAGTACGTTTCGCGTCCTATTCTGGCGGACGCCTGACAAATAAGTATTCTATGTAGCACGCAACTTGCGTTTATTCTGAACCTAAACGAGCACTGGTTTACGCTCAGGCGGTTCGGCGCCATACCCAGGGGTGTTGACGACTCAAACCCCGGGCAAGGCCACTGGTTCAATCTGAACTCGTCCCTTCGAAAGCCAGAATGGGTTGGAAATTTGTATTTGTCCATGGTACTGCAACAATCTGAAGAAGATGGTACGAGTATCTCTTGTTGTATGGTTTTGATACACAACTCAAATTTTCTGTCACCGTTTATCCCATACCAGGATACTCTGTGTTCGTGGTGAAGCGGACGGATCCAGTTCAGAATGCTGCGCTCCCGGAGACGGAAGCTGATATACTGGCCGCACGTCTTCCTGACCCGAACAGTGGAGCATCATCCCTTCCTGCGCGTTTTACGCATGCTCAATCTTCTCATGCTCCTGGTGCCTCCCGGTCTCGGCCGTCTTCCCCAGACCCCCCCTCTCCTCGACCTTGGCAAGAGGAACGTTCGCACAGTCCGATGCACCAGCTCCTGGAAGCGGTGGAAACTGATCGTTATCGTGATACAAGCTACCCGCCATATCTGAGTGGACCCCCTAGGCGTCCTGGACTTGACACATACGAAGGAGGCCTAGGAGGGTTTGAAAGGATTGATCATTCCGACGATGACGGCGACCTACAGGCCGCCATGGAGGATAGGGAACTCCAAGCTGCTCTACAGGCTTCTCTGATGTCTGGACGTGGTCCAGTTTCTGCGAATCAACCTTTCTTCGACGCATTCCAACCGCATAGCGACTCCGGATTAGAGTCGCCTCTTCCTCTCCCCGTTCCTCCACCACTGTTACCTAACTCCAGCTCATCCGCCAACAGGACCTCCGCGGCAACGAACACGAGAAGATTTGCCCGGCAGTCCAGGAACAGGCGATCGGAGTCGGGTTCCGGGTCGAACTCTGGTTCGGGGTCGAGGACGCAGTCGAGAGGAGGGAGCAGCTTGGCGTCCCCGGCCTTTGCGCAACTGGATTCCATTCCATTGGAGATCGACCAGGATTTGGACCCTGTGGCCGCGAGCGTCGCCCGAAATAGACTTATCATGGAGAGGATGAGGCGTGAACAAGAGATGGCTTTTGAAGATGTGGACATGGAAGACATTACCAGAAGAAGGAGAGAAACCCAGGAGGAAGAGGAGATGCTCAAGAAGGCCATTGAGGAGAGTGAGAAGCTTGCGAGAGAGGTGGAAGAAAGGGAGCGACAGATGAACCAAGACCCCCAACCACATGCGGGGGGGTCGAGTTCATCGTCGCCTACGCGGGTACCCTCGTCTCTGATGGAGGGACAGAGGGTGTACGATGACGAGGACGAAGAGTTACAAGCTGCATTGAGGGCCTCGCTCCAGGACGTTCCGCCAGGGTACAAGCCTCCACCCTCTCCACCTTCATTTCGAAGGCGCCCTCCCCCGGGGCTCACTCTGTCTCGGAAACAAACTCTTGCGCCAGTGATAGGGACCACCGACCTTCCGTCAGTCATCACACCTGCTATGGAATCCGGGTCTGGTAGCTCCAGACCCATGGGTTTGGGTCCGAGCACACTCCGGAAGAGTGCCACCGTGGTGGAGGACACGAAGGGTGAAGAGAAGGAAAAGGAGAAGGAGAAGGGTAAGGATAGAGAGACGCAGAATGCCGGGAATGAAACGGATTCGGAGTTTGAGTCCGAGATGGAGGCGAGCTTTATCGAACCCAAAGAAGACGAAGTAAGCGTGGAAGAAATGAGAAGGAGGAGGTTGGCTAGGTTTGGGGCTTGAATGGAAAGATGGTGAGTCTGTCAGATCGAGTGCGCGAGCTCGTGGAAAAGCGGAACGTTTGTCGCCGTGCGGTACTTACCCGTACCCTTGTTAGATCCGGAGACGCTCTTAGATTTGAAGGTTGAGCGTCCTGGGAAGGCAGCAGGGTTTACGTGACTGTATTTTTATCTTTATGGTTTTATGTGTGTACGAGGCAATACCATCTCGTTTGGGTTGGCTGGCACTCGTTAACACGATTTCTTGATTGAAAAATGGCACCAGTACCTATTCTTCCACAACTGTCGGCAGAACCTACTATTAGGAGAGGTTACAAGACCAGAATAACAACATGATCTACACGTCGACACGGTAAGACAACGCTCTGCTACGCGGTCTATACATGCTGCAAGCAACATCGAACACACGACACGGCGCGACCAATAATGTAAAAATCGACAAGGAAAACAGGGCGGACAAACGTGAGGTCATGATGGAATCCTCAAGAGAGAAGAGGAAGTCCAAAGTCGTGCAAATATTACCGCGGAGCTACTTTCTCTAAAAGTCCCTGAAGTACAGTGAAGAATTCGATCCGTGTCCCCAAATGGCGTTCGTATTCGGTTGGGGCAGGTTGTGGTGCAGGATGTGACGTGGGAGGGGGCTTAACGGCGGTGGGAGTTTGGTGAGGTAGAGGAGGGTGTTGTTGCTGTTGCGCCTGGAGGGGTTTGACATGCGATGAAGGGGTGGACTTTGCTTTGGACCTTGTGTTTGAGCTTTCCTTATTACGGGGAACTTTGAGCGCATGAAGCCGAACCGGCGAGCGGGGCTGCAATTAATAGATATTGAAATCGTACGAAAAAGAGGGTCACAGGTATGGGGTATGACGGAAACGATCACCCACCTTGATCAAACGGTACGAAGTCGAAGCGGAGTAGTTATGGTCATTCGCCGCCTTCTTTTCCTTCGGAGGGAATCCGATTTTCACAGAGGAGAAGAATCTACCGTCCCATCCCGAAAAGTCATCTACATCTGACCAGTCGATTTCCGGTGAAGGGGAGCGTGGTTTCTCGCGCTTGATTTTGTATCTGGGTTTGGGGGTAGATACAGGAAGATCGCGGGTATCGAGTTCTTTTGGAGTTGGGAGACGATCAAAGGAACTGGAGGAGGCGGAGGTCAAAGTGGAGGTCGAGGAAGACGATCTCTCCGTAAAGGCGGACCTAGAAGGCATCTTGCTAGTGGTAACGCTTGACTGCTGTTCCGGTCCTGCAGAAGCCGCGAGTCTTTTCGATGTCCGCCGGACTGAAGAAGTGCTGGATTTATTGTTGTCGAACCTCTGATGTGGCGTATATTCCTCGTCTGAATTCTTTCTCTTTCGCTTCCTTTGAGTCACAGCGATAGAGGGACGATGTGAAATCGAAGTAAAAGAAACCAGAGTCCCGTCGATTTGAAAGCACTTCCAGTGAGGTGCATGCACTCGACGTACATCCGAGATCGTCTTTGTAGTGGACCGGTCGGGCCCATCGGTCTCTTCTAAGTATGGAAGAGGATCGTCTAGGAGCACCTTCGTCACGGCTAACATGGAGTCAGAGGTCGATGCTAGATTGTATCCTCCCTGTAGTGAGTCCCGTCAGTATTGGGGAGGGTATCCCAACTGATACCAGGGTCACACACCTCTAGGACGACGACAACCCGTCCATTGGCAAGTTCACACAAATCACTCGTCATCTGTGCAAATCCAAGGGAAGTGACGTTGCACTCGCCCAGCGGATCGCCCTCGGCAGCATCGAACCCTGCGGAAACTGCAAAACGTGAGAGAATGCGTTATATGCGGAGGCGGTCGCTTACCGAGAACGATTTCTGGAGCAAACTCTTTTGCAATAGGCATTACCACCTTTTCAAACGCGTAAAGGTAGTCTCCGTCGCCTTTCCCGCCCTTGGACCAGGGGATATTAACCGAACTGATCAAGAGAAAAAGCGCATCGTGAGACATGGGGGCCGTGTGACATCCCAAACGCTCCGGAAGGTCCAGAACGAATGGGAAAACTAGAGCAGGAAGGTACACACAAGCCGAGTCCTCGACCCTTTCCCTTCGAGGAATAGCTTCCAGAGGTATCATTAGGGTAGAAGGATGCATTCTCATACCGGTGTATCGAGATATACAACACGTTGGGGTCCTCTTCAAATGTGGCTTGAATACCGTTACCTTGGGTAACGGAGAACAGTGAGCGAAACGGGTACGCAGGGGAAATCACCGTGAGAGTGGGAGACACACCATGGTGAACATCCCTAGAAGGTTCAAGATGAACCTTGGTCAGACCGCGGATCTTCTCCCAGAAGTGTTAATCCCGTTCACCCACCAATCTAGAATTAAAATCTTTCTGATCGCCGTCTTTTGTAAAATAACCTTCGCCGCGACAGCTACGTTGTTGAAGAAACAGAAACCCATGGATTCGTCCGGCTCCGCGTGATGACCAGGTGGACGGACGATCGCGACGGATCGTTTGCACCTCCCGTCCGCGACGGCCATCGCGGCCTCGATGGTGGCCCCGCAACTGAGTCGAACAGAGGATGGCGTTTTGTGGTTGACAAACAGTGAGTTAGCTGTATAAGATCTGGATTTCTTCCGTATCTGCTTCGGAGTCATCGCTACGAATGGTGGAGATAGAGCCAGCGCGGAACAGCGGACGTAGGGCCAGAGAGCAGAACGCAAGACCACGAAATAAGCTCCCAGGAGATGAAATGCAGAAGAAATCTTACATTCAATTTCATTGACTCGCTCCCATACGTTTCTACTATGTACCAGGGCAACCTCGTCCTCAGAAACTTCCCTTGCGGGGAGGACGATCATGCGAGACGTGCACCCGGAGTTCTCGAGTGTCTCGAAGATACTTGTAATTCTAGCCGGCTGTTCGGGGTGGTCATAGCTGGGATGCTTGTGCCCTCTCATGCGGGGGTCGTAGCAGTAGCCCACCCGAGTTGGCGGGGCGACACCGGCCATGTCTCTAAGCTTGTAGTGGTCGGGATCTAGCAAACAGAAAGCATTCACGTGACGACTTCCCTCGCATTCACTTCGAATTTCGCGGTGACAAATCCCTGTCAGTTTCACTGTGCCCGACCAGGCTCGTCTCGAATGGGATGTGAGGCGTTCGATTGTTTGGATGGGAGTTTGCCCGCCGTTGGGAAATCCACATGGCCTCTCGGACGAGAACAACAAGATATATTCTGAGATTACAGCCAAAGAAAAGACAAGGAAATTCTATGGTTGTGGACGAGTGAAACCAATCTACTCGTCATCGTCGTCGTCATCATCGTCCTCCGCCTCGTCGAGCCACTGCAAGACACCAAGATTAGCACTGGGATGCCAACTCAAACGAGACGGTCAGCGTACCTTCAGGAATGGTTCACTTGCTTTGCGAACTTTCTTGCTCGTCTCTTTGTCCACATACTTCCTGCTGACGTGGGTGCCCCACTGTTTGATGACCTCCTCCTCCAGAACATCGATCTGGTAGAACCCCATGAGAACCTTGGGAACGAGAGGGATGAGATCGGGGCGGCCGACCCCAAGGAAGCGTTCGAGACCGCCCAACAAGGCCTTTTGGTGCTTTTCAGACGTCACCATCTGTAGCGGTGTGACCGGTTAGTAAATTTCGGGTAGGTGTTGTGCAAGGAGATTCACCTTCCGGAAAATGGGGCCGTTGAGCTCGATCTCTTCAATGATGTCCTCGGTAAAGAGGGTCTGAGCAAGAACCTGGACTGCCTTGTACTTCTTCTCAAGGCCCATCTCCTGCACCTTCTTGAACACCTCGACGGGACCCTCGTCAAGATTTTCAGAAACCCAGACACCCAGCTGAGAGTATGGGTCATCCCCGTTGCCTTCTTCGCCACTGTCATCATCTCCAAGGAGCTTGACGTTCCCCATACCCGCCTCGAGAGATTTCATGCGAGCTTTGACAGCCTCAGCAGAAGTGTCCACGGACCAGTCTTCCTTGGCGATGGTAGAGTTTAGATCGAGCTCTGCGGCCTCGGACTTGATCTTCTTGGTCAGCTCGTCATCGCTCTCCCCGCCGTCAGCAGTAGGTTCTTCTCCTTCGGCGTTGGGAGAGTTTGGCACGTTCGACCCCTGATTGTCAGCGGTGCCCTGTTTTTTGGCCCCCTTGGACTTTTTCGGATTCTTTGGGGGGTTTTTCAAGATGAAAGTGACGAGCTTGTGACGCATGTCGACATTTGTACGTTCGCCGCAGGCCTTACAGTCCCTGATGAGGTCTTCGTTTTTGGTGATGATCAAATCGGTCTCTGGGTTCTTGCATGAACCACAGAGGACGAATTTGACGATGAAGGTATCGAGAAGGTCTCGAAGTTTGGCAGCGTCGTGGGCGCCGTTGACGATATAGCGATCGGATCTCTCGTCGAAGGAGGTTTGAGCACCGAGTTCGCAGCCAAAGAATTTTGTAGGGTAGGTAGGAGGACGACTAAGGGACCGAGAAACGTCGGACATGTTTGGGAGGACGGTCTTGATACCGTTACCCTTGCCTTCAATTTTGGTGAGAAGGACAGGCATACTGAATGAGTTATGAGATCCGTGCCCCCTGAGTTGGTCAACTGTCCGCCTCACCGGTAGCGGTAAAACTTGTCATCGACGTCGCGACGAACATTGACGTATTGAATACCAGCCATATTGGAGTTATCTCTGAAAGAGGGTTTTTGGGTAAGAATCAAAAAGATGGGTCACAAATAGGCGAAAAAACGGACGATTGTGGGGAGCGTTAAACGACAAACGGGCTGTTTAAGTTTCTCTTTGAACAGTAGTTTTGGCGGCCTATGCATGAAGTGTCTTCTGTTTCTGCAACAGAAGAGGGGTGGCGTGGAGGAGATATTGGAAGAAATTGTAGAGGAACGACAACGGGGTAAGGTGAGCCGATGCTGGGCTGCGGGGTGGTGGTCGATGAATAACCTTAGCGGCAGGAGGGATACGTTCCGGATCAATCCAGCCCGGGCCTTTCCGTGCCGTTCCCACGCCTGAGTTCTGTTTTTTTTTTTTTGTGCACACTGCGGATGCAACCGTAAACGGTCTCCGCAAAAACATATCGTCCCACCGTTTGCAAGGTTGATCCATCTCACCTCACGGTTCATCGGAAACGTGTCACCCAAGCAGCTGATGCCAATGCAAGTGATGCTCATCCCCGCGCCACCTGTAACTGTGTACCGAGTCAACTTTGCCCTGCAGAAGTGAGCGATCAGCCGTTCAAATCACTCGTCGCCAGCGTCCCACACCCGGAGCGACTCACGCTTGATGCACACGCGCCCGAACTCTTAGCCGTTTATCCGTCCGTTCCGTTATCGACCGCCGGAAACGCGTAATTCTCTGGCCTACAACACGATCACCTTCCAAGCACCAGCAAAACTGACCCCCTCGGGTAGCGCTACCCGAACCCAACCGAGGCGGCCCGCGTCGGTTAGGCCTCAAATTTGCACTTTTTTGACAGAAATTGAGAAAGCTGAATGGAATCTGCTAGACGGTCGGGTAGTGCTACGTTGGAGGGGACCGTTTTGCTGATGACTTCTTGCCAGATCTTGGAGCTTGCGGTCACGAAACCCCTAAATTGGACATGATGTGCACGGGACGCATTCTCAACGACCTTGCGAGATCTCCGTCCACCCGAGAACCACTCATCAGCACACCCCCACTAGATGAGAGGTCCAAAGACCCCTGCTGCACGCCTCTCTGATTACTCGATCGTTAGTATTCGCCTTATACCCCTCCCCCGTAGGTCGAGTGGGTGAGACCATTTAACGCTTTCTGGATCGCCGGTTCACACGATCTTGGTCGAAGAAATGTATCGTGCGCTCGAAGAGTTTCTTGACCATGTGGTCCAGCGACCGGGTGCCACGCTTCATCAACAACCCACGGCGATGAATCTTCACTTGGTCATTTCCCATAACCGAATAAAACGATAGTCTCGAAAGAATGAGGAGGCTGTGCGGCACAATGGGACTTCCGGGAGAAAGGCCTTAACGACTGAACCGACTGGGGCCGGGCGGCTAGTGGCCGTTTCATGAGGAAGACGTGGAAGAATACCGGTCAGGATATCCATGGAGGGCCAGATCCGTTTCTGGGAGATCTTTGCTCCATATTTGGGGAGGGCAAGGAGAGGGATACCATGTCCCTCATTTCCTCTGTGAATAACCGGATATTCATGAAAATCCAGGCTACCCGACTCGGTTGCTTGGGGGGCAGACAGTTGCTGATGTGCTTTCGTTTCGCTTCTGTTACTACATGCGCACTTTGTCGTACCCGAAACCTTCTGAGATGTATGTCTGCGGTCATGTAGGAAACACTGAACAGTGTGGCGTGAAAGTGATCAAGGGTTGGAGCAATGGAATGCGCGCGTCCCGTACTACGCGCTCAGGGGAGACGAACACAGCCTCGATCACTGACTCTGGAGACGGAAACAAAAAAGGTTCCGGGCCGTGAGTACTTTTCACTTAGCCGCCAGCGTGGCCGTCGGACGAAACGCGAAGAGTCATTGAGAGCTGTACCGTGCACAGGAAACCGACAAAGACGACACAACTGCCCTCGTCTCTGGGAGAGCGGTCCTCGTTTTCCCGTGATGGGACGTCTGTTCGGAGGCGAAACAGTCAGCAGCGGACAGGTCTAGGGGTTGAGAGGAGTTGGACCCCAATGCAGATGTTGGATGGTTTGACGTGGGCGGACATCACTCACGGATAAACATTTCTTTGAACTCCTTTCCTTGTTCTTTATGTTCGTACTCCACTTCGCCGCACGTCAAGGCCAATGATAATCCCCACCCAACACCGCTCAACTCCGGATTTTGGAATTCCCGGAAAATGAGGGACACAGAACGGAACATAAAACAGATCTATCGACCTCTATCTAGGATTTCAAATCCAAAATCTCCACTGTGGCCCTATCATTGGCTTGCTAATCAAGAGAGATAGTGCGAGATGCCCTGGGATACAATCCATCATCTGCACACCAGTGGCCATCAGCGCTTGATTATTTCCGCACTGTATAATCATCTTCCCCCCATCGTCTCCCATCTTCCACAAGGTCAACGGTGTGCGTCTGCTTAGTTTCCTTCTCACCCGTATTTGACTCCTATTGGCACGGTTGACCGCCCAGGCCATCATGCATCATGCATCACCCCGTACCCGCCGCTGGCACCTAGCGTTGAACACTGCTATGTCATCGCTAACTCATCGATCATCAGCTTCCGTTCGCCCGCTTTCTCCTGCGTGCCGTCACTTTGAGGTCTGTGTTACTTTGACGTGACACACTTGTTTGCCATCCAGATCCAGATCTCATCTGTTGTTTGACAGGGTATCTACGGTTCCCATATTTCCGCACTTCACCGGAGGGCTATACGCGACCGTAGGGTTTCCACCCCCATCTACAGAGCCCGCTTGACTCGGTAGCAAGGTTATCACTCCCTTGGCTTCCGATATATAAAGCTTTTGTCGAGATGGTACTCCGACACATTCGCCTCCTCGTCTCTGAAAAACTCTCCTCCCTCAACCTTGCCAGTACTGCATGTCCACCTCTACCTTCCAATCCCACGTCTCTGTTCTCGACTCCAGTGCTAGGTTATACCCCACACGACCTGCATTCCGGATACCTGTCGTGAACAAGGAGACTTCGCAAATCTCAGAATGGGCCACCACCACCTATGCTCAGTTCCACCAAGACGTCGAACTTTACGCCCGGTACTGGACTTCCGCCCTTTCTGCGGACGGTATTGCTCCCGGATCCATAGTCGGACTGTGGTATGTTTTACATCTCGTTCCAGTCAATAATTTTCGTACCCTGACTCCGCATTCGATTAAAGGCTTGGTGGCGCAGCATACACTGATGTGCTTCAGATCTACGGAATGAGCAGGGCGGGCTACATTCCTCAAATGTTTAGTCTGCGCCTCCCTAACCCTACTGTCATCTTCGAACTTCTGCAAAGGGCGGGCGCCCGTGCATTGGTCTTCGAGTCATCGTTTGATGTCGACCTCTCGGGATGCCCGGTCCTGACCTATCCAGCCACACAAGTCCGTGAACGAGATGCGGCGGACGTCGCTCTACCGTCACTACGGACCGACTGCTCCGCGTCTGATCTTGTATTCATCTTCCACACAAGCGGATCGACCAGTGGCAGTCCTAAACTCGTCCCATGCAACCGGCGGTGGCTCGACAACATCGTTATGAAATCCAAGCAAATGGCTCAAACCCGTTCAACTCAGGGTCAAGATGTTATGGTGGCAATGTACGTAAATCCTCAGAACTTTCTCGCGTTGATCCTTGATCTGACATTTGTCGACTCACAGGGGAAGTATGTGCCACATTGCCCAGACATTCAGTAAGTGACGAAAATTCACCATTTTCCCCCCATGTATGCTGACCCATATCTACTTGTCTAGTGTTAATCGGCTCGTTGTGCCATGGGTCGTGTACCATTCAGCCCACAACCCTCGCGTTCTCTTCTGAAGAATTACTTGACATGATCGCTCGATGTGGTTTGAACCGGCTCAAACAGTTCGCCACCTTCCTTGGTCACCACCTTCGCAACTCCAAAACAGATCCAAAGCTCCTTCAAGCTCTCGTTCAGCTCGACGAGGCCCTCTACAGTGGACTTGCTTTAGGTCGCGAGGAGGAGGCCTGGGCCCTCCAAAACGGCGTCAATCTCCAGGTGAGCAGAGTTTCGGCTATCACATTTTAGTTCTCCACTGACCATAAACTCCGCAGAACGTCTTCGGAAGCACCGAAGTCGGCGCTATGCTGGTATCTGTTGGTGGAAAGGGCCAGGACGCGCCTTTGTTAGCCCCTCTCGAAGGAACGTCGTACGGCTTCTTCCCCATTGAATCCGACGATGAACCTTCAACGTCCACCGCCGCCTACCAGGGCTCAACTGGCCGACTCTTGGAGCTCGTTATCTTATCCGAGTCTGACGATTGTCCCGATGTCTCACTAAGGAATGCGGACGGTCACTTCCACACTGGTGATCTGTTCCTCGAAGTCGAGGCCGGAAAGTACCTTTCTCGGGGTCGAAAAGATGATTGGATCAAGAGCGAGAACAGTCTCAGGTGTGATACCAAGTAAGTCCGCATTGTTTCAATCCACATCATTCAAAGACGCTTATCATTGGTCCACCGTTCAGGTCGATTGAGGACAACGTCCGCGCCACCTGTGGCGAACTTGTTTTCGAGTGCATTGTCGTCGGCAACGGCCGATCCTCGCCTGCATTGTTCGTTGAAGCTTCGGAAAAATGCACCATGGACTCCGAGAAGCTCAAGAAGGAAATCATCAGGCGAACGAGGCAGTTCCACTCTCGCCGCTATATCCACGAGCGCATCACCTCCACAAAACACGTTGTCGTCGTCGAGCGCGGCACTCTCCCTCGCACCGCTACCAAGGGGAACGTTCGAAGACAGGCAGTTGAGGACAAGTACAAGGGGTTACTCGATGACATCTACGGTACTGTTCCGAAATACTAAACTTCGGTTCCGGGTCTTGGTTGTTTTGCGCTCCGTTATATTATTCGCTTCGGATCTATTGTAGACCTCCATCTTACCCTGCATTAATACCTAATGGTTACGCTCCACTGTCCTGGTTCTTTACGTTCATTGCTGTACAATCACAAATAAACTGTACTTATTCGCTTTCCCCCCTCGGTGCGAGGTATTCCGTTGCGCCACAGTACTTGTAAGCCTACTAGGGACACATAGCGGAACCTGAAACACAGCCCGCAACAAACCATGAAATGGGAAATGCTATGTTTTTGCCTAAG
>Ga0307515_10014736_pt1 | contig 14465 bp, 10 predicted proteins | sample 17_EM_MG_FD_194513 | JGI IMG/M metagenome (GOLD analysis project Ga0307515, IMG submission 194513) | Populus trichocarpa ectomycorrhiza microbial communities from riparian zone in the Pacific Northwest, United States - 17_EM | ecosystem: Host-associated > Plants > Roots > Unclassified | place...
TGTTGTAATTCTGTTGTTCCAGACCCTTATGTTTTCGAGTTACTAATGCATCCCTTGTACCTCATGATGTTTTGTAATGTGGATTTTTAAATTAAATAGCTTGATATGATTATATTCACTGGATAAATCTAAAAAAAAACCATGTTCACTTTAATTACCATAAAAATACAACTCGGGTTATGAATTCTATTGGGTTTAATTAGTTTTTTTTATTTTATAATAAGATAAAAAAATAAAAATAAAATTACAATCAATCCAATACTAAATGATCAAATTAATTAAAAATTCAATATTAAAGAATAAGATTGAAAAAAAAAAAACACCAAAAAAACTTGCAACCCAAGTTATTGACTCTACTATGTTGAACTAATTTTTTATTTTATAATATGATAAAAATATAAAACTGATTCACAATCAACTCAATAATAGATAATAAAATCAACTAAAAATTCAATATTAAAAATAAAAAAAAACCAAAAAACCAATTAAAAAAGATAAACAAAAAAAAGCTCATGGGTTATGCTAGGCTTACTAAGAAAGGATAGGCGTGTGGGTCAGGATAGATTCGCTTGTGTGGGTTTGTATATTCTTTTTTTAAAAAAATAAATAAATTATTTTGATATTATTCTCACGCGTTAATTACTAAGTTACAGTATGAAGTTGTTAATCAAACAACTCAAAAAAATATATGTATATTAACATGGTTTAGTGTCCATATTTACAGTAAATGACTTTCAGTTTACTTAGTTTTTGTTAATAAGTGCTTCATTAACAAATTGAATTGATAAGGGTCTGGATCGATAAAGTTAAAACAGTAGAGGGACCGTAAGGGTCATATTACCTTTGACTTCAATTCATTTGGTTACGAAGACGACAGGCCTGTGATGTGCGAGTTGAACTCGTCAACCTATAACCGTTGGATTGGAGATTTGTGACTTCAGCAGCTCGTCCATCATCCATGTCGGTAATCCCTCGCCACGTGTGGCCTTCAGGTCTTTAGGCAAGCCTTGGGTTGGTCCTTCAATTATAAAAAAAAGGTTTAGCTGGATATCCAAAGAAATATAATTTTCAATTAGGTCTGTAATATAGTCGTAGATTTTTATCATATCCCTCTATCCTTGTCTGTTAATAAATTATAACTTTCTAAAAAAAATAAATCCTGTATAAATTTGCATTTTTTTTGCAATAAAGGAAATGTTTTTTTTTATTTTTTATAAAAAAACTCTTCTTGCCAATGCTCATCATGCAGAACAGAAAATAATTTTTCTTTTTCTTTTTTAATTTTCTTAGATTTTCAATGAAAAATTAAAAAATCATATCGATAACTTGGATTTTATGAAAGATTAGGCTGGGTTTACTCATAATACCCCATTTGGGGTCTATATTTGCATAGCCCATGATTTTCCAAGATGAAAATTTTGTCCTGAATATATACAGTATTAATTAAAAAAATCATTAATCTATTTATTTTCAGATATTTTTTTTTACCCAAATTAATATTTCAGTGTATCTGTCTCTTTTCTTTACTTTTCTTTTTAATCTTGCCCTTTGAGGGCTTGACTAGAGGCTAATTAGATTAAAATTATAAAGGAATGAAAAAAATTAAAAGATAGATGACTAAAATGAAACATAAGATGGGTGGTGTTTTAGAATTTGTTTTGCGAAATGTTCACCTTAGTCCTCATTCTTTACCAATTATAAGAATTGAATTCCTCTAATCTTTGAAACTTCAACAAAAATTAATTTTGATTCAAAACTTTATTTTTATTTTCTAGTTTCTGGTTTGAGAGAGGAAAAATAAAGTCATTAGATTCCGGCAATAGAGAAAGAGAAATAACATTGATGCTGATCTCGGCTACTAAATCGGTCGATCTTTGTATCAAATAATTTTATATGATAAAAAAAGGTTTAATTTTGGGTTTTTTTTTTATATTTTAAAAGTGTTTAAAAAACATACATGAACTTGTTTTTTGTTTCTAGTTAATTTCGAATTATGGGGTATTTTGTTTAGGCTATGGACTAGTTTAATAAAAAATTTAAGGTGTTTTTTAAGTATTTTGAATAAAAATTAAGGTGGAAATAAGTTTTTGGATTAAAAAAAACTTTTAGCCTAAACACATAATGCTCGGGATCTTGACAAAATCAAATTACTCATCATTTAACTATTTTTTCTCAAAACAATGAGGTGGAGGCACGCTGCCAGCAAAAAAAATTAAAGGCCCAAGCACAAGGGTCTCACTAAATGGGCCAGACACGCTATCCTGATTTGCCAAGCCTCGACTCCTTTTTTTTCTACTTTTTAAATTCATGCCTTTTATGCCTTTTTTTCATAATAAATTTTTAATTTAGATTATTCAATTTTTTTATTTAGATTTTTTTAAATAATAATTATTTTTTGTGCATTAAATTTTTAAATAGGTTATTCTAATTTATCTATAATTTTTTTTTATATTTATATAAATACAAAATATTTATTTTTTTAATAATATTTTTAATATGAATAACTTCATGTAATATTTATAACTTTTTTGTTAGGAAAAAAATATTTAATCCGGAATAGAGTGATGTTGAAAAGATTGTTATTTAGATAAGAGATTTTTAAAAAAATTAATTTTTTTTAAATTGTAATTTTTTTTGATATATTAATACAAAAATAATTTTTAAAAATAAAATAGATTTAGCATTTTCTGTTCATTAGCTCCAGTCCCTGAACCCCTTTCAGAGGGTTTTACAAACAGACGATGTTGCCCTCTTCACTCAAGTTATCAAGAGTAGCGACGGCCACCGTGGCTCGAACAGCCCGGTTGGGACTCACCTCCATCAAACTATCTTCATCATCGCCATATAGATTGATCCATGATGGAATCATCAAAAGCCTAAATGCAAACCCAGTTGCTCTTCAAATGATTGACTACGCTCTATCTCTTGCCAAATCTCAAAAATCAGGTTTCGTTCACATTTCTACATAATTTCTCTCTCTTTCTTGATTCCCCTTTTCACTTATGGATTGATTATGCAGATGAATCGCAAGGCCAAGCCATGTTAGTCCTAGAGCAGTGCCTCTCTTCTCAATCTAGTGAAAACCAAGATGTTGTTACCCATAATTCAAAGGGAATGGTCCTGCTTGCCATGTCTAGCTTATTATCTGCAAGGTCTTTCATTTGTCCCCTTTTTCTATTTAACTTGGTTTTATAATATTGATTTTGCATGTTGGAAATGTTATATTGATTTTTAATCTGGTGTTATTTAGAGGAAGTTATGATGATGCAATGGAAAAACTGCAAAATATTCAAGATTTAATAAACTCTCATTTGGATGTTAGAGGTGGGTAATTGTGACTTCTATCTGTATTTCTTTCTCTTACAATTAACATTGGCTTGCTGAGTTTTGGTTATGCAATGGAAATGCCGTTGTTGTTGTTGTTTTTGTTATAGTTGCTGCAATGGAAGCTCTTGTTGGGCTCAATTTGGAGATGGGGAATGTAAGTTTCTTTCAAGACTATATTTTTTTGTGTATTTTACAATAACCCAGTTTTCTATTTAGGAGTTAAAAAATTTATCCGGAGATGGTTCCCCCTTATATAGGATGATACTTCATCAGTGCTCGCAGATAAATGCTTAGAACTCTTAGGAAAAGTTGAATTAAAAAATAGTGATGAGGGCTCTGAGGTTGCAAGTGCTCGGGCTAAAGCAATCAAAGGGCTAGCTGAGCTTGTCCAAGGCAATCTTGAATCAGGTTCACGTAAAACCATTTCTACATTTTAGTTAATCTATTTGTTGTTGTTCTCGTTTGTTTCATTGTTGAATTCTGGGCTGTGTCTGTACAGCTGAACCATTCTTCCAAGGATTTCTGGACAATAAAGGCTGCATTGGTGAGCATCACTTTGGTTTTAAGAAATTTTAGTAGACAATTGCAGACTGCATTTTGATATCCTGGTGTATAGGAAATGCTGCTTTATCATATGGAGAATTCTTGCATGCCACGAGAAACTTTTCACTGGCAAAGGACTTCTACCAGAAGGTTATTCAAGAGGTGGCTAATAAAAAAGACTTTACAGATGTCCGTGCCCTGGCAGCTTGTAATATGGCTTCAGAGGAAGTTCTGCTTGCAGCTACCTGTGCTTTGGGACAGCTTGAGGTGCACATGGGGTATGCTTAGAGTTATTTTATGCCCTTAATTGACCATTTCCTTTTTATCGCTGTCTTTTCATTCCATTTAAAACTTATATTCGTTTCAGGAACTTTGGCAATGCAGAAGAGACATTGACTAGTGCACTAAACAGAGCCGAGCAACTTTTTGGTGTGCTATTTTGAATTTGTACTTTTAATTGCATTTAATTTGGAACTTTTTGGAGTTTATCTAAGGATCTATCAGAACTCTCTATGGTTTTATTGTTGTCATGTAGGCTCTCGTCATCCCAAGGTTGGTGTAGTTTTAACATGCCTGGCTCTCATGTTCCAGCATAAATCAAAACAAGAGCACTCAAGTTCTCTTTTAATACAAGAGGTCAGAACCTTACCTTAATCATAGAAATACTGTCCGAATTTTAAAATTTCAATCTCTATCCTTCACTTTATTACCTCACCATCAGTTAACCTTCATGGTTTAAAATTATAACTTGGTTGATTTTGGATCATTGATCTCATCTAGCAAGTTAGAGTTCAAGTATATTTTGGATCTAGGGACCATCATGGTAGAATATTATTTGTTTTGGCAAAGGTTATGAGGCATTACCCCGTAGAAATCAAACTATAGATAGATAGATAGATAGATAAGATAGGTAGTGTCAGATTAATTTTCCTTTGTTTCATTGAGAACCTCACTTTAGTCTCTTGAGGGAAAAAAAGAAGAAAAGAATTCAGTGTCATGTTCATTTGTTGATTGAAGTGGTCACGTACAACATTGTATAACATCAGCTTGATGTGGTCAAGTCACTGTAACTTATTTGTGTTTTCACTCTTTTGCTATGGTATGGGTCATAAATCATTGACAGGGTCTTTATAGAAGGGCAATAGAGTTGCTGAAAGCTCCACCTCTGGACTTAGAAGGTATATGAAGTTGATTTTTTTTTTCCCTCTCATGCAACTACAGTGCTCATTTTGTTTTTGATTGCGCAGTTAATAGAACAATGAGAAGTGGGATGGATATCATTGCTCTTGCAAGAGGTACGGTTGACTATTTAACTGCTTAGATATGCATTTTGATATTCTTTTGGTATTGATATGAATATCGTGCCAATTGTCCTAGTTAAACCATTTTATCAAGCCTGTCCTTGTTCACTTCTCTGAAGCCTTGAATGTTGTGGCCTCTGCTGTGAATCCTGTCCCTAAACAACCATTCAGGCATCATTATACCTTGTTACCTTGACTTGGGTTTTGTGGTTGTAAGGCGGATAGGTGTTCTAAGTTTGTGTGTAAATTCTGGAGGTGGTTTTGTTATCTGCTTGGATTGTAGAATGCTTCAAGAGTGTTTTGTGCACGGGATGGACAATATCTGATGTCTGGAAGTGTAATTAGCTGGGAGGTTAAATTTGGAGATAACCACAATTTTAGTGTTTCTATGAGCTCCTCTTTTTCCAATACGAGTTCTTGTGCTTTTCAGAACTATAAATCAAGTGCATTTGTTCCATAAATACCATTTTGATTACTAGCGTGGCAGTAGTTTCTTGAGAAGGGTTTAAGAACAAAAGCACTAGTTGATGGTATTTTAAAATTACAAGAAAAAGATTAAAAAATAGTAAAGCAAATGAACTCAAATAGAAATTTTGATAAAATACAGGCACCAGATTGTGATTTTATCTGTTCTGTGGTTGTTGCATCCCTTTAATGGTCAATTCTGTAGGTGGCTATGCAGAAACACTTTGCATTCAAGAGAACAGAAAGGGTGAAGGAGAGAAAATGAAAAGGTGGGCAGAGGCTGCATGGAGAAACCGCAGCTTGTCACTATCTGAGGCTCTGAAAATCTCAGATTCTTCCAACAGAATGCCTGTGGTAGATGCCCGAATTTGCAGAGCTTTGTAGTTTCACTTTCAGCAAAAACAGTTCAACGATGATATGAGGTACACCACGAGGATACGTGAGAAGCTGCTCCAAAGGCACAAATGCATCACCTCCATGTTGGGCATGAATGCGCCTTCCATGTCATTTACTTTTGTCTCTGAGATATCCACAAAACCTTGCACATCATCCATCAGCTCGTTAAACAATCCCAAGCGATATTTGTTAGGATTGTTGTACATCGGCAAATGTATGAGATTTCCTTTCTTTTTCTATACCTATGTAAATAAAGGATGTGAAGACTGAAGAAATCTTTTGTTCTGTGGAGATTAAGGTGTACAGTGATCGTCGTGGCCATGGAGTGTGATGCCAGAATATGGTGTACTTTTTAAGGTTTTAACTAGTTTGATTCTGGTCCCCCGATGGCCGTTCAATTGCAGCACGTAGACCTCTTTGAACTGTCATAACCGCACTGTATTGGGTGACCTGATTTTTGTGAGCTAAGACTTGGAAGGAGGAAAGACTTGAAGTGAAAATGAAGCTTGCCGTTAACCCGAGAGCAATTGGGAGATAATAAGAAAAGCTTCTCACTATTGTGAGTAAAATTGTTTAATAAATCTACTATTGTGCTATTTGAATTAAAATTACCATTAAAAACATAACTTAAAAAGAAATTAAATGAATTGATTAAGAAATGAATTTTTTATTTGGATTTCACACAAATACCATTAAAATGAAAGGGAGGAAGCCCAGAAGGGTTTGTTAGGTTGCTTGTCCTTGTCCTATATACATGCTTGGACTTGAAAATAAGAACATGTTGTCTGTGACAGTCAGTGTCCATGAACTGGGCTATCAAAGCCCAGAAGAGTTACGCAAGCAGCAAGCTTTCTTATGAAGGCATGTGAATTATATCAAGTTTTTTGTTTGCCCTGATATTGCATGCCTAGTAATCTGAAAACTCACAATCCTGCAGTGGAAATCTTGCGTAAAGTAGTGACATTGTCGATTTGGAAGGAAATAGGACAGTAATAACAAGAAGTTTTTTCGGTTCTGTTTTTGATCTCTTCCTTTTCTTTTCTGTCACTTTCTTTTGTTTTTTCTTCTGTATAAGATGAATCTGAAATTGTAAATTCTGTGTTCTTACAAATCCAATTATAATCATTATTTTTATCAGTTCAGAAGTATCAAAAACAAAAAAATAAATCTGTCTATTCTGTCGGAGACTGCAAATTTGCTCGAAACAGTTTCAAAATAACGTGCTTGTATGCTTGCCTGGTGCTATGGTGTGAGGTATAGCTGATAATTAGTTATTGTTTTATATTTATAAATGTTAATGGTGTTTGATTAAATTATATTCACCTTATGTCGGCCGGCATTGGCTCCTACTAAATCTACAAAGACTTCAAATTCCACATCCACGTTTAGAAAGGAGGAGGAGGAGGAAAATGCTCTAAAATAATGAGAGGGACCATTCTCCATTAACACAACCTCCCGGCATCGGATTGATGTGGAACGGTGGAAATTGGACTTTTCTAAGTGCAGATGAGCCGATGTTATATAATAATGGGAAGCCCCCTTTCCATGAAAAGTCTAATTTCCACAAAACTAGACTTTTCACAAGGGCACTTCCTCGAGTTGCCTGTCTGTCAGCCAGAGAATATCATTTTCACGAAAAAAGGCAACTTTCATGAAAAATAATTTTTTTAATTTTTTTTTGGTTGTTTGTCATTAAAAAAACTGGTTAATGAAAAACACTTTCCAGTCGAAGAAAAATTTAACTTGATTTCAGAGAAGTGTATTACTTTTATTTTAGACGAAAAACACTTTTCAGAAGTTGTGAAAAATTTAGAAATGTCATATTATTTGCTGATTATATCAAATTTAGTTCTTAAACTTTTAATTGCTATATATTTTGTTTTAAATATCTTTTTTTCAATTTTATCCCTTAAAATTTGATTTAATTTGATTTTTATATTAACTTTAATTCTTCCTTTTATGATTGTTATTTGTTTTTCTCTTATCATTTTTTTAATTGAAATTTTTTATTTATCAAATTTAGTCTTCATTTTTTTTATTGTTACTTATTTGAAATAATTTATAAAATTATTATTATTATTATTATTATTTCATCATCTTTTAATTTTCTTATCTATTAGATTTGATCTTTATTATTTTAATTATTATTTATTTTATTTGAAATAATTTATGAAATTAAATTTGTTTTTAATTTCATTTTCATTCAACTTTTTAATTTGTAATATTTATTTTTTATTATTTTAATAAACTTGAGAAAAAATAAAACATTAATAAGTTATTTTTCAGGTCATTTTTCATTACATAACCAAATATTAAAAAGTATTTTTTAATTTATTTTTTATAATACTATCAAATATAAATAAATAATTTATTTTCTAGAAGTTCACTTTACAGCAAACGTGCATTAATGATGATAAATTCCACAAGGTGGCTTCATTTCGGGGAAAAATGATTGATCAAGGTACTTGAAGTTGCTTCGAAAATCTGGCATTCGAGCCCAATTTCTATTCTTCGAAAGAAAACTCGTTTGGTAATATTTGCCGTGAATAACTTGCACGCAATCGAGCATAATTCAATTAATTTACTCACCCTATCTTAGAAAAATTCCTTTTTGTTTCTTTTTTTCTGAATACAAAGGGTTGGAAGTATTAGGAGGTGTGAAAAAAACAAATGCTTGGCGACTTCACGCTACGAATGAAACCGAAATATCAGGTTCTTCCAGGCTTCAGCAGCCAGGCCCCCATCCTCAGTTTTTGAGTGGCTGCCACATGTGTGACCAGAAAATATTACTTGTATCCTTTTCAATAAGTTTTTTTTTTCTAAGGGAATTTAAGAAGAAATGATAGCACAGGTCTTGTCCTTGTCGACAGATTCAATTGTATTATTCCCACTCCATAAAGCCTTCTTCTTCCTCTTCTTCTTTTTTAAAGCTAAAAAGGCTTAAAGACTAGTTTTTCTTTTTCATAAAGGCTTAATTAAAGATTAACTGTTTTAGTCAATAACCGATCAGTGCTCTCTTTGCACGAATTTCTAAGAAAAGTGGATGAGTTTTTTTCCTGTGGAAAATGCGAAGACTAGCTTAGTCTTGGCTGTAGTAGAAAATGTGAGATGACATTAAACAATCTGAAAATTGCATTAATACAGTCCGGTTTTGAGCATTTGCATGTTGCTATCATTTGATGTCTCAATTTTCCAACAGGTTGGAAGTTTCTTGGAAAATTCTATGTATTTACAGTAGACAGAATGCTTATAGAAAGTAGAAACTCGCTGGAAATGTTATCCGGTGTGCCTACGGAAGCTGTTGGTATATATAGCATCAATGCCGCTAGACATTCTCGTACCTGAATTCTGTATAAACTCTCTGTAGCTTCACATATTTGAGGAGATACCTATTCATTTGGAAAACCTGAAACCCAATTATGAATTATTCTCAAGTGACATCGTGCATTTGCATACCCAAGGCAATTTTATTACAACCTAAAACAAACTGGACCAGGTGATTCTTTTTACAGATATGACTTTGATTAGTGTCATTACATGCATAGATTCCATCTCTGTTTCTTCCGTTTTTCAGTTTCTATCTTTCACTCCATGTCTATGTTTTATCACAGTGTTTACTGATTTCCGTTTACCTTTGCTGGTGTATATATTTACAGTTCGAAGTCCGGCAATGAGAGAAGAGCTGGTGAGTCATTTTCGAATCCACAGTGCTTCTTAAACAAGCATTAAGTTTCTTAAGCATAATCTCGGTCTGCTAATTATGATAAAGAATGTGCATGTGATGACAGGCCACTGGACACATGTCCCCCGCAATGTTAATATGGAGGGCCTTCGAAGTGGATATTTGTTTCCTGAGGTGCTCTCGTTGTTGTTATCATGCGCCATAACTCTTTTAGATTCGTGCTCGTTAATTCTATCAAATCATGTATTCTTTTTTTTTTTAATTCGAAATATGCTCCTTAATCATTGACAACTAACTGATTGTTTTCATTCCTCGGGACCTCTTAATCAGATATCCATACGTGAGCATGAACACATCCAAAAGAACCCAAATGCAAGGTTGATAAGACTTGGAATTGGTGACACCACACAGCCTATACCAGACATCATAACGACGGCGATGGCTGAGGTGACTAGTTCCCCTCGGCCATTTGGTGAAACAGAACTATTGACTAATTTTGTTCTAGGCTCTGTTAACATTCAAGTGCCTTTTTCTTGCAGCATGCAGATGCTTTGTCAACTACGCGAGGTTACAGAGGATATGGAGCAGAGCAGGGCAACATGGTATATATAATAGCATCTTTCGTGCTTGTGCTGCTCTTTTCTTAAAATGATTGATAAAAAAACAAAACTCACCTCTCTTTACCATATCCCGATCCCCACAGATTGACCTTTGTTGAGCGATGCTATAAAATGTACAAGGACAGCCTCTTCATTAATTTCACTCCGACACAAATCCTTGAGCACATGAAGATGCTTGAGTGAATTGTTCGGTTGTGAGATGAAGCAGTACAGATTGATAAATTATTTCTCCGTTTTTATTTTTTTATCACTTAAGAAAATAATGAATCCCAACTTAATTGGTTTTGCTGTTGACTAGAAAATCTGTATACAACATAAGTACGTGTACATTTTTTCTCGTGTTTGGTTAATACCAGGAAAATGAAACAAAAATCATGCCATGCTATCTAAAAAGGTAACGCAAGGTTTATATTAGGGTTGAAATTGTTTTTTAAAGTGTTATTTTATTTAAAAATATATTAAAATAATATTTTTTTTATTTTTTTAAATTTATTTTTCATACCAACACCTAAAAAAAATTCAGAAACATAAAAAAATAATAATTTAAAATTAAAAAAATCAAAATTGATTAAAACTCTAGTGTAAACGCTGCACAAACCCTGAAAAAAAAGGTGTGGTAAATTTACATTAATTTTCAACAACAAACGCCGATTTTTTGCTCCAAGAGTAGCCAAAGCTTTATTATAATATTTGAAAATTTTTCTACATAGCTTAAACGGAGAACAAAACGACTCGGCCGGATTTTTTATTAAGGATATGCTTGAATTTTATTTGACTTATGACAAATGTGACATGTGAGATTCAAAATCGAAAATCTAATGCTCTTGTTCATGCTAGAATATCACAGAGTTACAAGCATGGTGATTAAATCCAAATTTAAGTCTGGAAAATTATTTTACGTCCAGACCAACGATGAAAGATTTAAGTTTTGTTCTTTCTTAGAGAAGAAAAAAAATAAATTCTGTTCTATACCCAATGGAAGAGAGAAGATTAGCAGAGAAATAGACTAATTTATTATGCTGCTCAAGATCTGATCACATCTGAAAAAAATGCAATACATATCAATAAATATTGTGAGGTATTCTCTGCGAATCTGTCTGTGTACAGCACTCTTCAGCAGTTTATTCTATCCAGCCCATATTACAAAACTAAAGTTCTGTTGCTTCTCTATACAGGAATTACGAATGGCTATTGCGGAAACGCTTTACAGAGGTACTGGAGTGAAAGGCAGTGAGATTTTTGTATCTGATGGAGCACAATGTGACATTTCACGTCTTCAGGTAAACAAGAGAATGGTTACCGGTAGACAGGACTCACTGGTTAAGTGGAATATAGCCAATAAACCGATGCTACAATACTAAACCTCGACTTCTTGTTTTCCCTGGCAGATGCTTCTGGGTTCCAATGTGAAGGTGGCTGTTCAGGACCCTTCTTTTCCGGTAATTTTATCAGGATCTAGTTAACCCGCAATGAACCATTCGTACAATACAAATTAAGAATATTATTGTGTTCGTAATATTCCTATGCTGCAATATTTTCCACTCTGCTTTCTCTTTCGACACTTGTGGAGTTTCAGTCACCATATTGATAAGCTATATATATGCTTGAGACAGGCTTATATTGATACCAGTGTAATTGTTGGTCAATCCGGCAAGTTGGAAGAGAAAACTGGGAAGTATAGCGACATTGTTTACATGAACTGTGGAGCTGAGAACAATTTTTTCCCTGACCTGTCTACTACTCCAAGGACAGATGTAATATTCTTCTGCTCTCCAAACAATCCAACTGGTAGCGCTGCATCTTGGAAGCAATTAAAGCAACTGGTTGATTTTGCCAAGACAAACGGCTCCATAATAGTTTATGACTCTGCATATGCTGCCTATATATCAGATGAAAGCCCAAGATCAATCTTTGAAATCCCTGGAGCCAAAGAGGTTTTTCATTGACAGCGATTATTATACTAATTCTTGCCTCTGCATTTGATGTGAAGCTCCTTTTTTCTGAATGATAATCGAATTCGGTGTTTTTGTGACGTAGGTTGCTATTGAGATCTCATCCTTCTCCAAATTTGCTGGGTTCACTGGCGTCCGCCTCGGTTGGACAGTGGTTCCTGAAGAGTTGAAATACTCCAACGGATTTCCTGTCATAGAAGATTTCAACCGCATTGTATGCACCTGCTTCAATGGCGCTTCAAATATTGTTCAGGCTGGAGGACTAGCATGCCTTTCTAGAGATGGTTATCAGGTGAGTTAGCGGTGTGACTGCCTCGCTTGGAAGATTTTTGTAGCATCACAAAGCTGACCTTTTCAATTAGGATTCACTCTTTTCAATACTTGTTTCAGGCTGTGTGCAATGTGGTTGACTACTACAAAGAGAACGCGAAAATACTTGTTGAAGCATTTGCATCACTTGGATTGAAGGTCTATGGAGGCAAAAATGCCCCTTACGTGTGGGTTCATTTTCCAGGGATGAGTTCATGGAATGTATTCAATGAAATTCTAGAGAAAACACATGTAGTGACAGTTCCAGGTAGAGGATTTGGTCCTGGTGGTGAAGAGTATATCAGAGTTAGTGCATTTAGTCATAGAGAGAATATGATGGAAGCTTCTCTGAGGATGAAAAAATTATTTAGATGAAATTTTATATCTTGATCGCTGCATTGAATCAAAATAAAATAATTTATGATTTAGTCCCTATGTTTTTGATGATTTTGTAAATTAGTCTTTTGGTTTTGAAAACCATAAGCTAGTCCTTTGATAAAGTTGATTGTCAATTATGTTTTAAAAAAATTAATTACTTTTTTTAACGAGGTGATATTGGAAACTTGATTTGAAATGAAGGATGTTTTAGAAAAGAAAAAAAACAATTAAATTATTACGAAAAATCAATAGAGGGACTAAGTTGCAAACAAATATGAAAATATAGCTAAAGACTCCATGTTAGGTTCTTAAAACTAAAGGGATTGACTGATTGTTTCACTAAAACATATGTATGAGGTCCGATAATCGAATGAACTGTTTTTCTTTTCTCTATCTTTCATTAGAGTGATGGCTATAGTCACAACAGGTTTGAGGACAGATGTTTTCCTGCTAAATATTGATGTGATGTATGGAGCAGGTCATCCAGATTCAAGAAAGTCTAAAATGCCTCTCTATAAATCAATAACTGAAGAGAATTTGGTAACTAAAATGACGAGGCTTCTAAGCTACAGAAATAAGCCATACGTGTTAGGTTTGTTGCCATTAATGTGAAAGCATAAGCTCACATGTGCATCAACCAAGAATAGACGACACCGTTCATTGACAAAAAAAAGTGCAGCAGCCAAATGTCAAACAAGTTTGGTGAGATAGGTGGCCAAATTGTTGAGAAAGAGCTGGAGTTATTGGCCACTGATGCCTAAAATAGAGGCACCGAGCAAAGAATGAGCAGCATATTAGAGAGAAACATGTGAGGAGAGAAAGAGAGAAGGGCTGCCAAGGGCAGCAAAGAGTGATGGGAGTTGAGTGAATTGATGATCCTTCTTTCCCGTGAATGTGAAAATAGGTATCCCTTCTCTATCTCTAATAATATAAACTATAATGTAATTTATCGAACCATGTTAAATATTATACACGTGCGCTCAACCTCCAACAGGCATTGATCTTGAACACCATGCGGTCCCCGACAATACATTCTTGATGATTGAATGTTTACGGTACAGAAGACACAGTTTGAAAGACTACATGTCTTTGTTGTGCATACTGGACCGAAAGCAAACACAAATAACACACGAAACAAGCAGATTTACGTGGTTCCCCAAAACCGGGTACGTCCACGGAGGCAGCAGATTGTATATTAATAGAGGAATGATACAAACACTCAACTCAACCCAATACAACCCCACAAAACCCAGTGTTTCACTCTTACACTCGTTTCTCTCAAATCTGCACTTGCACTCACTCTCACAGTTGCACTGTCTTCCTCTCTCTGCACACACTTGCACTGTCTCTATGCCTTCTCTCGTCTCTCTTCTGTCTTTTACACATGTTTACAGGAGAAAGGAAAACATAAATATAATGGCTGCAAAGGATAGGGTGGTTGATGGTGGAGAGGGTGGTTGAGAGTGGTTGAGAAAAATGTTGACAATTGCAA
>Ga0307515_10014737_pt1 | contig 14465 bp, 7 predicted proteins | sample 17_EM_MG_FD_194513 | JGI IMG/M metagenome (GOLD analysis project Ga0307515, IMG submission 194513) | Populus trichocarpa ectomycorrhiza microbial communities from riparian zone in the Pacific Northwest, United States - 17_EM | ecosystem: Host-associated > Plants > Roots > Unclassified | place...
GAACCGCCCTCCATCGCGCTGAAGACCGCCCGGTACTGGTTGACGAGGCCCGTGGCGACCAGGGAGCCGCCCACGTTGGAGTAGGCGTTCCTGAGAACGCCGTACTGGCTGACCACATTATTGCGGATCCGGGTCAGTTCCCGCGTCGGGATGACCGGCGAGCAGGCGGTGGTTTCGACGTCCTGCGAAAAGAGATTGCCGAGCAGCCGGTTGGCGTCCCCGAGAATATCGCCCTCATCGCTCCAAGCCCGAGGGCGCGGCAAAGACGCGACCTTCAGATCGACGGCGTCGAACGCGCGCATTCGCGCTTCGAAGACGAGTTGGTCGGTGATCATCGGAAAGCTCCGTTCGTGCTTGCGCACCGGCGCCATGTGCGGCTCGGCGGTGTCGAAGGAGCTTCGCGGATCGTCGGGCTTATCGCGGTGCCGCATGTCACCCCGTGACCGTGCGAATTCGCACGGTCACGATCGACCTCGCGCTCAGCCAGGCTGCTTGCATCGGCGTCGTCGCGCGTGTTTGCTGCCCACGGGGTCGTGTTCGGGAAGTTGGGGAAATTGATGGAGGACGCCAGGGCCGCCTTGCTTGAGCACGTTCCGGCGCCGCTGCGTCAGGTCATCCTGGGTCGGGTCAGGACCCAACGGGCGCCCAAGGGCCGCACCGTGGTGGGACTGGGGTCTCGGTCAACGGACGTTTTCTTCATCATGGAGGGCGAGGCTCAGGCCCTGCTCTATTCCGCCAATGGTCGCGAGGTCTCGATCCGCAATATCGGACCGGGCGATCTGTTCGGAGAGCTGTCCGCTCTGGACGACCAGCCGCGGGCCGCCAGCATCGTCGCCGCCACCGACATGCGCCTGATGGTCATGGGTCACACCGACTTTCGCGCCTGCATCGAGAGCTCGCCCTACGCGGCGTTGTGGTTGGCTCGCCGACTGGGCGCGGAGGTCAGACGACTGACGGAACGGGTGTTCGAACTCAGCGCCCTCAACGTCCGGGCCCGACTGCACTGCGAGCTGTTGCGGATGGCGCGGACGGGCGTCGGCCACAAGCTGGTCGTCAGTCCTGCCCCCACGCATGCCGAGTTGGCCAACCGCATCGGCACGCATCGCGAAGCCGTGACCCGGGAGATGCGGGCCCTGGCCGGGCTGAATATCATCCGCAACGGGCGGCGATCGCTGGAATTCCTCGACCTGGTGGGCTTGGAGCGCGCGGTCGGCGTCGCGATCGGCGAAATGGGGGAAGTCGCCGCTCGCGCCTGACCCCGACAGATGACGTCCTCGGGTTCGGCGGCGTCGCGCTGCTCTTCAGCGCCGTTTATGGGCGCGCCCCCTGAATCGAGACGCGTTTATCCACAGCCTCTTGCACCCGTTTGGGTTGCGAGCGACAGTTCGCAGGGGGGTAAGGTCGCATGGCTAAACGACGGGTCGCGATCCTGGGCGGTGGCGCGGCCGCGCTTGCGGCGGCCTTCGCCATGTCGGCTCGGTCGGCCGGCCGCTACGACATCACCGTCTACCAGATCGGCTGGCGGCTCGGCGGCAAGGGCGCGAGCAGCCGCGATCCGGCGCGCCGTTTTCGCAACGAAGAGCACGGGTTGCACGTGCTGGGCGGCTTCTACCACAATGCCTTCGCCCTGCTGCGCGCATGCTACGCGGAGTGGGCGATGGCCGCCCCCACCCGCGCCGTTCCGTTCGACGAGATGTTCACGCGGCAGACCCATTGCACGGTCATGGACCGAACATCGGCGGGCTGGCGCGCGGTGGACCTCCATCTGCCCGAGGACGATCGCGAGCCCGGCATCGACCCCAGCGACCTGGACCTCCAGGCTGTGTTCCATCGGATCCTGGAGTTCGTGGACAATTGGGTCGCCCCGCAACAGATCGATCCGCCTTCGCCCGAAAAGTCCATCGCCGCCCATATGGTGCGGATTTACAGCTTTCTTCCCACGGCGAAGACCGAGACCCTCGCCGCCCTGCCCGCCAGTTCGGAGCAGACCGAGGCCCTCAAGGCGAGCCTTCGCGACCTTCTGAACCTGTTGCTGTGGCTCGAGCCCGGCTGGACGCCGTCGGGCCGCGAGATCAATCCTTTCATGATGGGCGCGGTGGCCCTGGTCTGCGCGATCGGCATGCTGGAGGATGACCTCTTCTCGCGCGGGTTCGACGACATCAACGACCAGGAGCTGGGCGCCTGGCTGCGGCGGCACGGAGCCAACGACCGGCTGATTGACTCCGCGACCGTGCGGGCGGGCTACGACTACGCATTCGCCTATGCTGACGGCCAGACCGCCCCCGCCAAGCCGTGCATCGCCGCGGGCGTGGCCCTGCGGGCCTTCCTGCGCCTCGTCTTCACCTATCATGGGGCGCTGTTCTTCCACATGCAGGGCGGCATGGGCGAGGCCGTCTTCACCCCGCTTTACGATGTGCTTCGCGCCCGAGGCGTGAAGTTCCGCTTCTTCCACAGGATCGACCGCCTCGCCCTCGACGCGGCCGGCGATCAGGTCGAGACGATCACGTTCCGACGCCAGGCGGCGCCGAAGGCCGGCGAGACGGGTTACGATCCGCTGATCCGACATGGGGACCACTGGGTTTGGCCCCCGCGGCCACAGTATGGCCAACTCGCGGACGGCGCGCGGCTTGAGGCCTGGGACGACGACCTGGAGTGCCGCTGGGCGCCGGATCGGGGCGCGGCGCCGGAAGTCCTGCGTCGCGGCGTCGATTTCGACGACGTCGTGCTGGGGATCTCGGTCGGCGGCCTTAAGGACATTTGCGATGAACTGATCCAGCGCCATGCCAAATGGCGCGACATGATCGACAGCGCCCGGACCATCCCCGTCGCCGGGGCGCAAATCTGGAGTGGCTTCGACCGGCATACTCTGGGGTGGCCGCACACAGCGGGACTGGCGACGGCCTACGCGCAACCCTTCGCGACCTGGTGCGACCTATCGATCCTGTTGCCGCGCGAGGACAACGGCATCGTCCCCCTGCAGACCCTGCACTATGTCTGCGCGCCCTATCCGCCGGAGACTCCGCAGAACGACGCGCCCGGCTCGCCGTTTCCGGCCCAGCAGGCCGCCCGCGTCGACTCCCTGCTGAACGGCTGGCTGGACAACAACCTGGGGGGGCTGCTGCCCGGAGCGTGCGATCCGGCGACAACCCGCCCCTTGCCGGCGTTCGGCGTGGAGCGCTTCATCCGCGCCAACGCCAGCCCATCCGACCACTATGTTCTGTCGCCGCCAGGCTCCATCGACAAGCGACTGCGCGCCGACGGCTGTGGCCTGGTCAAGAACCTGTATCTGGCCGGCGACTGGACCCGGACCGGGCTGGACGCCGGGGCGTTCGAGGCGGCGGTGATGTCGGGCCTGCAGTGCGCGCGGGCCGTGACCGGCGAGCCGATCGTCGTCCACGGCGAGACCGACAAGCCATGACCGCCGGCTCGCCTTCACCGACCTTGACGCGGGGGCGAGCCTGGACCGACCGCGAGGTGACCATCTGCGGCGTCGACCTGTCCGGCTTCAGCGTCTGGGTCGAGGACGAGATCCGACGCGACGGCTCTGGGGCTGTCGAGGCGGTGGCCGATACGCTGGAGGCGTTCTTCGTGCGCTGGAACGAGACCCTGGACGGCGCGGGATTTCACTTGGAGGCCTTCCTTGGAGACGGCCTGCTGAGTGTCGGCCCGGCCCTCGCCTCGCCCGGCGCGCGCACAGCGCTCGAGGCTGATCTGGCCGACGCCCTGGCTCGCGCGCGTCCGCCTGGCCCTGCGCGGCTCGCCCTGGGGGCGGGCGATCTGTGGCGTGGTCGCATCGGCGGCTGGAACGGCCGCTGGCTGCCGCTGGCGACCGGTCCCGCGATCGCCGCGTGCCACGCCCGGCTGCGGGCCGCGAAGGCGGCTTTGGAAGGCGCGTCCGCGCCCTGGGGCGCCGCCGTCATCGCGCCGCGCCCGGCCAAGCTGTACGAAGCCGCGCTGACCGACGAGATCGCGGTCGTCGCCTGCTTGCGCGCCCGGGATGTCCGCATGCTGATCGACGACCTGGAGACACTCGCGCCGCGCCTGCAGGCGTCGGCCGACGCCGCCGGCGGCGTGCTGGAAGCGGCGACCCACGACGACGCCGGACTGCTGCTACGCGCCGCCTTCCCCCAGGATGCTTCGGGACTGGCCAACATCCTGGAGTTCGCGCGCGACGTTTCACGGCTCGAAGTCACCGGCTCGGTCGCGGTCGGCGTGGCGGCGGGCAAGGTGTTCCGAACCGCCGCGCCCTGGGCGGCGGGCGCGGGTGTGGTTGTCCAGGGCGCCGCCGTCAATCGCGCCGCCAAGCTCGCCAAGTCCGGACGCGGCCTGCGGATCGCCGCCTCAGCGCGGGCGACGCCCAACCGGCGGCCGCCGAGCCGCGCCGAGCCCGTGTCGGTCCATCCCACGCTGGGAGCCCTGGACGGCGCTGACGCCCTCGACACGTTCCGCGCCGCCGCGCCCCGGGACGGCGGCGGCGCGCCGCTGCACATCGTGGCCGAGCCCGGTGTCGGCAAGTCATTCCTCCTGCGCGCCTTCGCCCAGGAGCCCCGCGCCGATCCCGCGGTCCTGGTGGCCGCCACGCCGCAACACTGCGGCGACGCGCTCTGGCTCTGGGCCCGCGCCCTGGAGGACCTGACCATGTCGAGGCCGGAGATCGCGACCGCCCTGGCGCTCGCTCCTCCGACCAGTGCGGGCGCCCTGGCCGGCAGGCTGGTCCCCGCGCGCCGCGGACGCGACGAGGCTGATCTCGGCCAGATCGCGCATCTGGTGCTGTCGCTCCTGAAAGCCGTTCCACCGAGCCGACCGCAACTGATCCTGCTGGACGACCTGCAATGGGCCGACGCCCTTTCGGTCACGCTGCTGGCCCGGGTGGTCGATGAGTGTCCGGGCGTCCAGATCGTCACCGCCTCCCGGCCCAGCGCGACCTGGGCGGCGCCGCTGGGTCCAAGACGCCGACTGGCGCCGCTGTCGCGTGACGGGCTGTCCCAGGTCCTGCTGGCGGCGGGGATGACACGGCTGGATCTCCCGGCCCTGGAGCAGATCGCGCGGCTCTCCGGCGGCGCGCCGCTGTTCGCCCTGCAGATGGCTTGGCACTGGCAGGAAGCGGGAGAGCTGCCCACCGGCGGCCTCGACGAAATCCTGGAGCGCCGGCTGGCCCGCCTGGACCCCCACGCGCGCGCCGTCCTGCGAATCCTCGCCCTGGCTCGCCGCCCTCTGTCCGCCGCCGAGGTCGCCCGCATCGGCGATCGGCCCGAGCGACGCACGCGCGACCTGCTGGGCGAACTCCGGCGCCGAGGACTGATCGAGGCCGGCCGCGCGCGCGGGGCGGTGGAGACCTTTCACATGGCCCACGCCCTGATCGGCGACCGCGCTCTGGCGCAGACCCCCGCCGGCGCCCGACCGGCGCTGCACGCCCGTCTCGCCCGCCGCCTTGCCGTTCGCGGCGTACGGGTCGGCGGCGGCGAGATCGGCGCGCACTATGCGTCGGCGGGCGAGCCGCTTCGGGCCGCCCTGCGCGACCTTCGCGACGCTGACGCCGCGCTTGGCGGTGGCGACTATGTGGCCGCCCTGACGCTGTATCGGCGCGCCGAAACGCTGTTGCCGGCGGACAGCGGCGCCGACCTGCGGCGGGCCGAGGCGGCGGCCGGACGGGCCCTCGCGGCCTGGGGCGTCGGGCGTGTGTCTGAAGCGGCCGGCTTCGCCCACGACGCGCTAACCGCGCTGGACCGTCATCTGGGAGGCGGAGACCCGCGTCGGGGCGGCAAGCGTCGGCGGTTGATCACCTTGCTTGGACGCGGCGACACCCTCCCCGCTCGCGCTCGCGCGGCGCTCCTCCGCGCCAGCGTCGCCCGCGCCGAGGCCGGCCTGTTCTGCGGCGATCTCCGCTCGATGCTGGCCGGCAACCTTGCCTCGGTTCGCATCGCCGCGCGGGCGGAAGTTCAGGCCGAGGCGCGCGCCAGGGGCCTTTGCACGCTCGGGCTTCTTGCCGGCCTGACCCGTCTGGACGGCGCCGCGGCCCTGGCCTACCGAGCCGCGAACAGGTCGTTGTCAGGACCCAAGGTCGCCTACAGTGGGGCCTCCGAAGGGGTTTGGCGCCTGGCTTTCGGGCGCTGGGAGCAAGGCGAGGCCTGTTTGGCGCGCGCCGCCGGCCAGCTGGGCGCGGCGCCCAATCCCCAGCTCACCGAGGTGATCCTGACACTGCGGGCGCTCGCGGCGCAGTTCCAGGGCCGATGGACCGAGGCGGAGGCCCTGTTCCGCCAACTCGAGGTCGACGCGCGCCTGCGGGGGAACGACCTGCATGTCGCCTGGGGAATCTATGGCGCCGCGATGCCCATGCTCCACGCGGGTCGCTGTGACGAGGCCGCCATCGCCGCGGAGACCGCTCACGTCCTGCTGCGCTCCACCGGCGACCGGCAGTCCGAGTTGATCTGCCTGGGCATCGCCGCCCAGGCCAACGCCAGATTGGATCGCCTCGAAACCGCGCTCGCCTTCGCCGAAAGCGGCGTCGATCTCGCGCGATCCATGCCGCCGCTGAACTTCGGTTCGCTGGAAGGCTATGCCGGTCCCGCCGCCGCCGCCCTCATCGCGGCCGCCCATCCGGACGCGACGCCGGCCCTGCGCGCCCAAGCGACCCGTCTGGTCCCCTCGGCCCTGAAAATCCTGAGCGACTTCGCCCGCGTCTTCCCGATGGGACGCCCCCGCCTGCTGGCGCTGCGCAGCCTGGCGACACCGGATCGCGCCGGGCGCCTGGCCGCCGCGGCGGTCCGGGAAAGCGCGCGGCGGCGGATGGCCGGCGAACGTTGGGGCGCGGCCTGGATCCAGACAACGAGGACATCGTCATGACCCTTGGACCCTATATCGCCACCTCTGGCGGCTACATCGCCGCCCCGCCCTTCGCCCACCGCGGCGCGGTTCTCCACGGCATGCTGCTGCAGGGCGCCAAGTCGGCGCAGCAAAGCCTGATCGACGCGACGTTGAATCGCCGCCCCGGCCTGCGCTTCGAGGCGGTCAGCTCGCTGGTGCTCCTGACGGCGATGTACGTGGACGAGGTGACGTCGCTGGATCCGCTATGGGCCGATCGGGGCGTCACCTCCGAGATCGACATCGGCTTCTGGGTCCTGGTGAAGGGCGGTCGCCCCGGCGCGAACGCAATGCGCTGGCACCCGATCGGCCTGTTCGTGGACAGCGCCCCCGCTCTGGCCATCGGGCGAGAAATCTACGGCTTCCCCAAGCATCTGGCGGAGGTGGAGCGGCCGGCGGCGCCGTCAAATTCCGATCCGACCGTGACGGTGACGATGGACGCCTTCCCGAAGTTCGGTCCGCAGGCTCGACCGCAGCCCTGCACGGTTGTGGAAATCGCCGTCACCGCGGCCGCCGAGGCAAAAGCCGAGGATCTGTCGTTCACCGCGGCCCAGCTGCAACAGGAGCTGAGCGAGGCCTTGTCGGGCGGCGTGCTGCCACTCCCCGTCCTGCCACCCTATTTTGGCATGCCACAGGTCTATCTGAAACAGTTCCGCGATGTCACCGATCCAAGCCTGGCTTGCTACCAGGCCGTGACGATCGCCGACATGCGGCTGGAAAAACTTCACGGCATGGGCCGTCTGCCCGGCCACCTGACCGTCCATGTCCCTCGGCTGGATAGCATCAACATCGGCCGCGATTTGGGGATGTCTGAAACCAGCGTTCCAATCGGCCCAGCCTTCTGGATCGGCTTTGATTTCATTGCCGATGCCGGAGCAGAACTCGGCTAAGCGCGTCGCTCACGCTGTTCCGCGAGGTGGATGGAATGCAGACGCCCGCCTTGTCGCCTGGGGCGGGAGGCGCTTTGCCGCTAGGGTTCGAGGGCGCTCATCGAAGGCGAGAGCGCCGTCCGTTGGGACGACGCTCTCTGGATCCTCAACCGACGGAGATCAGCCGCCGAACTTGTACCGGAGGCTGACGCCGTAGATCCGGCCGTTCATGAAGTACTGGCGCAGGATATCGGTGTCGTAACCGTTGTCCGGCTCGCCCACATAGCGTTGCGGCGCCTTGTTGGTCAGGTTCGAGGCGGTCAGGGACAGCGACAGGTCCTCGCGCAGGTTGAAGTTCACCGACGCATCCAGGATGCCGTAGCCCTTCAGGTAGCGGCCATCGACCGGGTTGGCCGAGACCCCGAACAGCACGAAGTCCGAGCGGTAGGTATAGACCACCCGAGCCGACATGAAGCCGTTCTCGAAGAGGCCGGCGAGGCTGTAGTTGTCGTCGGACTGGAAGGGCTGGCGGACGTTGACCTTCACCCCGTTGAGCACCACCGGCAGCTCGGTCTTCACGTGGGTGTAGGAGGCCTGGACGCCGAAGTTCTTGGCGATGTCGGGCAGGAAGCCGTAGTCGAAGAACGTCTGGGCGGCCAGTTCGAAGCCCTTGGCGTAGCCCGGATCAGCATTGACCGACTTGGTGATGCGATACTGGCCTGTCGGGCAGCTGTTGGCGGTCGTGCCGGTATAGGCCGGAGCCGTGGTCACGACCTGGCACTCGTCGACGCCGAGCACGAAGCCCTTGATGTCCTTCTTGAACACCGCGGCGGAGACGTAGCTGGTCCCGCTGAAGTATTTCTCGACGGACAGGTCGAAGCTGTCGGCGCGCAGCGGGGCCAGGTTGGGGTTGCCCTGCGAGCCCAGGCCCGTGGTCGGCGATACGGTGATCGACGGGTTCAGGTCGGCGACGCCAGGGCGCGTCAGGCCCTTGCCATAGCCGAAGCGGACGATCAGTTCGGGCGTGATGTAGCCGGCGATGTTGAAGGTCGGCAGGACGTCGGAATAGCTGTTGCTGGACGACCTGGGCACGATGATCGCCGCGCCGCTGGTCGTATCCGTGACCAAGGCCTCGGCGTCGAGATTGGTGCGGATTACGCGCACGCCGGCGTTGCCGCGAACGCGGTCGTCAAGGAACGAGAAGTCGGCGACCGCGTAGCCTGCGAAGGTCTCCTCGATGGCCTTGCGGCGCGAGGTGAGCGTCTCGGGCAGGGAATCTTCGTCCGGAATGCCCGCCAGCGCGAAGCGATTGCGGATGTTGTTGCCCAGCAGGGAGTCCGGATTGGCCGTCAGATAGCCGCCGGCATAGCCCGCCTCGCCGTCCATCCAGGTGGTGTGCGAACCGGCGACCAGGTCCGGCATGGCGGTGGCGAAGATGGCGTTGGACTGGTTGGCGGCCAGGGCCAGGCCGTCGGTCGTCAGGTTCTTGCCGCTGAACGCGTAGTTGTAGAACTTCGACTTCTTGCGGTAGTAGCGCGCCCCGAACTTGACGTCCTCGATGAAGCTGCCCGGCATCTTGTACTTGCCGTCGAACTGCGCGGCGACGCCGGAGTCGTCGTACACCGTGTTGGTGCCGTTGTTATAGTTCAGGAAGGCCCAGTTGGCCGGGCTCGAAAGATCGGGACCCGAGATCGAGACCTTCTGCGGCGCGCCGATCGCACGGGTGACGTCCCAGGTCAGGCCGTTGCGCGCGACCATGTTGATCGACCGGTTGTCCTGGGTCTGGTCGGCCTTCACGTAGGACAGGTCGAGCTTCAGATCGAGCTGGTCGGTCGGGCTCCACTTGGAGCCGCCCGCCAGGATGTAGGTGGTGTAGAGGCGATGCTCGTCTCCGCCCGTGGTGTTGAACGACGAGCCTAGCAGCGTGCCGCCGGCGAACCGCTGCCCGGCCAGGAGGGCGTCCTCGCCGCCATTGCTGTTGCGGTTGGTCAGGCCTTCGGTGGTGCTGAACGGGGTGGTCGTCAGGTTCTGAGCGTAGCGGCTGTCGACCGTGTTCAGGAACCGATAGCCCTGGTGGTAGAGGTAGGAGTTGTAGTTGCCGTCGACATAGAACTCGAGGCTCGACCGCGGCTTCCACTGGAAGGCGCCGCTGACGCCCTTGCGGGTGCGCTGGATGTCTTCCTCGTTGATGTTGATCTGGACGCCGGCGACATTGATCAGGTTGGCGCGCTCGGCGGCCGTCAGGGTCAGCGGGTTGACGTCGGCCAGATAGGTCACGTCCGTACGACCGACATAGGCGCGGTTGAGGCTGGTATTGGCCAGGTACTCGGCGCTGTCGGCGCGGATCCCGCGACGCAACTGCGAGCCGCCCACGCCAGGCGAATTGTCCGAGCGGTTCCAGCTCTTCTGGAAATTGGCCGCCAGCAACAGGCCCATCTCACCGTCACCGACGTCCCAGCGCTTCGACACTAGGCCGAAATATTCCGGCTGCCAGCTTTGGACCAGATCGTTGTACTTGCCCGACACGGCCGCGCTGGCGGTGAAGCCCTTCAGGTCCAGCGGACGACGGGTGCGGATGTCAATCAGGCCGCCGATGCCGCCTTCGATATGTTCGGCCGAGGGGTTCTTGTAGACGTCCAGTCCGGCGATCATGCCGGGGATCGCCGCCTCGATGTTGAATTCACTGCCGCCGGCCGTGAAGTAGTTGCGGCCGTCGACTTGCGACGCCGTCTGGCCGGACAGGCCGCGAATGGTCAGGCCGCTGCCGATGCCGGCGGGCGACGCGCCCTCCCCGCCGAAGCGGTAGCCTTGCACGCCGGGAATGCGGGTCAGGGTTTCGGCGACGTTGGGGTCGGGCAGCTTGCCGATGTCCTCGGCGCGGATGGAGTCCACCACTTCCATGGTGTTCTTCTTCATCGACACGGCCGATTGCAGGCTCTGGCGGATGCCCGTGACCACGACTTCCTCGACGGCTTCCGACGCCGGCGCGGTCTGGGCGTGCGCGACGCCGCAGGCGAGCATGGCCGCCACCGAGGCGGTGGCCAAGAGGCCGACCTGGCTGTGGCGGCGCGGGTTTTGTGCTGACTTCATGGTGTTCCCCTCCTTGTTGTCGACGTGCGCCGCGACCTCGTTGGGCCACGGCGGATGGTTCTCGGGCCGCGTCCGGCGCGACGATCTGGCGAAAGGCGAGTGCGACGCGTCTCCGCGTTACGGCTTCTCTCCCCGGCCGGCGTCATCGCCCTGACTCGTTGCAAGTGCGGCTCTGCGACCGCGACAAATTGATATCGTTATCACTCGACAGTTACAAGCGGCATTTGTCCTACAATTTTCGACAACGTTGTCAGATGCTTTGAGCGATCCGACGCGTCGCGATCTGTATCGCCCGCGCCATGGCGCGCGCATCCGATCACGCCAAACTCCAGCGCGGCTTAACCGCCTTGGGATTTCCGGCGGTCAGTGCCCGACATGACAAAAGAAAGGACGCCGGAAAGCCGGCGCCCTGCTCTTGGCAGTTGGGGGAATGGCCCAAGAAGGTTGAGGTCCGACAGATTGATATCGTTATCAATCTGGAATTGCAATACTGGCGGAGATCACCGCCTGCTCGAAGCGTTGGCGGCGGCCATCACGGACAGCGAAGCCCGCCAGCCCAGCAGGTCGCCCAGCTCAAGCATGACATAAGATCCATCGGCTTCATTGGCCGCCGCCACGAAGGCGCCTCGCCCCACCCATCGCTCGACGGGGCGCTCCCCCGCCAGGACCAAAAGCGCGGCGCGCGTCGTCAGGCGCGACACCCCGAACGTCGAAGAGAGTCGTCGTTCGGACGGCAGACGCAGGCGAACGCCATGCACCTTCTGCCGGTCGATCGCCGCCTGAAGAACACGCGCCATCCTTCGGTAAAGCGGCGTCTCGCTACATCTCGACGTCATCACGCGCCTCCGTGATCGCCCTCGTGGGGGTCTGGAATTTGTTTGAAGGCGGCGGCGCCCACGCGCGGCGGATCAGCTCAAAAAACGCGGGGCGTCGACCGTGCCGACGCCCCGTCTCGGAATTGGGAAGAGGTCCGAGAAGCGTAGGAGACTCGCCTGAGTCCAACGTTTGATATCGTTATCATATCCGCGATGCAACCTCATTTTCTCGACCGGTCGCCCGCAAATTTTTATTGGTATCGTTATCAGTTTCGACTATAGCCGAAACACCTGGGCGTATGGACGCGCCGCGCCAAAGCAGCGTGGCGGTCGGCCTGGCAGGGAGTGACGTCGTGACGGGTTTGAAGAAGAACTATGCGCTGCTGAGCGCCTTCCTCTTCCTCTATTTCTTCGCCCAGGCCATGAGCATTTCACTGCTGGCCCTGTGGCTGAAGAGCACCCTGGGCCTCACGGGCGCCCAGACCGGCATCGTCTTCTCGGCCAACTTCATCTTCGCCATGTGCTCGCAGCCGATCTACGGCTTCCTGTCCGACAAGGTCGGCTTCAAGAAGACGATCCTGTGGCTGATCGCGGTGCTGGTCATGCTGTCGGGCGGCTTCTTCGCCTTCGTCTATGGCCCGCTGCTGAAGATCAACATCCTGGCCGGGGCCGCGATCGGCGGCGCCTATCTGGGCGTGACCTTCATCGCCGGCGGCTACGCGCTGGAATCCTATGTCGACCGCGTCGGGCGCAAGGACGGCTTCGAGTACAGCCGCGCGCGCCTGTGGGGTTCGCTGGGCTTTGCCTTCGCGGCGTTCTTCTCGGGCCGGCTCTACAACATCGATCCGCTGATCAACTTCTCGCTGGCCTCCGTGGCCGGCCTGCTGCTGCTGCCGATCCTGGCCATGATCCGAGTCACGGCCGGCGCCGAGGAACAGACCCGGTCGGAAAGCCTCAAGCCGCTCGACGCCCTGGCGATCCTCAGGATGCCGAAGTTCTGGGGCTTCATGGTGCTGATCCTGGGCGTGACCAACCTCTACCTCGTCTATGACCAGCAGTTCCCCGCCTACTACGCCTCGCAGTTCGCCGATCCGAAGCAGGGCGCCGCGATGTTCGGCTACCTCAACTCGGCGCAGATCTTCGTCGAGGCGGGCATGCTGTTCGTGGCCCCCTTCATCGTCAATCGCACCGGCGCCAAGAACGGCCTGCTGCTGGCCGCCGCCATCATGATCGTGCGCATCGCCGGCTCGGGCCTCGTCGAGGGGCCGATGGCCATCTCGGCGATGAAGATGCTGCATTCGCTGGAGCTGCCGATCCTGGCGGTGTCGATCTTCCGCTACATCGCCGCTCACTTCGAGACCCGGCTGGCCTCGACGCTCTATCTGGTCGGGGTGAGCTTCGGCCACTCCCTGGGCCTGGCCATCCTCTCGCCGATCGTCGGCAAAAGCTATGACCTGATCGGTTTCCCTCACACCTACCTGCTGATCGCCCTGGGCGCGGCGCTGTTTTGGACCGCGTCCTTGTTCAGCCTGTCACCGACCCCGGTTGCCCGAGGCGGCGCGGGCGACCGCCTGCTCAAGACATCCCTTCCCGACGCCGACCTGGCCAAGGCCGACTAGATCATGTCGCAAGCCCTTTCCCCGTCATTGAGCGCCGAACCGACGCGCGAACCCCTCAAGCTGCGTCAGGCGCTGCTGAGCCGCCGCCCGGCTGACCGGGCAAGCCTCGACGCGATCCTCGCCCAGGTCCTCGCTCGCATAGACATCAACCTCGAGGTCTTCACCGACACCTTCCCAGGGCCCTCCAGCATCGACGGCGTCTATCCGGCGATCGGCAATGTCGAGTGGACCAACGGCTTCTGGACCGGCCAGCTGTGGCTGGCCTACGAGGTGACGGGCGACAGCCGCTACCGCGCGGCCGCCGAAACCCAGGTCCGCGGCTTCAAGCGGCGGCTGGACGATCGCGTCAATGTCGATCACCACGACCTGGGTTTTCTCTATTCGCTGTCCTGCGTCGCGGCCTGGAAGCTGACCGGGGACACCTGCGCGCGCGACACCGCGATCCAAGCGGCCGACCTGCTGCTGGAACGCTATCTGCCCGCCGCCGGGATCATCCAGGCCTGGGGCGACCTGTCCGACCCCGCCCAGGCCGGGCGGATGATCATCGACTGCAACCTGAACCTGCCCCTGCTCTACTGGGCCAGCGACGTGACCGGCGACCGTGACTACGCGCGCGCCGCCGACAGCCACATCGCCCAGGCGGCGCGTTACATCGTCCGCCCCGACAGCTCGACCTTCCACACCTTCTTCATGGACCCGGTGACCGGCGCCCCGCGGGAAGGCAAGACCCACCAGGGCTTCAGCGACCAGTCCTGCTGGGCGCGGGGCCAGGCGTGGGGCGTCTCGGGTTTCCCGCTCGTCCATCGCTACAAGGCCGATCCCGCGCTGATCGAACTGAGCGCCCGGCTGGCCAACTACTACCTCAACCGTTTGCCGGACGACCTCGTCTGCTGCTGGGACCTAGTCTTCACCGGCCCGCCGCACGAACGCGACAGTTCGGCCGCCGCCATCGCCGCCTGCGGCCTGCTGGAGCTGGCGCGCGCCCTGCCGCTGACCGACCTCGACCGGGCCGCCTACGAGGCCGCCGCCCTCGCGACGGTCGAGGCGTTGGGAGCCGGCTACCTCCTGCCACTAGGCGCGGGGGCCGGGGTGCTGGCGCACGGCGTCTATCACATGCCCAACAAGGTCGGCGTCGATGAAGCCTGCCTCTGGGGCGACTACTTTTTCCTCGAAGCGCTCGTGCGGTTGACCCGCGCGTGGGAGCCCTACTG
>Ga0307515_10014738_pt1 | contig 14464 bp, 14 predicted proteins | sample 17_EM_MG_FD_194513 | JGI IMG/M metagenome (GOLD analysis project Ga0307515, IMG submission 194513) | Populus trichocarpa ectomycorrhiza microbial communities from riparian zone in the Pacific Northwest, United States - 17_EM | ecosystem: Host-associated > Plants > Roots > Unclassified | place...
TGAACAAAACCTGAATCGCAGGAGTCAGCGATTCGTCTCCGATTCGTTCCACCGCTGTTCCGATTCCGGAAATCGGGGTGGAAATGCAGGCCGGACGCCCCATCTGCACGTTTCATCTCCATGCGCCCTTGCGTTTGTGCTTTCGCGTGGGCATGTGTGGCTCTGCCGGTTGAACGGCTTGAAACGCCGCGAATGGCCTTCGCAGACCGAAAGTGCGCAGGATCGATACAGTGCCTGACCAACCGATGATCTTGAGCGGCCGCGGCGTGATCGCGGTCCTCGGCCCCACCAATACCGGCAAGACGCATTATGCGATCGAGCGCATGGTCGCGCACGAAAGCGGCGTCATCGGGCTGCCGCTGCGGCTCTTGGCGCGGGAGGTCTATACGCGTGTCGTCGAAAAGGTCGGCGCCCACAATGTCGCGCTGATCACCGGCGAGGAAAAGATCACGCCGCATATGGCGCGTTTCTCGGTCTGCACCGTCGAGGCCATGCCGCGCGAGACCAAGGCCGCCTTCGTCGCCATCGACGAGGTCCAGCTTGCCGGCGATCTGGAGCGCGGCCATATCTTCACCGATCGCCTGATGCATCTGCGCGGCCGTGTCGAGACGCTGCTGCTCGGTGCCGCGACCATGCGGCCGATCCTCGAACATTTGCTGCCCGGTATCACCGTCCTCGAGCGTCCCCGCCTGTCGCAGCTGCTGTATGCGGGATCGAAGAAGATCACCCGCCTGCCGCAGCGCACCGCGATCGTCGCTTTCTCGGCCGAAGAGGTCTATGCGATCGCCGAGCTGATCCGGCGTCAACGGGGCGGTGCTGCCGTCGTGCTTGGCGCCCTGTCGCCGCGCACGCGCAATGCGCAGGTCGCGCTTTATCAGGCCGGCGATGTCGAATATCTGGTGGCGACGGACGCGATCGGCATGGGGCTCAACCTCGATGTCGATCACGTCGCCTTCGCGCAGGACCGGAAATATGACGGCTACCAGTTCCGCGACCTCAATCCGGGCGAGTTGGCGCAGATTGCCGGCCGTGCCGGGCGCCACCTGCGCGACGGCACCTTCGGGGTTACCTCGCGGGTAGAGCCGTTCGACAACGAGCTCGTCCACCGCATCGAATCACATCAGTTCGATCCGGTCCGCGTCCTGCAGTGGCGATCGAAGTCGCTCAACTATGCTTCCTTGCAGGCGCTGAAGAAAAGCCTGGATGCAGCCCCTGCCGTCAACGGGCTGACACGGGCATTGCCGGCCGTCGATCAGCAGGCTTTGGACTATCTTTCACGCTATCCGGAAGTTACCAGTGTCGCGACCACACCGGAGCGTGTAGAAAAACTCTGGGAGGCCTGTGCGCTTCCCGACTATCGTCGTATAACGCCGGCGCAACACGCCGATCTGATTTCGACGATCTATGCCGATCTCGTCCGGCGTGGCACAGTGAACGAAGATTTCATGGCCGAACAGGTTCGCCGCGCGGATCATACGGATGGTGAAATCGACACATTGTCCGCGAGAATTGCACAAATCAGGACATGGACCTACGTGTCCAACCGTCCGGGATGGCTTGCCGATCCGACACACTGGCAAGAAAAGACGCGGGAAATCGAAGATCGATTGTCTGACGCGTTACATGAAAGGTTGACGAAACGCTTTGTTGATCGCAGGACATCTGTGCTCATGAAGCGCCTGAGAGAGAATGCGATGTTGGAAGCTGAAATCAGTGTAAATGGCGATGTCTTCGTTGAAGGTCATCATGTGGGACAATTGGCCGGGTTCCGTTTCACGCTGGCGACAGTGGGCGATGGTCTTGACGCGCGCGCAGCGCAGGGTGCCGCGCAAAAGGCGCTGGCACTCGAATTCGAAGCGCGGGCTGCAAGGCTGCATGCGGCGGGAAATGCGGATCTCGCATTGGCGTCCGACGGCCTCGTGCGCTGGCTCGGCGATCCCGTGGCGCGGCTGTCGGCCAGCGACCACGTCATGCGTCCGCGCGTGCTGCTGCTTGCCGACGAACAGCTTCAGAGCAATGCCCGCGAGCATGTGCTTGCCCGCATCGAGCGCTTCGTCAATCATCACATCTCGACGGTGCTCAAGCCGCTCGACGATCTGTCCCGCGCGGAAGACCTTGAGGGTCTTGCCAAGGGGCTGGCTTTCCAGCTTGTCGAAAATCTCGGCGTGATGTTTCGCCGCGATGTCGCCGACGACGTCAAGTCGCTGGATCAGGAGGCACGCGCCTCCATCCGCCGCCACGGCATTCGCTTCGGCGCCTATCACATCTTCATGCCGGCGCTGTTGAAGCCCGCTCCGGCGGAACTGATCACGCTGCTCTGGGCGCTGAAGAACGACGGGCTGGAAAAGCCCGGTTACGGCGATCTGATCCCGGTGCTGGCCGCAGGCCGCACCTCGGTCGTCACCGATCCGACGTTCGAGCGCACCTTCTACAAGCTGGCCGGCTTTCGCTTCCTCGGCAAGCGTGCCGTCCGCATTGATATCCTCGAGCGCCTCGCCGACCTGATCCGTCCGCTCCTGCAGTGGAAGCCGGGCACGACGGCGCGTCCGGACGGCGCCTATGACGGCCGCCGCTTCACCGCGACGACGGCCATGCTGTCCATCCTCGGTGCGACGCCGGACGATATGGAAGAGATTCTCAAGGGTCTCGGTTATCGCGCCGACGCCGTGAAGCCTGAAGAGGCTGCTGCGTTCCTGACCACGCAGGCCGGATCTGCCGCACCGGTAGCAGAGACCACGGTTTCCGACACACCGGCCGAGACGGCCGATCATGACGATGCAGATGCATCCGGCGAAGAACAGGCGACAGAGCAGGCATCTCCGGCCACCGAGCAGGCGCCGGAACAGGCAGCAGACGCTGCTGCTACTGTTGCAGACGCCGAGGTGACCGCTTCCGCACAGGCTGCGGCAGAGCCCGCGGAGCCGGTCGAAGCCAAGCCCATTCTTCTCTGGCGCCCAGGCAGCCGCAACGACAACCAGCGCGCAGGTGGCCGTCCGCAGGGCGATCGCCGTGGTGCCAACAACCGTGCGCCGCAGGGTGAAGCCCGCCGCGAAGGCGGCGAGCCGCGCCGCGAGGGCGAAGGTCGTCGCGAAGGTCGCGATGACAACCGCAAGCCGGGCGGTGGTGGCAGGCCAGACCGCAATCGTGGCCGCGACGGTGGAAAGCCGCAGGGTGGTCAGCGTCCTGAAAAGGGCGACCGCCAGGATCGTCCGGATCGTAACGACCGCGGCGGAAAGCCGCAGGCCGTCAAGTTCGAGGCGCGTCCGCCGCGTAAGGAAAAGCCGCTGGATCCGGATTCGCCTTTCGCCAAGCTCGCTGCGCTTAAGGAGCAGATGAAGAAATAGCGCCATGGGTCAAAAGCAGCCGCAGTCCCCGCCGGTTCTTCGCCAGCGTCTCGACAAATGGCTGTTCTTCGCGCGGCTGCAAAAATCCCGCTCGATCGCCCAGAAGGCGGTCGAGTCCGGCGATGTCAGGGTCAATGATGCCCGTATCACCCAGCCGTCGCATGCATTGAAAGCCGGCGATGTCCTTGTCGTTTCCCTCGATCGCCGAGATGTGACCGTTCGGGTTCTGCTTCCCGGCGTCCGGCGTGGCCCTTACGAGGAAGCCCGTCTTCTCTACGAGGATCTGACGCCAGCGGTTGTTCCCGGAGAAAAGCCAAACAGCTTCGAGCAGGCAACGCGCGAGCGCGGCAGCGGCCGGCCGACCAAGAAGGAGCGCCGCGAGGTGGACAGGCTCAGGCCGGGCTGGCAGGAGGATTAGAAAACTGTCCCGCCAACCGCTGGTTCGGCGCATGGATTATTCTTGCAAAGGCCCCGCAAAGCCTTTACCTCACGGGTTAAATGAGCAGTCAGGTTGCGTCGCGACAGACGTTGGCGGGCTGATATCCCGAACGGATGCGGACAAGCGGGCCTCGCTCTGGTTGCTGTCTGTCGTCAAACGTGAGAAATCGCTGGAGTACCTCATGACGTATGTCGTGACCGACAATTGCATACGCTGCAAATATACCGATTGCGTGGAAGTGTGCCCGGTGGACTGCTTCTATGAAGGCGAGAATTTTCTGGTCATCCATCCCGATGAATGCATCGATTGCGGTGTATGCGAGCCGGAATGTCCGGCAGGCGCCATCAGCCCGGATACCGAGCCGGGCCTGGACAAGTGGCTGAAGGTCAATGCCGAATTCGCCACACAATGGCCCAACATCACCGTCAAGCGTGACGAGATGCCGGGAGCCAAGGAAATGGATGGCGAGGAAGGCAAGTTCGAAAAATACTTTTCGCCGAAGCCCGGTCAGGGCGACTGACCCATAAGGCTTCGGGCGGCCGGTTACGGGTTTGTTTTCCCGGCTGCGAAAAATGGCGAAATTTGGGGAATTGTGGCTTTACCATGTTCGTGACGGACTGGTTGGCCTTGATGGCCGTTGTAAAGCAAATTATTGATTTCCGCAGTTTTTTATGATAGGGTCAAAATACTGATCCACATCGTGGCACTTGCGTGTGCCCGAAAACCATCACGAAAGCAAAAGAGTCCCACGGCGCGGCTGACCCCAAATACGCAACGTCTGTTGCTTGTGTGTGATCGCTCCGCAGAAGATTGATTTGATGACCGTTGGAACGGATCAGCATGGAGTCACCCGACGGTGCCCCCGTCCATCCCGGGCCTGACTGACCCGGCCCCGGCTTGTTGCCGGGAGCGTAACAGGGAGTTTTTGAAACGAATGACGACCCAGCAGAAAAAATCTTCAACACGCCATGGATTTAAGACCGGTGAATCGATCGTTTATCCGGCACATGGCGTTGGACAAATCGTTGCAATCGAAGATCAGGTGGTTGCGGGCATGTCGCTCGAACTGTTTGTGATCGATTTCGAAAAGGACAAGATGCGTCTCAAGGTGCCGGTAGCAAAGGCCGTCTCCATCGGTATGCGCAAGCTGTCCGAGACCGATTTCGTCGAACGTGCATTGAAGGTCGTCCAGGGCAGGGCACGCGTCAAGCGGACCATGTGGTCCCGCCGTGCGCAGGAATATGATGCCAAGATCAATTCCGGTGACCTGATCTCGATCGCCGAGGTCGTTCGCGACCTTTACCGCGCTGAAAACCAGCCGGAACAGTCCTATTCCGAACGTCAGCTCTATGAAGCTGCGCTTGACCGCATGGCGCGCGAGATCGCAGCCGTCAACAAGATGTCGGAAACGGAAGCTGTCCGTCTCGTCGAAGCCAACCTGAACAAGGGTCCGAAGCGTGGCAAGGCCGTCGAAGAAGACGAAGCGCAGGAAGAAGCTGCGTAAGCACCGGTCAAACGGCGCTTGCATACCAAAAGCCCCGTCAGCGATGACGGGGCTTTTTTCGTCATGTACTCGCTTGCAAAGCTATGGTTACGTATGTTGTCTGGCGTGCGCGAAAGGCAGCGTTGGCAGCCAGGCTGCATTCCGGAGCTATGTATCTCATGAGTTATACGTTCGCCATTGGCGACATCCATGGGTGCCTGGAGCCTTTGCGAAAGCTTCTGGCGATGATCGAAGCGAGCCGAAGTTCGGGCACGATCGTCTTCCTCGGCGACTACGTAGATCGCGGGCCTGATAAGCAAGGGCGTGATCGATCTGGTGCGCGCCGGGCCGGCGAAACCGGATTGGCACTGGATCACGCTCAAGGGCAACCATGAGGACATGATGGCCGGAGCCTATGCCGGGCGCTGTGAGCGCAAGTGGTGGATCGACAATGGCGGGCTTGAAACCGAGTTCTCCTATGATGGAAGGGTGCCGGCGGAGGATCTGGATTGGGCGGACCGGCTGCCTTTGATGCATGTCGACAGGCATCGCATCTACGTCCATGCCGGCGTCGTTCCGGAGTTTCCGCTCGACAAGCAGACACCTCATGACCTGCTGTGGCTGCGTACCCACCATTCAGCGGACTATTGGGGCAAGCATCTCTGCCACGGGCATACGGCCTCGAAGTCCAATCCTCTCACCACCGGCAACAGAACGAATGTCGACAGCGCCTGCGTCTTCGGCGGCAAGCTGTCGTGCGCCGTGTTCGATGACGATATTGCCGGCGGCCCTCTTGATTTCATGCAGGCGGAGTAAGCGCGATACTCTCCGCAGGCTCGGCCGAAGAGCCTTTGCTTCGACAGCCATCGCTCTCATGAACGCCGGGACTCTTCCCCCCATCGTGATATGCTGCCAACCGAGGCGTCTTGCCGCGGTCTGCCGGCGCGGCACGGCGATATCATAACCGGCACTGGGAGGAGAAAATGCCAGCTTCCGTTTCTCTACATCCATTCCTCGACAAGGGCATGCCCAAGGGCGCGTCTGGCTTCACCGGCGGCGTTCTGGTGTGCGAATGCGCCGACAGGCCTGTAAGGGTCAAGGTCGAGGGCGACGTCGCCCATAACCATGCCTGCGGCTGCACCAAATGCTGGAAACCGTCCGGTGCGACGTTTTCCGTCGTCGCAGTCGTCCCGCACGACAAGATCACCGTGCTTGAGAACGGCGACAAGCTCGCGGTCGTCGACAAGACGGCGCTGATCCAGCGTCATGCCTGCAAGGGCTGCGGCGTCCATATGTACGGGCCTGTGGAGCGGGAGCACCCCTTCCAGGGCCTGGACTTCATTCATCCGGAACGCTTCGACAAGGACGGCTGGACGCCGCCGGGTTTTGCTGCCTTCGTCTCGTCCATCATCGAGTCCGGCACCGATCCCGCGGATATGCCCGCCATCCGGGCGCGGCTGAGCGAGTTGGGGCTCACCCCATCCGATTGCCTGAACAATGCCTTGATGGATTACATCGCCACCTGGACGGCGAAGAAGAGCGGTGTGCTCAAATCCTGATCCCCAAACGAAAAGGGCGCAGCGATCGATACCGCTGCGCCCTTGTCTTTGTTCCGTCCGGAGCGGCTGCTTATGCAGCGCCGCGCGACTTTTCGAAACGCTTGCGGTCGTTCGAGTCGAGGTACATCTTGCGCAGGCGGATGTTCTTCGGCGTCACTTCGACCAGTTCGTCGTCCTGGATCCAGGAGAGCGCGCGGTCGAGCGTCATGCGGATCGGCGGCGTCAGCTTGACGGCTTCGTCCTTGCCGGAGGCGCGCATGTTGGTGAGCTTCTTGCCCTTCAGCACGTTGACTTCAAGGTCGTTGTCGCGCGTGTGGATGCCGATGATCATGCCGGCATAGACCTTCTCGCCGACGTCGATGATCATCGGGCCGCGGTCTTCCAGGTTGAACATGGCGTAGGCAACGGATTCGCCGGCGTCGTTGGAGAGCAGAACGCCCTGAACGCGGCCGCCGATATCGCCCTTGTAAGGCTGATATTCGTGGAACAGGCGGTTCATGATCGCCGTGCCGCGCGTGTCGGTCATCAGTTCCGACTGGTAGCCGATCAGGCCGCGGGTCGGCGCGAAGAACTTCAGGCGAACACGGTTGCCGCCGGACGGACGAAGCTCGGCCATTTCAGCCTTGCGCTCGGACATCTTCTGGACGACGACGCCGGAATATTCCTCGTCGACGTCGATGACGACTTCTTCGACCGGCTCCAGCATCTGGCCGGTTTCCTCGTCCTTGTGCATGACGACGCGCGGACGCGATACGGCAAGCTCGAAGCCTTCGCGGCGCATGGTTTCGATCAGGACAGCCAGCTGCAATTCGCCACGGCCGGAGACATAGAACGAATCCTTGCCTTCGGCTTCCTCGATCTTCAGCGCGACGTTGCCTTCGGCTTCCTTGAGCAGGCGGTCACGAATGACGCGCGAGGTGACCTTGTCGCCTTCGGTGCCGGCAAGCGGGCTATCATTGACGATGAAGGACATGGTGACGGTCGGCGGGTCGATCGGCTGGGCATGCAGCGCCTCGGTGACCGAAGGGTCGCAGAAGGTGTCGGCGACCGTGCCCTTGGACAGGCCGGCGATGGCGACGATGTCGCCCGCATGGGCTTCCTCGATCGGCGTGCGCTCGATGCCGCGGAAGGCGAGGATCTTCGAGATACGGCCATTTTCGATCAGCTTGCCGTCCTGGCCAATAACCTTGACGGCTTGGTTTGGCTTGATCGAACCGGAATGGATACGGCCGGTGATGATGCGGCCGAGGAAGGGGTTGGCTTCCAGGATCGTGCCGATCATGCGGAACGCGCCGTCTTCGTCGCCCACGCTCGGCTCCGGAACGTGCCTGAGAACGAGATCGAGAAGCGGCGCAAGGCCCTCATCCTTCGGACCTTCCGGATTGACGTTCATCCAGCCGTTGCGGCCCGAACCGTAAAGGATCGGGAAATCGAGCTGTTCGTCGGTCGCGTCGAGATTAGCAAAGAGGTCGAAGACTTCGTTGATGACTTCTTCGTGGCGGCCGTCCGGACGGTCGATCTTGTTGATCGCGACGATCGGACGAAGGCCGACCTTCAGGGCCTTGGAGACCACGAACTTGGTCTGCGGCATCGGGCCTTCCGAGCTGTCGACCAGAACGATCGCGCCGTCCACCATCGACAGGATACGCTCGACTTCACCGCCGAAGTCGGCGTGGCCGGGGGTGTCGACGATGTTGATGCGCACGCCCTTCCACTCGATCGAGGTGGCCTTCGCCAGAATGGTGATGCCGCGCTCTTTTTCGAGGTCGTTGCTGTCCATCATGCGCTCGGTCGTGCGCTGGTTGTCGCGGAAAGAACCCGACTGCTTCAGAAGTTCGTCGACAAGCGTGGTTTTCCCATGGTCAACGTGTGCGATGATCGCGATGTTGCGCATTTTCATGTGTGAATACTCGGAGGTTTCGGGGCGTATCTTAGGCACGCCGCATCTTCAATTGCGCGGCTCATACAGGTTTTTTTGCATTTGCGAAAGGGGTCAGGCTGCAAAGTCTTGCAAAGGCAACGATTCCGTTTGCTGTCTCATACCGAATTTCCGGCGGGATCGAGGGTGATCTGCCAGAGTTCGCGGTCGTCCCGATCCATCAGGCGAACCGTCATCTGCTCGGTCTGGCCGTTGATGTCGACGAGGCCGAAGAACTGCAGGCCGGCCGACGGCGGCAGGTTCTGGTCGATACCACTGCCGGATGCCTTGATGAAGCGCACGTCGGGACCGAAGGTCATGTCCAGTTCCTTCGGGCCATAGGTTCCGGAATGCAAGGGGCCGGAGACGAACTCCCAGAACGGCAGGAAGTCCTTGAAGGCGGCGCGGGCCGGGTCGTAGTGGTGGGCCGCGGTATAGTGCACGTCGGCCGTCAGCCAGACGATGTTCTCAATAGCATTGTCGCGGATGAAGCGCAGGAGATCGGCGAATTCCTTTTCGCGGCCGGTCGGCTGGCCGTTGTCACCGTTGGCAATCGCATCGGAGCCGCGTTTATGCGCAAAATCGTCCCAGACGACGAGGCCGATCGGCATGTCGCAGGCGATCACTTTCCAGGTGGCCTTGGAGGCTGCCAGCTCGCGTTTCAGCCAGTCCGCCTGCCGCCATCCGAACAGTTCGTCGCCGCCACCCTGGTTGGCATCGCGATAGGACCGCAGATCGACGAAGAAGACATCGAGCAGGCGGCCATAGGGTATCTTGCGGAAAATACGGCCTGGCTGGGCAGGAATGGCGCGGATCGGCGTCATCTCCTGAAAGGCCCGCATGGCGCGCGCCGCATAGACCGAGACGTCCTTCTCCGGATAGCGCGGATCGTCGCTGAGGTCGGTAGAGGCCGACCAGTTGTTCAGCACCTCATGGTCGTCCCACTGGTAGAAGGTCGGACACGTGGCGTTCATCGCACGGACATGATCGTCCAGCAGATTGTATTTCCATTGGCCGCGATATTCGTCGAGCGTGCGGGCCACCTCGCGCTTTTCCGGCGTGACGATGCGGTTCTTCCAGATCGTTCCATCCCTGAGCGTGATTTCGTCGGGGATCGGGTTATCGGCATAGATCGTATCGCCGGAATGGATGAAGAAGTCCGGCTCGTGCAGTTGCATGGTCGAATAGGTCTTCATGCCGACATCGTCGATGCCCCAACCCTGACCGGCGGTATCCCCCGACCAGACGAAACGCACCGAGCGCCGGCGCAGAGGTGCGGTGCGGAGCCGGCCGGTAATGGGTTCGGAGACGCTGTTGCTGTCGTAGAGATCGGTGGCGGTGAAACGATAGAAGATGTCCTGGTCGGGCAGCAGGTGATCCAGCGCGCATTTCACCGTGAAATCGCTGCCGGGCAGGGCATCGATCGAGGGTAGCCGGACAGGCGACGAAAAGCTCTCGGTTGTCGAATATTCGATGGCGAGGCGCGACGGTCGGTCGGTGCGGGTCCAGATCATGCCCGATTTGGTATCGACGTCGCCGGATTGGACGCCATGCGTGAAGGATGGCCGGCCGAAATTGCGGGCATAAAAGGGCGTGGCAAGAACGGATGTGGCCGCAAACCCGGCGGCGCCTGCCGACAGCAGAAAGGAGCGGCGGGTCAACGTATCCTGAATATCGGCCAAATCTGCCTCCGGTACCGTCTCGGGAATCACATGAATTCCGAGGCGGACCTTTGGCGAAGCGGATGTCAGTTCGTTTACAGTTGGATGAATCTATTCCAACGGTTTGGCGACAGTTCCGTGACTCGATAGCCTCTTGTGCTGTTTATTGACAATATCCAGCACATGGCTCATTTTTGATGCGGTGATTGGGAGATCAGCATGGCGTCGGAAAGTATTCACGTCCGGGTGACAGGACCTTTGCAGGACCATGTTCAACAACAGATCGGCCGGGATGGCCTCTATGAGAACGCCAGCGAATATATCCGCGCTCTGATCCGCCGTGACCTGCAAAGCCGGACGGAAGCCTGGGAATGGCTTCAGAAGAAACTGGAGCCCGGCTTAAGGGCTGACGAGAGCGAGTTTGTCTCTCTCTCCGCCGAAGACGTCATTCGCCGTAACACAAGCCGATAGGATGACCGGTTATCTGTTCTATCCGTCGGCAGATGCCGCGCAGGATCGCATCTGGAAGGATACGGTCGATGATTGGGGTGAGGCACAGGCTGTTGCTTATATCACCGGCCTTCATGCGCATCTGCAAAAAGTGTCGGAGACCAAAGCTCTCTGGCGAAAATTGCCCGGCAATCTTGCCGTTCCGGCCGGTGTGAAGTCACAGGCCTTTTTCAGCCGATATCAGCGGCATTACCTCTTCTTTCGCGAACTGCCCAGCGGCAAGATCGGCGTCATGGCCATCCTGCATGATCGGATGGATATCCCCGTGCGGCTGCACGAGGATATTGTGACCATCATAGACAGGCTTAAGGACGAGTAGCCTCGTCTCAGGCGTCGGAACCAGCCAGTTCCGCCGTTGCCGCCAAGCCCTTCTTGGCCAGCATCGCATCCGGGCTCGGCAGCTTGCCGCGGAAGGCCCTGTAGGCGTCTTCCGGGTCGATCGAGCCGCCGACGGAATAGATATTGTCCTTCAGCTTTTTTGCTGTCGTCGGATTGAAGGCGTCACCGGTTTCCTCGAAGGCGGCGAAGGCGTCGGCGTCGAGCACTTCCGACCACATGTAGGAATAATAGCCGGCCGAATAACCGTCGCCGGAAAACACGTGCTGGAAGTGCGGTGTGGCATGGCGCATGACGATAGAGGCCGGCATGCCGATCTTTTCCAGCACTTCGGCCTGCACCGCCATCGGGTCCTCCACTGCACCGCGTGTGTGGAATGCCATGTCCACCAGCGCGGAGGATGTGAATTCGACGGTATTGAAACCGGAATTGAACGTGCGGGCGGCCAGCACCTTGTCGAGCAGCGCCTGCGGCATCGGCTCGCCGGTCGCCTCGTGGACCGCGTATTTTTTCAGGATCGTCGGAACGGTCAGCCAATGCTCGTAAAGCTGCGATGGCAGTTCGACGAAGTCGCGCGAGACACTGGTGCCGGAGACCGATGGATAGGTTACGTCGGACAGCATGCCATGCAGCGCGTGGCCGAATTCGTGGAACAGCGTGCGGGCGTCGTCGAGCGACAGCAAGGCCGGTTTACCCTCCGCAGGCTTGGCGAAATTGCAGACATTATAGATGATCGGCAATTCGCCGACCGTGCCGTTCTTCAGCGGCAAACGATGCTGCGACTGGAACGCGCTCATCCATGCGCCGGAGCGCTTCGAGGCGCGGGCGAAATAGTCGCCGAGGAAAAGGGCAACCAGCTTTCCGTTGCTATCGCGGATATCGAAGACGCGAACGTCCGGGTGGTAACCCTTGACGCCCTTCTTCTCGGTCGCCGTGATGCCGAACAGCCGGTGCGCGACATCGAAGCAGGCGTCGATGATCTTTTCCAGTTGCAGGTAGGGTTTCAGCTCGCTTTCGGAAAAGTTGAATTTCTGCGCCCGCAGCTTTTCGGCATAGTGGCGCCAGTCCCAGGGCATGACCGGATGGTTCCGGCCCTCGGCGGCAATCAGCTTGGCGAGATCGGCCTCTTCCTCCCGCGCCCGAACGACGGCTTTTTCCCAGACCTGGGTCAAGAGCCCGTTCACCGCTTCCGGCGTCTTCGCCATGGTATTGTCAAGCCTCAGCGCGGCGTAGTTTTCGTAGCCGAGCAGCTTTGCCTTTTCGGCGCGCAGCGCCAGCGTCTGGCGAATGGTGTCGCGGTTGTCCGTTTCGCCGCCGTTTGCACCGCGTGCAACCCAGGCCTTGAAGGCCTGTTCGCGCAGGTCGCGATTTTCGGAGAAGGTCAGAAACGGCTCAATGATCGAACGCGACAGGGTGACGGCATATTTGCCGGCCTCGCCGCGATCGCGGGCGGCGGACGCCATGGAATCCTTCAGGAACTGCGGCAGGCCTGCAAGATCGTCTTGCCTGTCGAGGATAAGCGCCCAGCTCTTTTCGTCGGCCAGCACGTTCTGGCCGAACTGGGCACCGAGGCTTGCGAGCGTTTCGTTGATCGCAGCCAGCCGCTCCTGCTCGGCCTTTGGCAGTTTCGCCCCGGATTTGACGAAGCCCTTCCAGTGCCGCTCCAGCACGCGGGTTTGCTCCAGATCGAGCCCGAGCTTTTCGCGTCCTTCCCACAGGGCGTCAATGCGGGCGAACAGTTCCGCGTTCATGCCGATCTTCGAATAGTGCCGCGACATCTTTGGGGCGATGTCGCGCTCCAGGGCCTGGATGACGTCGTTGGTATGGGCGCCGGCACGGTTCCAGAACAGCGAGGAGACGCGCGACAGTGTATCGCCGGCGATCTCCAGTGCGACGACGGTATTCTGGAAGGTCGGTGCCGCAGGATTGTTGGCGATCGTCTCGATCTCCGCCTCGTGCTCGACAAGGGCGGCCTCGAAGGACGCAGCAAAGTCGCCGTCGCTGACCGCCTCGAAGCGGGGCAACCCATCCGGGCCGTTCCAGTTTGTAACGGCTGGGTTCAGAGCGGGGCTCGAAGTCATGAGGCAGTCCTTTCGCATTCCGATCGGTCCCGCAGCGTGGCGGGCGCTGCCTGATGTTGTCGGCAGCGATTGTGGAGATATCAAGATTGTCAGGTGGGCGTTTGCGGACCTTGCGTCAAGGCTTTCTCATACCCAGCAAGCCCGGCGCAGCATGCCAGATCGCCTGAACGGCGAAGCCCATGAACAACACGCCGGAAAGCCGGACGATCGCCAGTTCATGGCGGCGGTAGAAACGCCGCACCACGGACGCGCCGATGATGCCGATGAGAATGATATCGGCGGCAAGGAACCCCAGGAACGAAACGGCCAGCAGTGCCGGCAGGGCATGGAAGTCGAGCGCGTTGGAAGAGCCGGCGAGCAGCGCAGTGAACGTTGCCAGCGCCACCGGGTAGCCCTTGGGATTGGTCAGGCCGAAGATCAGGCCACGGCGATACGGTCGCTCGACGCTCAACAGGGGCTGGTTCTCGCCGCGCGGCTTTGCCCGCAGCGCCGTCCAGCCGATCCAGGCGAGATAGAAGCCGCAGAGAAGGCCGAGAATATCGAAGACCGTGCTGCCGATCGTCTTTGCCCCGACGATCGCGACCAGAGCCAAAGTTGACCAGAGCAGGTCGCCGGCCAGATGCCCGCCCATGAACAGCGCGCCTGCCTTGCGACCCTGGCCGGCGCCGATGCCGAGAAGGGCAAGAAAGGCAGGCCCCGGAATGAGGACGTAGAGGAGGGCAGCCAGAAAGGCGCCAAAAAGCAGGGTCTGCGTCATGGGAACTCCTTGCGTGTAAAGAGCCATTCGACCTTGCGCAGGTGATTCCGTCAAGATGCGGACAGGGCCAGTTAAAGCCCTGTCGCGCGGGATGTCGAGGTTACTTCGCTTCGGTCGCCTTCATGGCATTGTCGAGATGCATGGCGCAGTCGTCGGTCTTGCCGTCCTTCATCGCCATCTTGGCGCTGTCGACTTCCTGCATCGCCATCATCATGGCGTCCTTCTTCATCGGATCGGTCATGCCTTTTGCCATTTCCTCGGTCTTCATGATCGAAGCGTCGTCGCAGGCCATCATGCCGGCGGCAAAGGCCGGGGCCGACAGAACGCAAACCAGAGCTGTGGCGGCAAGAATTGTCTTGAACATTTTTTCTCTCCC
>Ga0307515_10014739_pt1 | contig 14463 bp, 1 predicted proteins | sample 17_EM_MG_FD_194513 | JGI IMG/M metagenome (GOLD analysis project Ga0307515, IMG submission 194513) | Populus trichocarpa ectomycorrhiza microbial communities from riparian zone in the Pacific Northwest, United States - 17_EM | ecosystem: Host-associated > Plants > Roots > Unclassified | place...
AGCGTTCCACCAAGTTTGTTTTTAGCAGCTTGATTCCGCAGCTTCCAAGCTCCTTTTAATATTCTAAATAGCTACTAAAAGATCTACCGCTAAACGTTCTATAGGCGGCCATAATTTAGCTATAAAGGCTTAAATTATAGCTCTTAAACAAGGCTCTAGCTTACGCCAATTAATATTAATTAATTGTATATAACTGTAAGAGTATACATATTAGATCCCGCAAGAGTCGCGATAGATTCGCGATTACTCTCTATCTTTTTAGCCGTATGGCGACGTGGTGCGGGACACGTTACAATAATGCATAAAACATTTAACGCCTTCTTCAGTATAGTAACCCTCCTAATTTAAATATAATTAAGCCTTGCTGGCCGCATATAAAGAGGGTTATTACGCATAAGGGAGCGCCGCAGCATAGGGAGGTTACAGGGAAGGATTAGCGGGTGGTATAGATAGACCTTAAGCAGTAGAGGATTTAGGCTTATATTAAGCGGATTGTTAAGCATATCTAAAAGGCTATTAAGCTTAAAGGGGGTAATAAGTATAGGGAGGGTGCTATAGAGGCACCAAGACGCTTAAAAGCGTCTAAACCGAGAGAGGACAATATCTAGATTTGGAAGGCGGTGCGCTAGGGCGGTCAATTTCTTAGTGGCAAGGACTTTTAAAAGGCACCTCTATAGTTCTTGCAATTATTTTAACCCTATAACATAACCGAGCACCTTATGCACGCGACCGGCTTGTGCACGATTTCTTGGCCAAATACACCACCAAACTTGAGGCTCTATAGATCGCAATACTGCATTAAATTAAACCAAATTTTGGCGTTAAACAGAGCTTAATTAGAATATTTAAATTGGCTCTAATATATAGTCCCTTAGATAAGCTAGGGCTTGGCGTTGGTGTTAAGGCCTTAGAGCCCTTGGTAGGGTAGGCTCTCGTTTGCATCTAATATCTTATCAATATCCTTATCTACTACCACCTCTCTACGTTTAGTTCGGGCCTTCTTTAATATTTAAAGCTTCTTGGCTTCAATCTTGAGCTAGCGCTCAGCCTCACGGGCCTCCTTAGCTCTCTGTTTTTAAAGCCGTAGAGCCGCTACCTCTGCCTCTCGCTATATCTTATTTTATGCCCACTACTACTTTCGCTGCTTAATTAAGCGCCTCTTCTCTTCCTTTTAAGCTTGCCGTTAAAGCTTCTCCTTAGCTTTAAGAGCTTGTTCTTAGTATTTAGCCTACTCTTACTTAGCTTAAAGCTCTTAAACTTACCAAATCTTCTTAAGGCTGTAAAAGGTAGCCTTACCCTGCTCTAGAGAAGTAAGCTAGGTAAATAAAGGCTTGCCCTAACGGCGCTTCTTTTTCTTATTACCTAGAGCTTCGGTAAGCCTATTAACGCAATATTATAATAGCTTATTTTCGGTTATAAGATTTATAACGGTATTAGTTAAGAGCTGAGAGCGCTTATTATATATATTAGTGATTATATCTTAGAGGAGCTCCCGAACTTGCCGCCAATTATTTGCTATAAGATATAAATATAGAGAGTTACTTAAGGAAGGCCTCTTATCCTATTTAATATTGAACGTATCTAAAATCACACTAGGCTTAAAAGGGTAGAGGCCCGTACTTTTCCACCTACTCTTAACGTTAGATATAGTAAAAGCCTTTCTAAAGGCGGCCCAGAATAGCTAGAAGAAATCTCGCTTAGTGAGAGAGTAGAGCCCTTAGCTTTTATATAGAAATTAATCTAGCTCTTAGCTGTAATATATTATAAGCGGTAAGAAGAGAGAGATATCTAAAGGTTAAAGCTTATAAGTTAAATAAGGTGGATATACTGCTATAAGTATTTGGTGCTTCTTATAGTAATTAAGGAACCTTATATTTACGTAAAAGCCGTATCCGTTAAGGATAAGAAGCCTCCAGTCTTTTCCGTTACGAGCCTTTGCCTTTATTGTTACGGACGCTTTAAGTACGATATTACGACTACTCGGAGAGGAGTCGGAAGAAGCTAGTTGGTTGATATAAGCACGGTCCAGGATGGAGCCGGTAGAACTATGTGACGAGGAATGGTAGTACGAGTTACATAACATGCTACGTATTGAATAAGAGGAACGAGAGGAACTTATGTACCTTATGTATAACACGTATATTACGTACAAGAAGGATTTTATAGGAGTACGGTTATGTATTTAAGGACCCTTAGTCCCTACCTAGATAGTTCCTTCCTTATAGTAATTCTTAGAATATAATTAAAGTTAATCTATTAGGCAACCACTCCACTAGTTATTATTACGTTGTTAACTTTAATTTACATTACCTATATACCTAGCCTATTAACGAGCCTATTGTAGTTCTTGCTACAAGGTTCCGTTATACCTATTTATAATACCCTTAAAGTATTATAAAGTAATACTTAGATATAGATGGCTAAAATAATACAACCCTTTAACTAGCTAGGTTAAAGAAATACTAAAATTTCGTATAACCTACTGCCGAAGCCATTACTTAAAATACCACTTACCCTACAAATATGTATATAACTATTTAAATTTAATATAATATAAATTGCCCTTACTATAATCCTTAAACCAATATAATAAAGTTATAACTACTAATCGCGGTAAAGAATGTGAAGATAATATACTAAAACCCCTTAAGATTCGTATAGTATAAGCCGCACCCTTTTATTTATTAGCAAGAAAATAAGACTATAAGATCTTTACTATAACATTAGAAGATATTAAGAAGGCGTTAAAACTAAAGTAATATATTAACCCCTAACCTCTTATACCTAAAGAACATTATAATCTAATTAATACGTTTAAGAAATAATTTGCAAACTAACTACCCCCGTATTAAGACGAGTATAATTTTAAGATAGAACTTAAACCTAGTATAACGCTAAAGTTTAGCCCGTTATATGGTATATCGCAAGAAGAGCTACTTATAATATAATAATACCTTAAAGAACACCTAGAGAAAGGATTTATTTACCCTAGTTAATTACTATTCGCCTTACTTATACTATTTATTAAGAAACCTAAAGGAGGCTTAAGGTTCTATATCAATTATTAAGCCTTAAATATAATTATAATTCGAAACCGATATCTAATTCCTCTGCTTTAAGAAACGCTTAATTACTTAGTAAAAGCATAATACTTTATAAAGCTTAATATAGTCGCTGCCTTTAATTAAATCTATGTTTGCGAAGGAGATAAGAAGTATATAGCTTTCCGTATATAATAGGGACTTTTTAAATACCTAGTAATGCTATTTAGTATAAAAAACGGTCCTAGTATATTTTAATAATATATTAATAATACGCTTCGCGAATTCCTTAATATATTTATTACCGCGTATATTAATAATATCTTAATTTATTTATCTTTACTTTTTAAGCATTAAAAGCACGTCTAAATAGTTCTTAAACGCCTATAAGACGCGGGCTTATAATACAATATTAAGAAATATAAGTTCTACGCATCTAAAGTTACGTACTTAGGCCTAATTATATCCTATAACGGAATTAAAATAGACCCTAAAAAAATTGCTATAATTATAAACTAGGAAAGCCCTAGCAGTATATAAGATATTTAAGGATTTCTAGGATTCGTAAATTTCTATTATTAATTTATTAATTACTTCTTAAAAATTATTTAGCTATTAGTAAACTTAATAAAAAAGAATATAAAATTTAAATAGACTACTAAATATAAATAAGCTTTTAATAAACTAAAATATCGTTTTATAACTACTCTAATTCTTACTTACTTTAATTTAGACCTTAAATATATTATTAAAATAGACTCGTCTAATTATATACTAGGAGGAGTATTATCGCAGTATAATAAGAACGGCAAGCTGCGCCTAGTAGCCTTTCTCTCCTAGAAACTTACCCCTGCTAAATTAAACTATAAGATATATAATAAGGAACTACTTATAATTATTAAATGCTTTAAATAATAGCGTCTAGAACTTAAAGGATTATTATTCCTAATACGCGTATTAACGGACTATAAAAATCTGCAGTACTTTATAACTATAAAGCAATTAATATAGCGCCAAATTCGTTAGGCCAAATACCTCTTATAATTTAACTTTAAGATTATATACTAACCTAGTAAACTTAATTAGAAGCCTAACTTATTAATATAATAATTATAGAACTTACCTATAAATGCCTCTAATAAACGGATTATAAATTAATTACAAATTCTACTACCCCCTAAACGCTTTAAGAAACTACGCCCTATATTCCTAAACGCGGAGCTTAACAGAAATAAATTAGAAATTAATAAGTAGGATATAGAAATTAATAAATTAATAGAGTATAAATATAAGAACAACCCCTAGATAGTAGATATAATAAAAGTAATTTAAATAGGGAAACGGTAATATAAGAATATTATACTCGCTAAATACAAAATCCGTAATAATCGGTTATACTATTAATAGAAGATAGTAATTCCAAATTCCAAACCCTTATAATTTAAGATACTCGAATTTATATATAATTCCCTTATAATAGGGCATCCTAGCCGTATAAAGACCTATAAGATTATTTAATAAGTATATTACTGGCCTATAATGCATAACTATGTACAAAAATACCTTTAAGTATATAGAATGTGCGTACGTGGGAAGACTTCTTATATAAAGAAGTAAGGAGTACTTTAACCGTTGCTAATTCTAATATAAAAATGGCGAGATATCTTAATTAACTTTATAGTTAACCTACCTAATAGTAATAGGTTTACGAATGTTATAGTAGTTATTAACTATCTTATAAAAATGTAATATATAATTCCTATAGACTTCTAGTAAGCCCTATATAAACAATTAAGCATATAAATATAACTCTTAACTATATTTTATTTAGAGATAGATAGTTAAACTAAAATTGCGAATGCAATTATAGAATAATACCTATAAATATACTGCTCCTACCTATAAAACGACTAGGAAAAATGGCTACTATTAGCTAAGTTTACTGCGAATAATATAAGAAACGAATTAATAGGCGTAATGCCATTCTACGTAACCTACGGATAAGACCCTCGGCTTAAATTTAAACTATAACCTAAAATTAATATAATAGGACCTATAATTAAGAGGATTTAACTAATTAACGTATATAACTTCGCTAATTAAATAAAGTAGTTAACGGATCTATTATAAAGTAAATTAGCGTACGCTTAAATAGTATAAGAATAGCATATAAATAAAGAACGAGCTCTTATATAGGACTTTAAGAAAGGTAATATAGTTAACCTAAATATACAAAACCTAAAGTCTTAATAACCCTTAAAGAAACTAGACTGGAAGTTTGCAGGTCTATACTAAGTTAAGAAAAAACTAAGCCTATATACTTATAAACTTAAACTACTAACTAAGATAAAAATATATCTAACATTTTACGTAAACTTGCTGTAATCCTTAAAGGGTAAACCTATAACTTACGAAGTACCACCACTACCTTTTATAATTGTTAATAACGGCAATGGTTTTTACTTTATTAACTTAATTAACGATATATAATAGAAGACATAATCTAAATAATTTAAACTTCTTGTTAAATGGGAAGGATATAAAATATAAACTTAAGAAACTTATAACTAGATTAAGACTAATACGCCTTCCCTAGTAAAAGAATTTCATAAGGACTATCCTTTGCGGCCTACTCTAGCTAGATAGACATAATATAGAAATAAATAATTACCACCTAATATAAATACACGAAACACGATAGTAGGAAGCTTAAAATTAAAAAAGACTTAAAATTAAAAAAGACCTAAAATATTATATAATACGTAAGATGTTAAGGAACTTTAACCGCTGGTTAAAGTTATCTAATTAGTTAGATCTACCTTGCTAAGACTTACTATAAAGATATTAGTTCTGCTTACCGCCTTAACTAAGCTAATAGCGATCTTCTATCCCGGGGATAAAAAATCCTAATTAGTTTATTTAACAATAGAATTAGTAAAACCCTATACCGCTACCTAATACGAAAATATAACGCGCGATAAGTTATAAGTCTTAACTAAAATTAAATTATTTAGACCTTTAGCTAAAAGGGGGGGTACTATAACGGGACTAGCCCAGTTATAGTAGGAATATCTTAATAAAATACTTAATAGATAAATTCTAACGCTTTAACTAAAATCTGCTAGATTAATTAAATTACTAAAGTCTATTAAAGACCGCGTGCGTATATACGCACGCATCGACTACTAAGCCCCTAACTATTTAATTATATAATTCTCTTGTTATTCCTTTCTCTTCTTTACGTAACGTCTTGTTCTTAGCAAGAGCTATATACCCTTAGATTTAGATAGAATTTATATCATTCCTTTAAATCTTCCCTAAAGCCTCTCCGCGCCCTTATAAAGAGTATAATAAATAGGTCCTAGTAGAGGACATTAATAAGGACGCAAAGAAGACGTATAATAATTACTTTACCCTAAGGGGTAAATGGAAAAGAAAATAGGTAAAAAAAATTTAAAAAAATTTAATTATAACTAGGATTATACCCTACTAGTAGGGCGACGATAGAATAACGGCGGAGCGACGGTAGTACGCTAATAGAAATATAGATACACCACAGCTCTAGCAAATCCTCCCTCTCCTCCCCTCCTCTCTCTTCCTCCTCCTCCTCTTCCTCCTTATCCCCCTCTCCCTCCTTCTTATCCTTCTCCTTATCCCTTATAATAGGAGGCATATTAGCCTATAGGTACTATTAGTATACGCTATAATAGCAAAATACCTACGCTATAACACGTACTAAAGCGCGCATTATATTAAGAATTTCTTTAAGGGTATAACAGATAGCCTATAATTCGTATACTTAGAGTAAGGGAAAGTTTTCGCCCTTTAGGCGCTAGCGGAGACCGTACCTAGCGCCAGTATATATAAAGGCCTTAATATCCTTTATAAAGGACTTCTAGGCGGCAGCAACGCGAGCATTAAGGTTAGCCGTATCCCCACTAGCAACCCGCTAGCGCTTAGCCCTATTAATAAGGGTAAGTAGCTTATTTAGGCGGCTATAGAAGGCCTTAGGGACCTAGTCTATTAGCTATTAGAACCTAAACTAACGTACTTAAACTTACTATTTAGTACGACTTATTTAGTTATTAGCAGTACCTATAATTATAGTTAGCCTACTTACCATAGGTAGCCCACCTAGCGGTAGCTATACGCTTAGCGTAGTAGAGGTAGATTAGTTCTAGTAAGGCTAGGGGAGTAGCTTGCAAGCAGTATAGGAGCTTTAACAGCGCCTAGTAGGGTTAGTAATAGCTATAAGCTAATATAAAGAATACTTATAGAAGGTTTACTAGCAGGCAAACTAGTAGCGTAGCGCTTGCGATTTATAATTAATTAGAAATTATAAAGAAGGTAAGTTATAGGCTAAAAGAATTAGAATAGACATAGAAGGGAAATCTAATGTCCTACCTAGGTAGGAACTCCTACCTTTATAGATCTCGCTAAGGCCCTAGCGTTCTATTATATTATTATTCTATTATCCTATTTATATATTATCTAATTTACTTAAATTTTATTATACACTTTTTATCTAGTAAAGGATAATAATAGCGCTCCTATTATATAATAGCGCTCCTATTATATAATAGCGTTGGCTAAAGACAGCCGCTTAAGAAGAGGGGGGCAATTATTAGGCTATAGGGACGTACTAGCTGTAACCAGCTTAGCGCAGGCGAGGCGTAGGCGAGGCGCCTATAAAACATAATCGCCTCGTATTAAAAAATAGCAGAATTTAGTTCTATAGTTCTACTTTATTAAGAACCAGATACTCCTTATATCCCGCTACTATTATTATATTACTATATACTCTTAGGGCCTTGGCGTCCTAATAGTAAAAATGTATTATACCTATATATTAAAGGGAATTTTAGGCTAATATAATTCTAGCTACTTTGTACTTATATAAAACTTAGGTTAAAAGTATAATATCTTTTATATTTTAAAGCAGCTTTAATATAAATACTATAGTTAATAATTAGCTATACTACCTATCTCTAGTTTATTAAATTTGCTATTTAGATAGTAGTCTTAAAGTATAGCCTTTAGGAAGCCTTTAATTTATACTTAATAGGCTTAGTAGGTTTTACCCTAGAATTTAAAAGAGCAAAAGTGCCTATATTGTACTTATTATTTAGATAGATAAAGATTTTCTAAGTACTATTAGGTTTTTAGTTTATAGTATCTAGTTTAGGTACCTTATACTTTTAAATCCTTAAACTTAGTATTAAGCTAGTTATATTTATTATTTAAATAGATAAAGGTTTTTTAAGATAGTAAGACTATTGGCTATATTAGAAAAAAAAACCGCTAGAGGTTAATTTATTCTTTACTAGACCTAAAGAAATTAATATTAACCTATCTATATTATAGAAAATAATTAAGGAATAAACTAGATTTTATAAAGCTAGTTGCTATACTATATTAGTATTATAAAAGCTAATAAGAAAGCTATATACTATTTAGTCTTTAGTTTATAGTGTCTAGTTTAGCTACCTTAGACTTTTTTAAGTCCTTAAATTTAGTGTTAAGCTAATTATACTTATACTTCAGCATAACTAATATAGAAGTTAAAAATGAACTATAAAAAATAACTTTATAGATTATACTAGGCCTAAAATATCTTAATTAAGTTCTTAAGGCTATCTTATATATAGAGCCTTTAAGAATTTTAACTTGCTAAATGCTAGCTCTTATCCTCTTAGTAAGCTCTTACCTACGCTAGAATATAAAAATCTCTTTACTTTATTAAAAAGATAAGAGAGCTAGATATATAAAACTGTTAGAGCTAGTATACTTTTAGCAGCTATAAGGCCAAACCACTTAGATTAAATACTAGCAATTAACTGTTAGTATTATAATATATGCTCTTTATACCCAGAAACAATACTAGATTATTTAATATACAATTAGTAATAATATAGTAAAACTGTCTATAGCATTCTTATACCCCTAAGGGTTATAACAGCCTTTACTAATACCTATAGTGCTATAAAAGGTAGCTACTTATCTATTAACATGCCTATAAAAAAAGTATATAAAGAGAGATATAACACTTATACATTTATTATAGCCTAAGTGCTTATAATTTATAATTAATTCCACTACTCCTACTAGTTAGATAATATATAATTGTAACTAGATAGTATAAATATAGATATTAATAAGTATACTTTAGTGGAAGAATATAAGCAGAACGCCTATTTAGTGCCTCTAATATAATTATATAGTATACTATATTAAAAAAGCCTCCTATCATTATTACATAGAGTAAAGCTATTTAAAGCTACTAAGAATAAAAAGACAAGTAAACCAATTTTATATAAGACTAATAATAATATATAGTAAGTTAACTAGATAATTTTAGATATTATTATATTATAACATAATAATAGCTAAAGTATATTATATAATCCTTTTCATTTAGAGTTTAATTAAGCCTTTTTAATATAGCTATACTATATTTACTATATAAAGGGAGATGTTAATATACTACTTAAAGATATCTACTTTAGTTCACTTTATGGCCTACTTAGCTTCCAATCTATAAATTAATAAGAATAACTAATTACTGCTATTTTATTTGGTATATAAGACAAATAATAGCTCTAATTAGAGTGTAAGGTAGAATTGGGCATTAAAGGCTCTAAGTAGAGGAAATACTATATTCTTTTATTACGGAACCCTACCGTAAGGGCCTCTATAGGAGAGCCCCGTGCTTTTATATACACCTCGCGTAGGTATATCACCTCCTTACGCCCTCAACCCTTACGATCGATCGCGCAACGTCTTGTAAACTCCTCGAATATATACGCTCTGTAGCTACTCCCTACATTTTATAACATTATATTGCGCCTTTTTACCACCGACGCTTAGCCTATAACCAATTCTATATCTTTATAATACTATAGGCGCTGCCAAAAGCAGCGTATCTATAAATTACCTCACTTTATACTTCTAAGGAACCTATAATAATAAGACAATATTCCTTACTAGCTACTATATTAAACCTAAAGAACAATCTAATACCTATACTTAACCTATAACGCCAATTAATCCTAGGAGAATTTAATTTATTAGCCCTAACCCCTAAGGAGATAGACACTAATAATATCTTATCTTTTATTAACTATATAACTACGGATAAGTAAATAGAAGGGCTACCGCCCATTAAAATTAAAATATAAGACGCTGAGACGTTTATAAAAATGGTAGCACAAGACCCTAATAAATACTACCGCCTTCTATAGAACTACTACCTAAAGCTTATATAAGCTAAGATATATACTGCCTAAGATTATAATATTATCTAAAACCTATAAGCTTATAAGGCGCTCGCCGACAATATATATTAAGAAACTAAAGACGACCTCTATATATCTAAACGCGACGTCTAATAGTTAAAGAAGAATAAGATTATACTAATTGCTACAATTACTAAAAAAGAAGGCATAATTAAATACCTATAATCTTAGCTTAATAAGCATATTTATAATAACGCTAGATACCTCTTTACTATATATAACGCCACCTAAGTCTCTATACCCCTGGCAACTTTACCTACTTAATATTTAATAAAGGGTTAGCGCTAAGTAGCTTTACCTAATAAAAACCCCTACTAAAGCAATAATAATAAAAGCTATAATAATCGGACCTAAACTGCTACTATAGGATCTAATATACACTACCCTAATCCCCTAGTCTTTTAAGAAGACTATAAGGAATATAGCCACTAGAAGATATAAATCTATAAGAAACTAACTTAGAGCGCCTACCTTTTTCCTATAGAAGACACTAAGATTAGCTATATTATTGGGTGAATAAAGGGTATACTATTTAATAGACTCTTCGCCTAATAGGAGACTAGTAGCCCCTAAAAGTAGTAGTCTTACTAAGAAGTTCTTAATAATTTTAACCTAATATACCGCGATTATAACCTACTAGCCACTAAACTGCGTGCCTTAAAGATAAGCCCTACTAAATTATTTAATAAGTTTTATATTAAATTCTAGGAATATACCGGAGCCTTTACCTAAGACAATACTAAAGACCAAAAGGATCTCCTTAAAAAAGTTACTTATCGCCTTAGTTACGCAGCCGCTAGCTATAACTATAACAATGTTTATAAAATAGTAGCAGCCCTATAAAAGATTAAACGACAACTAAATTAGATTGCTACTACTAACCTTTACTTAAAGACCTCTCTATAAAAGCCCTCTGGGCCTACTAAACCTACATATACTAAGCTACCGACGCCTATTATCTTAAGTACTACTAAAGCCAATATTAACCTCTCTATACTAACCTTTCTATAAAAACTCCTAAATAGAGAGTATAAGCTACTCTGGAAATTAGGACGCTGCTATAAATACTATTAAAAAGGCTATTATTATAATAACCTAAACTACCTAATAGCTAGGTTTAGTACTTACCGCCTAATACCTAACCTAATACCCTAAATATTAAATACGTCGCTATATATCACTACCATATAAGATAAAAACGTAGTAATAGCAGTAGAATTAGATATAAAAGTGGAAAACGCTAAGTCCTAGCCCTAAGTTATAGGCTAAAACGCCTTAATAATAGAGGGATCTATATATCGGCTTACTTAATAAAAAAACTTAGTAAAAACAAATAGACGGAAATAGATAGTTTTACCTATAATAGGAACTACTGCTATAAAATAATATAAAAGCTATTTTATAATTAACTGCGGAGCTACTAACTAATTTATAGATACTTAATTTATGCGCACTTATAACCTACCTACTTTACCCCTTACTAAAGCCCGCGCCCTATAACTCGCTAATAGTAGTTATACTATAACTCTACTCAAATATAAATAGGCACTAGGAAGAGCTCTAGACCTATATTATACTACTTACTAACTACCCTATTATCCTTAAAATAAGCTAGCTTAAATAATACAACCCTACTATTAACTAGAAAAAGAGAGAAGTAACCTTTAACTCTAAATACTATAGAGAGACTTACCTAGGACATAGCCTAGCCGCCTCTATTTACTTACCAGGATATTAACCTAAGAAACCCCTTATTACTCTACCTATAACTAACTACTACTATATAAGTGCCGCGGCCTTCTACCGTATAGCATATAAAAAAGGCTAGACTGTTACTATAGCTTCTTAATTATAACTATATAAGCTTAATAAAGAATAGGACTATATCCTCTATAGTAATAGGATAGATATAGTTAACCTTTTAAAAGATAACACCCCTACGAAACTTTACAGACTTTTACCTTTAAACTTTAAGAAGTTTATAAAACTTAAAAAAGGACTTACTAATAAAGAACTCCGTAAGCTCCTTCCTAAAAGGTACTACAACTTTATTAATATATACTTATAAAAGGGCATAGATATACTCCCCCCATATTAACCTAATAACTATACCATTAATATTAAATAAGGAAAAACGCTACCTTATAAAAAAACGCTACCTAATATTAAAAAATAAACTTCTAGTTATAAGAAAGTATATTAATAAGCACCTTAATAAAAGGTTTATTTGTCCTAGCATATTACTAATAGCCGCCTCTATCCTTCTTACTAAGAAGTTAGAAGGAAGTATTTAATTTTGCGTTAACTATAGAGGACTTAATACTATTATAATTAAAAACTAATGCCCAGTACCGCTTATACGGGAGACCCTTAAGCAGCTTAGCTAAGCTAAAATCTATACTAAGCTTAATATTATCGCTGCCTTTAACTATTTTTAAATACGAAAAGGTAATAAATAGAAAACCGCATTTATATTACGCTTTAGTCAATTTAAATATACTATTATACCCTTTAGCGTATATAATAGCCCAGGTACCTTTTAAAGCTATATTAATAACGCCTTATAGGACTACCTTAATAACTTCTACTCCGCATACCTAGATAATATACTTATTTATAGTAATAACCCTTTTAAGTATACTAAATACGTTTAAAAGGTCCTATAGCGCCTTAGGGACATAGGACTTTATATTAATTTAAAGAAATGCAAATTCTTAGTTATAGAAGTAAAATACCTTAAACTAATTATTATTATTAAGGGTGTCCGTATAGATCCTAAAAAAGTACCTATAATTACTAAATAGTAAGCCCCTAACTATATTAAGGACGTATAAGCCTTTCTTAGTTTTGTTAACTTCTATTAGAAATTTATATATAACTTCTTAGGCGTAGTAGCACTACTTATAGTAATAATGCGAATAAAGGGCCTTTCTATAAAAGGAAGAAAAACGCACCTACACTTTACCTAGACGCCTAAATATAAGAAGGCGTTCTAAGACCTTAAAAATGCCTTTACTAAAGCACTTATTCTAGCCCACTTTATACTAGAATAACAACTTTATCTTAAAACTAACTCCTTAGACTATATTAATATAGATATCCTTTCTTAAATAGGCGATAACGGTTCCCTTTACCTAGTTATATTTTACTTATCTAGGCTTATACTATAAGAGTATAATTATAAGATCTATAATAAAGAACTCCTTATAATTATATAAGTATTTAAAGAATTCTAACTAGAACTTTCCTTAGTAAAGCTTAACTAGCTAACTAAAGTTCTTACGGACTATCGCAACCTTAAGTACTTTATAACTATAAAGTAGCTAAACTAACACTAAGTATATTAAAACGAGTTCCTCTTTAGTTTTAACTTTAAAATTATATATAAACTAGAAGTATAAGGTACTAAACCTAATAGCCTAACACGCCGCTTATAAAACTTTCCTTAGTCTAAAAATAACCCTTATAATTAGTTCTAATAATAAACAATCTTAAAAGTATAAAATTTAGCCTTAGGTATACTACTTATAACAGAGCTAACTATACCTTAGCTTTATACTATAGAACTAGAGTTACCTCCTAAAATTAATAAGCTTATTACTACGGTATATAATACCTTTATTAACCTATTATTATATTAACTTATTACCGTAAAGACCGCTAGCGTCTATACGCTACTTACTAACCTCTAAAGCTTAGGCCAAATTAATATAGTAGCCTTAGAAGTAAAAGAAAACAGGCTCTATTATAAAGGTCGCCTATTTATCCCTAACTTAGAAAATCTATAACAGCAATTAATCTAAATAGCCTATAACCTTTAATTAAGCGGCTACTTAGGTAGAGAAGGAACCTATAAGCTTTTTAGCTAATACTACTTCTAGCTAAAAATAATAGACTTAGTTAAATGCTTTATAGGCGCCTATTATAGTTATAAGCGCGCTAAGGCCTTTAATATAAAGTAATAAGGACTACTATACCCTTTACTAGTACCTATATAACAATAGGCAAATATTGCTATAGATTTCGTTATTAACCTACTACCCTATAAACGACACGGCCGTACCTATAATAATATCCTTATAATAATATACCGACTTATAAAAAAGCGCCACTACGTCCTAACTAAA
>Ga0307515_10014740_pt1 | contig 14462 bp, 8 predicted proteins | sample 17_EM_MG_FD_194513 | JGI IMG/M metagenome (GOLD analysis project Ga0307515, IMG submission 194513) | Populus trichocarpa ectomycorrhiza microbial communities from riparian zone in the Pacific Northwest, United States - 17_EM | ecosystem: Host-associated > Plants > Roots > Unclassified | place...
TTTTCTAAAAAAATTAAAATATTTTTATTTTTTTTATTTGCTTTAGATTATTATTTTTTAAGTGTTTTTATATCATTTTGATATATTAATATCATAAATAAATTTTAAATAATAAAAAAATAATATTATTTCGATGTATTTTTAAATGTAAAGTACTTTAAAAAAACAATCACTATCACCATACCAAACAGATAACACTGAGTATGTTTTAATGCGTTAATGTTATGTTTAAGATTATTTTTTTAAAAATAAATTTGGATTATAAAAGTATTATTTTGATATTTATTTAGGTGTTTGTATATAATTTTGAAATAATGATGCTGAAAATATTAAAAAGCAATTGAATATACAGATGCATTTTACAAAAACATACACTTTTATTGATTGTTCTAATAGATTTTATACTACGAAAAATAAAGAGTAGTTCACTCCCCTTATATTTACTCTAACGAAGGAAAGCAATACATTTTATCAAAAGATTCCACCGTAAAGGAAACCAAATCATTGCAATTTAACCATTATAGTTGATTTTATGATAATGCATGGAGCAGAGAGAGTCAATTTGATGCAAGAGTTTTTTAGAAAATAAATGTTTTCTTTAATTATTTTAATTTTTTAAAAAATATTTTTTTAATTTTTATTTTCATATTCAGTATTAATAGGTTTTTATAGTTTTTTTTTTATAAAGAGTTGTAATAAATTTTTGAAAAATTGAGACTTTAATGAATAAAAATCATAGTTTACTGGGTCTAAACTTGTGTGGGTTTACAAATCCATGGTATAGCCCCAAAAAATTAGGTCTAAACTTGTGTGGGTTTACAAGGTCATGACCACACTCTTGTTCTCTCTTAAAAATAAAATTGGGTGAATGATACTTTGTTTGCCTTTTTTTTATATAGTATAATAAATAGTATGTTATCTATTTGGGAAAAAAAACATATTGTTTTCTAGTTCATCCTTTGGGATTCAAGTTTTTTTACCTTAAAAACTCAAATTTTAACTTGTTTTAACCTAAAAATACCTTAAAAACACCGTAGATAACTTATATAAAGCCCTTTACACCCTTTAAAAACCATTTAATCAATTTAAAAATAGTAAATCAAACAAAATTAAAATAAAATTTACAAGTCTTAATCTACTTTTTCTGACATATATAAAGGTAAAAACCATCCCGGTTGAACTCCTCTTTCTAAAACGAATAAGTTAACACCAAAATCGACCTTGGTCTATGACTAAAATATGGCAATCCAAAACACTCTCTCTCCTCTAACTTTTTTTTGATAACTTCTCTTTTTTATCTTAATTTCAAGGATTAAAACATGATAAAAATAAAAGTTTGGGACCAAAACTTAAGAAGCTAAATCAACAAGGACCAAAAATGTATAAATTAAAAATCCAAGGACTAAACCAAAGTTTTTCTAGCCTTTTATATAGTAAAAATGAAAAATGATTTTTGTAAAAAAAATTATTCGTGGTCTTTTAACTTTTAATTAAAACTTAAAGTTCAATTTCATAATATTTAACTTTAATTTAATGTTGTGATATTTTTTTTGACACTTCATATTTAAAGTGAAAAAAAATCTCCATACATAAAATCATGCTAAGATAATTTACAGTGATGAAATTATATAAAAAATCATGGATTTAAAAGGAAAAGTATTACGGATGCACTATAATGATCAATAACACATTTGTATTTGACAAGAAATAATGATATCTTCTAAAAAAACATAAAACATACATTTTAGGTAATAAAAAATAACAGAATTTTTATTTCACTTAAGTGACCTCACCTGATTCAATATAATTTGAGGTACAGGATTATCCATTCTTTTAAATTTTTTAAAATTCTTTATCGAAATTAGATCAGATATGTTTTTTAAACAACGGTACAAATATGTTAAAAATCATAAAATGATAAATAATCTAGCATCCATTCACTTCGATTATTAAATAATCAACATGATTTTGTCAAAATAGGTTTTGGTTCAAAACCAAAATTCTAGGATTAAAACCCCTCAAATCTTGTTATTAATGCAAATAAACTCTAGATTATTGACTAATCAAGTTGCTAGAATGGTTTTGTGAAAAGAATTGAACCAAAATTGATCCAAATAATAGGGCTAAAACAATATTCTTTTCAAGAACACAAAAAACACTCTTTAAAAACCCAGCAATACCCAGCACTGTCAAGCCCTAAAAGTTGGTATTTTGACCTCTAGAACATGCTTTCTTCATTCTAGCAAGTCACACTACCATAACCAAACATGTTTGAATAAAAAAAACTAAAAAATAACATCAGAATATCAAAAGCATGCAAGAGGTTCCAAACGCAGGTGATTCACTATTCACGACAGGTTATGAAATATTTGGACCGTTAGAGGCATTCACTACTCCGATAGATGGTAAGGGGGTTATATATCAGAGGAAGGCAGTGGAAGATCGGGATTCAGGGAAGGAATTCAAAATGATTTTTTGATTTAAGGTTTTTGAAAAACAACATTATATCTGGCTAGCTATTCAAAACTATCAACTTAAAACAACCTACAAATTTATGCAATTTGGATTCAAATTGTTTTTCTAAACCTTCAATAATACCCAACCAAAATGTAGAAACCAAGAAAATGCATCAGCCAACACATGAAAACATCACAAACGTTACCGCCATATTTGGAAAATTTGAAAACCATTTTATTTATCAAAATCAATCACAAACATATTGTCTTAACATCCAGTAACATCAACAATAGCTTCAAACAAGATTTAAACAATAACAATAACATTTTACGTACTAATTGAAACCAAAATCATAATCAATACGATATAAAAAAGTGCTTGAAAACATTGTTAAACATGCATAAACAAGCTAGAGATATGCCTCATGAACATCATCTACTAGACTAAGTGAAGTTTTTATACCTTCTAAGTTCTAACAATGGCTATTGCCTTTTTTTTTTCTTCCAAGCTTGCTACTTTCTCTCAAAATTGAGGAAATCTAGTGCTAGACTCTTAAACCTTTACACTTAGGGTTTCTTTTTCAATATTATTCAGTCCTCTTTCTCCCTCCTTCCTCCTTCCCCCCCTTTTGCCTTGATTTTATAGGGGGTGTTTATAGGGTTTCAAGCTAGGATTTTTATGGATTTAATCAAAGATTTATCCTCATTCATCAAAGCTGTACTCTTTAATCAAACTGGGAGAGTTTTGGGTATGTTTTACAATTATGAGCTTTGTACTTATGTTGGTTTTACAATGGTGGTTTTGCAACAAACTTTGTTTTGGAGATTTTGGTGGTTTTTCCAAACTTAGAGACCAAGAAGCTTATTTTTGGCATTTTGATCTTAAGAGAAACGTGATCAACTTTTGATAGGAACCCACTAAGAAAGCTTGAAGTGTGAACACATGAAAAAGATTAATGATTTTACAAAATGGATATCACAGTTATCAATGATTAAGTTATCCACTGTCGATGCTATATCGGAGCAATATCGATGTCATCGTTATTGAAGAACACCTAAAGTTAGTAGAGGGGTGCACACTTTTTGTTTAGATTCAACCTTACTCGATTTGAAGGTCTGTAGCTCCATATTCATTCATTTGAAAGTGTCAACTCGATCAGCCCATAATCCAAAAATGCAGTGATGACTAATCGGGGTCAAGATGTTGTGGAGTTCATTGAAGAAAATAAGATGTAAACATTTGATGTGAGTAGCTAATCTTTGTAGATATGGTGTTTCTCAGTTGGATGGTGGTGATTACAGCTCTTGAGGTGGTTGGAAACGCCACATTCATTCGCCTGAAGATGTCTACTTGATTAGCTAAAACCTCTAAAGAAAGAAGGTGAACAATAGTCGAACGATGCGTCATTTAATCCCTTCATTAAATTTAAGTGAAGCGTCATTTAGGTTAAACTCTAAAAATTAAGGTTCTTAATTTGAGAATTGACAAACTTCAATTTAGTTCATGTTCTTCCAATTGCTTTTATTTGCACCTATAATTGCCTCCCAATTTCTTAATGTCATGCAATTTCACCCTTATCAAATTCAATTATCAACCTCAAAGTTGACCGCATGTTTCATTTTGATTCTTGGTTATGAAATTGTGCATTTTGACCTTTAATTAATCAACAAACTTCTAATTTCTTCAATTTAACCCCTGATTTGATCAATTTAAACCCCTGCATTCACATGCCTTTTCGGTTTGGTCATTGGTTTTGGATTTCTTCAATCAAGTCCTTAATTACTAATCAAACTTCAATATTAATGCAATTAAGCCCCTGATTTGACCAAATCGACTCTTTAAAATTGCAATTCGACCTCCAAACTTTAAATTTCTTCTTATTAAAGCATAAATTGACTTCAAAATCATTGTTTTCCTTGCAATTAAGCCCTAAAAAAAAATTCAATTAAACCTTGAAAAATTCTAATTAAGTCCTTAAACACCCAATTTTGGATTTTCATCATTAAATTGAATTTTCCTTACCAATAGAGCCTTTATTAGTAAAAAATATGCTATTAAATTCTCAAATTTAGATATTTTGATTCTCCACAACCAATCTTTGGCAATTCCTAGGCGTTCTAATATATATATATATTGCTTTCCTCAACATATTTTTTCGTGATTTTCTTTGCATGTTTATGTGGGACTCCAAAATGAGTAACAACAATTAGCACATTAAATCGTAAAAAAATATATAAAAAAATTTAAGAAAAAAAAATCAAATTTTTAGAAAACATGATTTCAACCGCATTCCCAAATGCTCATTAAAACAAATACAAGAAATCTTACATATAAATGGTTTGAAACTACAGTTTGATCCTAAACTTTGAGAAAAAGATTGTAGATCCCATACCAACACCAACACCAACACCCAAACCTTTCCTAGAACTACAAGTATCAACATGAAAATCAACACTACAACTTTGCTATAATCACTAGCATCAGCTTGAAAATTAACACCACAACTTTTGTCATCCCTACCAATACCTATATTTGCAGATGAACCCTCACCAACACCACCATCATCAAAATCTAAATCTTCATTCTCAACAACTAATATAATTTTATCAGCATCTTTTTTCTGAAAAATATTTTCTTCCTACAGACCTACCAGTAACATTTGGTTTGCCTATATAACACTTATCTAGTTTCATTTGTAGAGGAGCAACATTAGGATCAACATCAACATAAAAGTAGATTTCTTCCTTTTCTTTACTTCACGCATATTTAATATTTACACCGTCAAGGCATCATCAATTATTTTATTACCCATGTAATCTCTTAGACTAAACCATGCAAGTCCATGTCATAAATTGTAAATAAACATGTCTATGTAAGGCATATAATATGTCAAAGAAGCAATTGTTCATAACATATGAAGCAACCCCTGACGTACAATAATGCTGGGCATTTTGTTTCCTGCATAATTGAACACTAATTAAATATTTTACAGTAAAAGAATACAAAATTAGGGTTATATGAACAATAAGATAAAATTTTAATTTGGGGATTCATTTAGGTTTTCAAGAAAACAATCCATATTGTTTTTGCACTTTCCTAAACTCCTTTGAGTTTTTGGATATTTTTAGTGAGTTTTTGTTTAGAAATTATAAGCTAAAAGAGAGAAAGAATGGATTTGTGTTTTTTTTTTTTTTTGATTTACGTGGTGTGTCCAGGCCAGCTTACGCGCACCACGACTATTCCCCACGACCCACTGGACATCCTGCAAGCCCAGGAGCAGGTAAGGCACCGCGGGGGTGACAGGCGTGCACATAGAGGGTCGAACCCGGAACGGGAGCGGAACAAGTCACACGATTGTGTTTATTGTTTGCTAGGGTTGTAGATATAAAATAAATATATATATAGGCATAGTAATTTTCTCTTAGTTTAATCGAGTTAATAGAATTTTATTAAATAATATTTTTCTAGTTTAACTTAAAATTTAAAATAAAATTAATTTTTAAATCATAAATCTCTCAAATCAGACCATAGTTTTCAAATCTAAAGCATTTTGATGCGTGAACGCAGTATCTATTATCTATCATGAAGAAACCATGAACCACCTCGATGATTCCATCCGGGCAGGGCAGGCAGGTCCTCCCAATTTCAACGACCATCATCCCTGCCCTTGAACACACAAACGGGCAGCCCTAGATCATTCCAGAACATGCCACGTGTCAACACACGAAACCCTCGTTCACCTTCTCTATAAGCCCAAAACCCTCCCTCATCGTTCTCTTATCTTCTTCTTCTACACAGAATCACCTCACCTCACACAAAGCCACGCTCCAGTTCCTTAGGCTTTTGTCTCTCTCCATCTCTATTTCTTTGTTTCTGGGGTTATAAGCAGACAACAATGGCTTCCTCAGCTGCCCAGATTCATGGTCTTGGTGTTGGTGGTCGGATTGGTAGCACATCTTCAAGAAAACCCACCTTTTCTTTTGCACCAAGATCAGTGTTTTTTGGCCAAAACCTTAGAAAAACCACGGCTACGTTCTTAAAACATACGAATAACACTTCAAGAAGAAGGTATAGTACCGGGCCGGTTAGGATAGTGAATGAGAAAGTTGTAGGGATTGATCTGGGAACAACCAATTCGGCGGTGGCGGCGATGGAAGGAGGGAAACCCACGATAGTTACAAACGCGGAGGGGCAGAGGACTACCCCATCTGTTGTGGCGTATACAAAAAATGGGGATAGGCTTGTGGGGCAGATTGCCAAAAGGCAAGCGGTGGTGAACCCTGAGAATACCTTCTTTTCGGTGAAGAGGTTTATTGGGAGGAAGATGAGTGAAGTAGATGAAGAGTCTAAACAGGTTTCGTATAAGGTTGTGAGGGATGAGAATGGAAATGTAAAATTGGAGTGTCCTGCTATTGGGAAACAGTTTGCTGCTGAAGAGATTTCAGCTCAGGTATATTGAGACTGCTTCTTTTGACCTTTTTTGTCTTTGTCTTGGTTGCTGCCTAGTGATGTCATTGGATTTGGAATTATGGGTCTGCTGTTTTTCCTAATTACTTAGAGTGGTGAGGTTTTATGTTGAATAATTGGTGTTTAAGAATGTTTCTTTGACGAGCATGAGTTATCTATGGATTTGGAATTATTTTTCATTTGCTATTTGATTTGGGATTTTGGATAATAGGGTGTTTTTGTGCTGGGGCAAGCCTCTTAGTACATGCTGGATGCTTCACTGTTTAATTACATGAGTTATCTACTTTGTACTCATGTTGCATGCTATGTTGGTGTTATGGTTTCGTCTAGCTTAAACGTTTGGTCCTTTTTTCTTATGGGGAAGTACAATGAAATAAAACTTCAATCTTGATGTTTTATGGTTTAGTTTTTGGATAATGAGCTCATTGCTCAAGTATTGTCTTTCCACTTTGTACTTGTTGGTCATTTCAAATTTCTTATGTTGTCTTTTTAATTATGTAAATTTAGGTTTTGAGGAAACTTGTGGATGATGCTTCAAAATTCTTGAATGACAAAGTGACCAAAGCAGTTGTTACTGTGCCTGCGTACTTCAATGATTCCCAAAGGACAGCCACAAAGGATGCTGGTCGCATTGCTGGGTTGGAAGTTCTTCGAATCATCAATGAACCTACTGCTGCATCGTTAGCATATGGATTTGAAAGGAAGAGCAACGAAACCATCCTAGTATTTGACCTTGGTGGTGGTACTTTTGATGTTTCAGGTATCTTATTGTTGTGGGTCGTTGACTGCCATTAGTTTTACTTTGTGCTTTTTGGCAAAAGCATAAGTGTTGTGTTCTTATCATAATTGAAAATTAAAAGAGTACAAAAACAATTTTTCTTTTTTGTCTCTATCAAAGGAAAATAGAAAACGCGCACTGAATCTCCATTATATTTATGCAGTGCTTGAGGTTGGTGATGGAGTGTTTGAAGTTCTTTCTACTTCAGGAGATACACATTTGGGGGGTGATGATTTCGACAAGGTTGGACCTGCTCTTCTTTATTTTAAGTTCATTATGCTTTTGTGGATTTAGTTCAAGGGAAATTCATTGCGATCTTTTCTATGTAGAGAGTTGTTGATTGGCTTGCTGGTAGCTTTAAAAGAGACGAAGGTATTGATCTTTTGAAGGATAAACAAGCACTTCAGCGGCTAACTGAGACAGCCGAGAAAGCTAAGATGGAGCTGTCTTCTTTGACCCAGACAAACATCAGGTACTTCTATTTTGCATGTTGTCTGCTCTCTCTTTCTCTGATTTACCTTCAATTTCATCTGGTAAAAGTTTCTCTTCTTCTGCAGTTTACCTTTCATCACTGCTACTGCAGATGGCCCCAAGCACATTGAGACCACCCTGACAAGGGCCAAGTTCGAGGAATTATGTTCTGATCTGCTTGACAGGTATTTTATTTAGTACACTTTACTTTATGTGCATCCAGCCATCATCTGCATTTTTGTCTTTGCTTTCAAACTCTGGTGGCGAGAGCTTATGACTGTAACTAACATACTAAGCAACTGATTTTGTACTTTCCACCAGGCTTAAAACTCCAGTTGAGAATTCCTTGAGGGATGCCAAACTGTCCTTTAAGGATCTAGATGAAGTGATCCTTGTTGGTGGATCAACACGTATTCCAGCTGTACAGGAGCTTGTAAAGAAGTTGACTGGAAAAGACCCCAATGTCACTGTCAATCCAGATGAAGTTGTTGCCCTTGGTGCTGCAGTTCAGGTGAGGCTACTTCCCTACTCTTAACAAGGACATGCTGTTCATTTAAAATTACTGTCAACTACACAGTTAAAAAAGACAGCATATATTCCCATTTGGCAATGTCTCTGTAGTTATATGGTATAATTTCTTGTGAACTAATCTTTGTTCTTGTTTGACTCTAGGCTGGTGTCTTGGCTGGAGATGTCAGTGACATCGTGCTGCTGGATGTGTCTCCGTTATCTCTTGGTCTGGAGACTCTAGGAGGGGTTATGACAAAAATCATCCCAAGAAACACTACTCTTCCAACCTCCAAATCAGAGGTGTTCTCAACTGCTGCTGATGGACAGACAAGTGTAGAAATTAATGTTCTCCAGGGTGAAAGAGAGTTTGTGAGGGACAACAAATCTCTTGGCAGCTTCCGCCTAGATGGTATCCCACCAGCTCCACGAGGAGTTCCTCAAATCGAAGTGAAATTTGATATTGATGCCAATGGTATTCTCTCCGTCGCTGCTATTGACAAGGGCACAGGGAAGAAGCAAGACATCACCATTACTGGTGCTAGCACCTTACCCAGTGATGAGGTATGTTTGATACTGCATTAACGTGATGCATATAAGCTTCTGGTTAAAGTAGTCATTTCATGTTTTGAGCTGCAGTGCTTGCTTGCTCTTTAAAATAGGATTTTCATGTTTTAATGTGCGTGCTAGATCGAAGTGCTATGATACTCTTGCTTATAGGATAGGTTCATCAACTACAAGCTAATTAATTGACCTTCTTAGAGCTGATCAATTGCTCTCATGGTAGAATAATGTTTATTGACCTGTGGATTTTATGCAGGTTGGGAGGATGGTCAGCGAAGCTGAGAAGTTTGCAAAGGAGGACAAGGAGAAGAGAGATGCCATTGACACAAAGAACCAGGCCGATTCTGTTGTCTACCAGACCGAGAAGCAGCTTAAAGAGCTAGGGGAGAAGGTTCCAGCCCCTGTCAAGGAGAAGGTTGAGGCAAAACTCCAAGAGCTCAAGGATGCAGTTGCAGGTGGATCAACTCAAGGGATGAAGGATGCCATGGCTGCCCTTAATCAAGAAGTCATGCAACTTGGCCAGTCCCTTTACAATCAGCCAGGTGCAGCGCCCGGCGCTGGCCCTGCCCCTGGCAGTGAAGCTGGACCCTCAGATTCATCAAACAAGGGACCTGACGGGGATGTCATCGATGCAGATTTCACAGATAGCAAATGAGATGGAGAAACTGTTGGCTGGTTTTTCCCTTCTATACCATGAAAATGTGTATAAGAAATTGATTTTGTAGGGATTGGGTCTGGTATTAAGTTGGGTCAAAGTTTCCGGACATTTTTGCTCTTTCCAAGTGAGAATCAGGAGTATAGAGTATTAAACACCAACCACCACCTTTTAACAGCTAAAATTTTGGATGTATAAGCCTTGCACGTTGCTTATTGCTTGCTTAGATTTAGTGTAACAAACTGTTGGTGTACAAGTTTCTATGTGCATGCCTATGTTCTGGGTTCAGATCTGGTCAGAGTTTATGGCTGACACTGTTACTTGATTTTTGCTGCTTCCATGGAAATATATACTCCATTGAGGATTTCTTGCTTGTAAAAATATATTCCTACAATTGTTCATGCTCCGAACCTTTTTAGATTTTACTGTTCCGGATTATATAATGAGATTGCTTTTCCTACAATTTCTTGCAAGAAATTTATATGCTCACCAGCTCTCCTGCAGTCTCCTGCTTCTTTCGACGGCCAGGATGCTTCAAGTTCGCATGAATTTAATTACTTTTCAGTAGAGCACTCTAATGGAATTGAAAGAAAAAGTAAATTAATTTACTCGCACACAGCATTAGCATCAAGTGTATGAACTAAATCATCCTTTGATTTAAAGTATAAGATCACAAGTTCTGCTAGGTTACTTTGGAATGTACAATAGAACATCCTTTACATGTATCTATAACTTCGTTTTCTGAAAATATTCTGGAATTTCTTCACATATACAACACCAAAATAAAAGGTAAGCATGGACTGTTCTTACCATTTGAGAGAAAACAAAAAAGAGTATAAAATGAAGAAAGAAAATGTCTTCTGTACCATCTTTGAGCCCAAACAGCAAGTCATAAGAGCATACCTGATCTTTTCTGTCAGATGCTCTACTCCACATTTCCATTGCTGGGGCTCTGAGGAAGACTGACTGAACTATCAGCTGTACTCAACCCATAAGAAGAGTAGTCGTCATAGTACCCATATTTGCTGGAGTTTCCACTCCCTAAATTGTGTCTACTAGAGTAGTATTGGTTGAGGCCAATACCAGTAGGAGCCCTCCCAAAGTCTGGCCGTCCCGGTGGCAAAGATGGTGATAGCCTGTGAAGGTCGTGAGGTGATCTAGAAGGTTGGTAACCATGTGGATTATGTTGCTGGTGGTGGGGATGGTAATGGTGCTGGTGCTGGTGCTGGTAGAGGTGGTGGTTGTTTAGGTTGTTGCTATGGTGGTGGGCGGTGTTTAGATTGCATAGACTCGGAGAGCTATGGACTCTAGTCATTGGGTTTCTACTAACATGATAGCTATTCATGAAGGTTGGTTCATTGGGCACAGAATCAACAGTGTTGCTTTCTGGAGATGTACTTTTCGGAGAGGAGCTAGCAGAGAGGCTGAAGGAGGGATGATTTGCATTGATAGGGGAAAGTCTAAAATTGGCAGTTGTACGAACCATACCATTAACAGCCTCCACATAATGTTGTTCTGGTGCACTGGGATCCATGGGAGTAGATTTTTCTATTGCAGCAGGATTTGAAGGGAACAAGAAGGCTCGTAGCTTTGGAGTTCCTTCACTTTCATGACGGTCATATTCATCAAGCATATGCTTCAGATCCTCATTGGTTCTTACAGACACCAAAACGTCAAGTTCTTCAGGTATAACCTGATACTTCAGGACCATGTCTCCTTCAAACTCCGCGCTAAGCTTCTTCTTAAGCTCTGCACATCACAAACAGGACCATATAAAAGAGTTCCATATGGTCTCTGAGATAAAGCAGAAGAGCATGCAAAAGAAGTCACCGTCGCTAACAGCGCATGAGCAACCATTGCAAGAGAAAAAATAGGAAAAACAAGAGCTGTGCTCCATAGCTATCACCATCACAATCCAACTAGTTGATCAAACAAGTTTTGTCGTACAGATCTATATAGCTCATCAAACAAGCCGACCTCGGCAATTAATTCATATCATGTATGTATATAAGCTTAATCTAGCACCTAAAGATTGAGCTTATATCTTTCTTTTTCACGAAAATTGACGACAACCCTTTTTAGTTTGATCTTTAACACACGACATAGAGCTCAGGATTTACACAGCTTCCAAATTCAATCGCCTTTCTTGCCATTCTCAGCTACTACATAACAGTTAACGTTCAAACAAATTCTTCGCATAAGGAGATGTCAAAACATAAAATTTTGTCAGTTCAAATATCTGACTCAAAACAATAATTTATCCTTTATCAAATTTTTTTTTAGATTAACGTGGGTGTCAGGACCAGCTTACGCGTACTTCAACTAATCACACGGATCCTGAAGTTAACGATCATGTAAGTCTTCTGTGGCCCTGAGATTTGTGGGACTCGAACTGGTGATCCTTAGGGCGCAAACCCAGAGTCTGATCAGTTGAACTACACCCTCCAGTAGCCTTTACCAAATATTATCTTTATAGTTATTAAACCTGGTTGAACCTCAACTGATTTTTTTATTTTGAATCATAAAATCAATAACTGGAATAATAAACCTGATTAGATCAATTTTAAGAAATATTTATTTTAAAAGATTTTGTTCAAACTTTTATTCAAAATAACATTATTTATGTTTTTTTTTTTAAAAACTAAATAATATAGACTACTGTCAAGCCAAGCCGTTATAATAACTATATTATCAAGTTATATAATTTATTATATAGACTTAGATCATCTCATCCTAACAAAAATAATAATAAAGAAATAAATAAAATTGCATTATTAATTACTTAAGTTTTTTTTTAATATTTATTTTTTTATAAGCACACCAATAAAAAATCATCTGTTTTAGAAAATAATTACGGGCATAAGAAAAAAAGTAGGAAACCTGTGAAGTTGATGTCGCGAGGAATGGCAATGACACGTGTCTCACCGCCAACGTACTTGAGGTGGCCATCAACAGCTCTCGGCATGATTTTCCCGCCATAGCTACACAAGAGCTTCACTCTGTTCTTCGGAGACGATGTAGCAGCAACAGCGGAAGCTTCATCGGCCATATCTTTCATCATTTCCACCGAGTTCACAGCTCGCTTTTGCAACTCAGTAATCATAAAAATCGAAACTCGTCGTCCCGATTCGATTTAACTCAATTCCTTCTGAATCTACAACCAGCAACAAATTATGTATATAAAAAACCATAAACAATTTTTTTTTTACGAGATAAAGAAAAAGAAAGAAATGAAGAGAATTTTTTTTCTTCTGATTTTCTGGTTCTTTATCTTATTTTTTTTCCTTTTATTTTTGAAAGGACGAGAGCAGACTATTTTCTCCATTTTTTATGCCGTTTCTCTGGGTTTTTTTTGGATTTTTATTTCTCAGGTTACCAATACGCCCTTCTATTGGTTTTTCTCTTTTCCCTTTATAGAATTTTGATGATTTGCGTTAAATTTGCTTTTCAAGTGTATTTATATTGTTTTTTTCCAAAAATAAATTAAATTAATAATTTTTAAGTTTTTTGATATTTTTAATAAAATTAATAATGGGTATTAAGGTCGAATAATGTTTTTTTTCAAAAAAAAAAAAACATTAACAACTAACAAATAGTATTTATATTATTCTTAAAATGAAAAAAAGTGGAGAATAATAAAAAAAAGTGGAAGAAATTGGTTCAGAAGGACAATAACGTAACTTCACAAAACCCAGATTACCAGGAGAGGTTACGTCAATGGCTTGGGACGAACACGTCCTCTCATCGGTTACCTTTGTCGGAATTTAGTAAATCCCAAACTGTAGGGAACGTGTCGAGCAAATATAGACTTAACAGTTTCAGATGGGGTCCACAAACCAGCGTGTCTGATTCTGGGCCTCCTTTAAGGCACGTGAGTGGGTTCCAAAGGCCTTATTTCTCTGGTGACGTGGCACAAGAAGTCGGGAGAGGGTGTAAAGCGGGAGAAAATAGGGACAAGAGCTACTGGCACCCATCAGCCGCTTCGCTCAGCTGGCACAGCCACCAATGCATGAAGATGTGGATTTTCCTTCGTTATCATCCTTTTATTTTTGGCTCTAATATATTTCTAACACAACTATTTTTAATTATTCTTAATTTTTAAGTAACACTTAATTATCAAATACATTTTTAAAAAGAAAATAGATTTAAACTAGTTTATATGTTTGCGCTATGTTGTTTGTAAGATTAAATTTTTTTAAACAAATAAAAAATATCTAGGTTATAAAGAATTATTTGATATTTTTATTAAAGTCGATCCGGTGGATTAACATTAAAACCTTCTAATTTAACTCCCTGTCTAGCCTGAGTTTAAAATTAAATTGTATAGAAATTGCATCGATATGACCTAATAGACTCGGCTGGTCCAAAGGCATCTCGCTTGACTAGTAAAAAAAGTTTGAGGATGAGATTGAGAAAAAAAGATGAAATTAACATAAAAACCCTTATGACACAACTTCTTACCTAACTTGGATTTAGAATCAAACCTTATAAGAGTTTTATTGATGTGACCTAACCGATATGACCGGTTCAAAAGTAACTTGGCTGACTAGTAAAAAGAATCCA